>Ga0099364_10012427_pt1 | contig 11482 bp, 11 predicted proteins | sample TergutTh196P3_FD_73070 | JGI IMG/M metagenome (GOLD analysis project Ga0099364, IMG submission 73070) | Microcerotermes parvus P3 segment gut microbial communities from Pointe-Noire, Republic of the Congo - Th196 P3 | ecosystem: Host-associated > Arthropoda: Insects > Digestive system > Gut ...
GCGATAATATCATATATATAAATGTTATGAACCGTTTGTCTGTTGACTGTGACTGTGTAGGCAACCCCGCCGAACCGGACATGCACGACATCGGCATACTGGCGTCGCTTGACCCGGTAGCATTGGATAAAGCCTCTATTGACCTGATTTACGGCGCGAACGATGGGCAGTCGCTTATCGCGCGGATTGAAGGACGAAACGGGCTTCGCAAACTTGAATACGCAAGCGAGTTGGGACTCGGTAATTGGGAGTACAGGCTTGTCAGTATTGATGCTTAACGAAGGAGCTGGAAAATGAGTAGAAATGCGATAAATAACTTAGTATTAGCCGCCATGTTTGCGGCAATCGGCCTGCTGCTGCCCTTCCTGACAGGGCAAATACAGCAAATCGGAAACATGTTGCTTCCCATGCACGTCCCCGTCCTTTTATGCGGGTTAATCTGCGGGTGGAAATACGGTGCGCTCGTTGGCCTCGTACTTCCCCTGACGCGCTTTATGCTGTTCGGGATGCCGCCCCTCTTTCCCGTTGGCATCGCAATGACCTTTGAACTGGCGGCCTACGGCCTTATTGTCGGTTTTCTGTATGGGCATTCCCGTTGGCAATGTGTCGTCGCGCTTTACCGCTCGATGATAGCCGCCATGCTTGCGGGGCGTGTCGTATGGGGCGCGGCTATGGTATTGCTTCTTGGCTTTGGCGGCAATGGGTTCACTTGGCAGGCGTTCATGGCGGGGGCTTTCTTAAATGCCATCCCCGGCATCATAGTACAGCTTATCCTCATTCCGGCAATTATGGTCGCGCTGAACCGCACCGGCCTTGTGAAGTTTCGCAGGACGCCTGTGACAGCGCAAGCGCCTGCCGGAAGCTGACAAATTGCGCGAAAGGTGAACAAGGCTGCGTTCTCCGTTGTCCAAGGCGGTGAAGCTGAATAGGCCGATTGCTCTCCCGTTGTACGGCTTTGGCAGCAAGACGGAAAAGGGTACGGCTGGCTGCCGCGCCAGAAACCGTAATTCTGTTGGAGGGTGCGTTATGAAAAATATCGCTGAATCTGTTTATATTTTGTATGAAATTGAAAAGCTCCGAAAAGAGAGGGAGCGTTTATTGATTGCAATTGACGGTAGATGTGCCGCAGGAAAAACAACCTATGCGGCACATCTGCAAGAGGCTTATGGGTGCAATGTGATTCATATGGACGATTTTTACCTGCGGCAAGAGCAGCGTACCATCCAGCGACTAAACGAACCGGGCGGCAACGTGGACTATGAGCGATTTCTGGAAGAAGCCCTAATACCTTTAAGTCAAGGGCAGGCTTTCTCATACCGCCCTTACAACTGTCACACGCGGAAAATGCTGGAACCGATACGAATAAAGCCGCATTCCATCAATATTATAGAAGGCGCGTATAGCTGCCATCCGGCATTAAAGGATTACTATGATTTGCGGATATTCATGTCCGTTGAAGCAAAGGAACAGCTAAAAAGAATCCGGCAGCGAAGCGGCGAAGCCCGCGCTGTTGATTTTATAGACAAGTGGATTCCTCTTGAAGAACAATACATTTCATTCTGTCACGTTCGAGAGAATAGCGATTTACTGTATACAACATAGAGGGAAAGGATGTGGTGGATACGCAGAATATATTGCGGCGCGAGTTCATCTATCTATGGCATTTCTTTTCTATTCAATTTGGGCAAATATTTGGATACTATGCGTTTGGTATTGTATTAGGCTCAGTTATATCGGTGTTCGGCAAGGAGAAAATATACCAGTTGTTCGGCGCTCTTCAAAAGAAAAAGCTGGGAGTATTGGGTATCATCCCCGCGTGTGTAATAGGGATTGCCTCGCCCCTGTGCATGTATGGTACGGTTCCGATAGCGGCGTCATTTTCTGAAAAAGGAATGAAAGACGATCTGCTTGCCGCGTTTATGATGAGTTCTATTCTATTGAACCCGCAACTCATTATATACAGCGCGGCTCTCGGTATAACCGCTTTGACCATCCGCATTGTTTCGTGTTTTTTGTGCGGGATTGCCGCAGGTTTGTGTATACGGCTCTTTTACGCCAACAAAAATAAGAGTTTTTTCAATTTTACGGGTTTTAGAGAACCGGCAAACCGCGACATCGACCCTAATATTCTGTTGCGGCTACTGAAAAACATCTGGCGTAATATAAAAGCAACCGGGCCGTATTTCCTTGTAGGTATCGCGCTTTCCGCTGCCTTTCGGCGGTATGTTCCTGAAAGTCTGATGGTGAGCCTGTTCGGAAGCAACAGAGCCTTTGGCACACTTATGGCGGCAACAATCGGCGTACCCCTTTATGTTTGCGGCGGGGGTACAATCCCTCTTTTGCAGGGATGGCTTGCAAGCGGTATGAGCATGGGGTCGGCGGCGGCTTTTATGATAAGCGGCCCTGCGGCAAAAATCACAAATATTGGCGCAGTCAAAATTGTGCTTGGGGTTAAAAACTTTGTGATTTATTTATTATTTGCTATGGTATATGCAAGCATTACGGGGATTTTAGTAAATTTAATTATGTAGTAAGCTAAGATTATGAGGCTCATTAATTGTTTGTTGAAGAACCACGACCTTTCGGGCAAGACAACCCCTTAGTATATGACAAAAACCGCAGTTAGGCAGCCTGCTATTTGCGGCCGAAAACTGACAGCATGGCTACATGGCGGTTTTGGTATAGAATCAAAGCCGCCGTTTCCTTTTTTGAAAAATTGGATTTTGGAGGGTGTGTTAAATGCACCCTTTTTTCGGAACACGGCGGTATAGGGGGGATACCGCCGTGTTGTTTTATCTACGCTTACTCAAAAAGCGCAGCAGGCCGTTATGTATCCATGGCGGCCTATTTTAACCCGCCGAAAACAAAAAATATCGCTTTCGCGGGCTTTGCCCGCCTGAAATTTGTGCCGGTACGTTAAAATATAGCTGTCCCGGCTGCCGATCCCCACCTTTTTTCCTCCAACGGAAGCGCATATCTATAATAAAATTGGAGGAAATAGCAATGAAGAACACTATTAAACAGGTCGAGATGCTTTTGAAAAACTATCCGGCCATGAAAAATGAATTGCGGGTCATGGAATATGAGCTCGGAAGGATGAACTCCCCGCTCAATGCCGAAGCAATCGAGGGCAAAATGCTTTCCCAACCTGATTATGGCTGGGTTTCCGGTTCGCAGATCAGCGACAAGACCTCTGATTTGGTCGTTGAGCATATCGACAGGCAGCGTAACGGAAAGTATCACGCGCTCAAATTCCTGCTTCACAACACGCACAGCGAGTTACAACGGCTGGACTTCTATCTCTCCCTGTTACCGCATGACGAAATGGACGTTATCAGGCAGTTTGATTTTGAGGGACTTATCTGGGCGGAGATAACCCGAAAGTCAAACGTCGTCCAGCGTACATTGGAGCGCAGGCGCAAACGCGGGATTGAGAAGCTGGCAGGTTATTATTCCATCTTGGATCGGATTGAGCGCAACGAACCCGATTCATATAGCAGGCTGAGGTTCATCGGATACATCCATGAAGAAAGATACCGTGATTGCTTTGGCCGCGCCGCAAGCATCAGCATCCCGGGTATCGAAGCCATGCTGTATATCATTTCCGGGTGCAATGAGTTATGGAATGCCGGGCCGGATACCTTTTACAACTTTGAAACAGGCAAGATAGTCTGTCAGGAACATATCACACAGCCATTGTCGGAGGCAAGCGGGAGACTGCTCAGTCTGGCTCGCAGCTTTTCTCTTGGCCTTGTATGGGACAGGCTGGCAGATGTGCTGCTGCACTTTCGGGAGCTGGAACATGTGCATCTGGAGCTGGCGCTTGAAGCGTTGCAGATTGCCTTATTTCCTCGGCGCCGTTAAAATTGTCGTGTATTTGTCGTGGTAAAGGTGTTGAAATCGCTATTTCTATGTGATATTATAGAAACATAGAAATAGGCGGGAACCCCCGGCGCATGTGCGCCGGGGGTTCTTTTTCCTATGAAAAGCGAGGTTGTCACACCATGCCATTAAGCTGTAGAGAGGCTTACAGGCTAACTCTAAGGGAATACCCTGATGTGCTGAATATTGTACATGTCGGGGAAATCCTCGGCGTCTGCACAAAGACAGTTTATAAGCTAATCAAGGACGGGGAGATTTCTTGCGTAAAGATAGGGCGCGGGTATCGCGTTCCAAAGGTGATGCTTCTTGAATATCTAAAAGTGGTTCAAAAAAGTAATAAAGATAATTGTATCTAAAAATAAAAGTGCAACACATATAGACAGCCCATATTTTGCTTGCTACAATGAAATTGTCAATGGTAGGTGAAATATAGCTGCAATGAAATGGAGGTTATTGTTTTGAGGGCAGATCATCTACAAAAAGAAAAAAGGATCAGTGTGGCCGGTCGTCTGTATGAAAGCAACGGAATCTATCAGATGGGGTTCAGCTGGATGGAGCTTAACGGAAAGCGCGGGCGAAAAAGCAAATCCACCGGGCTGCCGGTAAAGGGGAACAAGAAACAAGCGGATCGTATGTTAAGCGCGGCGGTTGAAGAACTGGAGGAAAGGCTCAACAAGTTAAGCGCGCCGTCATGCATCTTATTCGCCGATTTTATGGAACAGTGGCTTGATGTGATAAAGCCGGAAGTCAAGGCCACTACATTCGGCGGATATAACTTAAATGTGAAAAAGGCTATTGCCCCCTGGTTCCGGGAGCACCAGATTTATCTGCAAGACCTAACCGCGGACGACATTGAGGATTTCTATGCGGAACAGCTCAAGCAGAAAAAAGGCAACACCATTCACAGGTATCACGCAAACATCAGCAAAGCCCTGAAATATGCTGTGCGTAAGGGTTTGATTCCGTATTCCGTAATGGGAGAGGTTCAGCCTCCCAAGAAAGAAAGATATGTAGGAAAATTCCTGAAACAGTCTGAGGCGATAGAACTTTTTAATGCGGTAAAGGGGCATATGCTGGAACTTGGTGTAATCATGGGTGCGTTTTATGGCCTTAGACGCGGTGAAATCCTGGGGCTCCGCTGGGAAGCCATTGATTTTGAAGCGAATACCATTAGCATCGAGCATACGGTAACACCGGCCAATGTGGATGGGAAAACGGTTCTGATTAAGGAATATACGACAAAAACGGAAGCCAGCCAACGCACGTTGCCTTTAATGCCCCTATTCCGCGCGAAGCTTCTTGAGATTCAGGAACAGCAGCAGCAATACCGTAAGCTATGCGGCCGCTCCTATAGCAAAGTACATGAGGGTTATGTTTATACAGACCCCGCGGGCGATCTGGTTAAGCCGGATTATCTATCAAAAGCCTTTCCTAAGTTCATGGTTGAAAATGGATTTCGGAAGATAAAGCTGCATGATCTTCGGCATAGCTGCGCGAGCCTCCTGCTGGCAAACGGCGTCTCGCTCAAGCAGATACAGGAATGGCTTGGCCACAAGAATTTTTCCATTACAGCAGACACATACGCTCACTTGGAGTTTGACTCAAAGATATCCACGGCACAGGCCATGACATGGATTGATAAGACTTCGATGGGGCAAGAACACAAAGCTGCGGAGCCTGTTTATGTGCCGGCTACGGAACTCCCGAAAAGTGATTTTTACAAGATTCAAGACTTGCCGGAGTTCCTAAACAGCCTTTTTGTTGGCGGCGTATCTCCTGATTTGGTGCAGGCATGGTTAAGGCAGATGGATTTCACGACCACAAAGAGCTATGCTAATTGCTTTAAAGATTTCACGGCGCAATTATTTCAAATTCCTACCAGTGTACCAAGTTAGAATTTGCCGCGGCTATAAAAAGTGTTGCGCCATTGACGGAAGACATAAAAGGGCAAAGAAAAAGCCCACAAACCGCATGGTTATGGGCTTTGGCGGAGAGAGGGGGATTCGAACCCCCGGAAGGGTTTAAGCCTTCATACGATTTCCAGTCGTACGCCTTAGACCAGCTCAGCCATCTCTCCGTGTATACGATGCCACAAAATGCCCGGATTCACAGCCCGGAAAAATGTCAAATTTCGTGACAAATGTATCAAGTATTTAGTTGTGGTTTTCTCAAATAAATAGCGTTGTAATCAGGATAATCGGGAATCGTAGTCCAAGTAGGTCATAGTTTTTCCAGTCGTACGCCTTAGACCAGCTCAGCCATCTCTCCATATCTCTATCACGGCATCTCAAATATTATATACACAGACAGCGATAAAGTCAATACCCGTTTCGTGCTTATTTAACGAATATCAATCTAAAATATAAATATCAACAAACCTGATTCCGTTCATACGGGCTTCCTCGTAGGTTGAGTAAAACAAATCCACCCCGATAACCCCCTGTTTGAGCGACGTGCCGGTGTCGGCGGCGATTGCGTAGCCGTAAACAAAGCTGCCGTCCGCGCTTGTGATATAAAGCTTCGTGCCATACGCAATTACGCCCGGATCCACTGCGACATGCCCCACAATAGCGTGCATGCCGCTTGCCGTTTTCGCGCCGGGCCTTGCGCTGTACCCGGCTGCACGGCTTCCACGTATCACCGATTGGAAATTTTCCGGTATCCCGTTTTCGTCAAGCTGCTCGCCGTCAAACCTAAGCGGTGATACGGCTACACCGGGAGTCCCGACAAGAACATGCCCGGCCAATGGCTTTGTGACAATCTTCGTTTTTACTTTTCTCTCATCCTCTATCGGCTTGCCGTCCTCATGCATCTGCTCGAAGCTCTTGACGCGCAATCCGGGTATGCCTTCACTAAGCGCCCTGCGCTCACCGTCTTTTAAAAGCGAGGAGTATGTCTCCACCGTTTGCGGCGGAATCACTTCCCTTTCTTCGCGCTTTACAAGCTCGCGGCGCGTGATGGTAACAGTTTCGTCGGAACGGATGCTATGCCCCAAAGGTGGATTGACAAGATCGGACTTGCCGATTTCGATGCCGCCCTCCTCAAGGATGGTTTTGACGGCGCTTCCTGCCGCCGGCCTTAAAACAGTACGCTTACCGTCATGTAAAACTTCAACGATCACTTCGTCCTGAATGTTATTGGCAAAAGCCCAAAACATATTAAATATAACGGCTGCCGCTAATATTGCCGCCGTTATGGTTTTGGCCTTTTTGTTTTGAAGTACTGTAATCATATAAAAACTCCTGTTAAAAATTGGCATGCCATGACATTATACTCAGCGCCCTTATAATTGTCAACTTCTAAGCCTAAAGCGATAATCTGCCATTTCGACATGAAGCGATACCGTTTGATGCTGTTTTTTATGGCACTTTAGCAAAAGATATAACAATTATCGCGTTTATTTGTATGGCCTTACAAAAATTAAACCTCTTTCAAAATCTATCGTGAATGAATGTATTCCTTGATTCCCGCTCGTGGGTTTCATACCCCGCAGCTTGCTGCGGGGCGCTTGATTTTACATTTGCAATATTATACAATACAATATAGATAAGACAGGAGGTGGCAGCTATGAAAATACTAAAAGTAGGCGGAGGCAAAGACACGGTTGAGGTTTCCAAAATTGTGATGGGAACAACCTATATCGGCACAAGCATTACCGATGAGGCAAGCTTCCGGCTTCTTGACGAATACTACGCCCTTGGCGGCCGGACGATAGACACGGCTCGTGTGTACGGGCAAACCGAAGACTTCGGCCTGTCAAAGAGCGAGTTGCTGATCGGCATGTGGCTTGCTCAGCGTGGGCTGAGAAAGGATATCACGCTTATAACGAAAGGCTGCCATCTAAGCTTTAAAACCGGGGAAAGCCGCCTTTCGCCCGAGGTTATCACGCGTGACTTTCACGACAGCCTTGAGTGCCTCGGGGTCGGCGAAGTGGATATTTATTTTTTGCACCGCGACGATAAATCAAAGCCGGTCGGCCCGATTATGGATGCGCTGCATGAGTTTGTAAAAGCCGGGAAAACCCGCGCAATCGGCGCTTCAAACTGGAGCCTTGACAGAATCCTTGCGGCAAACGGATATACCCGTGAAAACGGCAAAACGCCGTTTTCCGTCTCGCAGCTCCAGTGGAGCCTTGCTAAATGCACGGCAGAATCATGGGGCGACGACAGTCTTGAATATATGGACGACAACCTGCGAAAGCGGTACATAGAAGAAAAAATTCCGGTGATGGCGTATGCCGCGCAGGCGAAAGGGCTGTTCTCGAAATACATCGGGAATCCCCACGCTGAAATTCCGTCCAGGGCAAAGCGGTTTTACTCGCCTGAAAATATGAAAAAGATCGGGGCCGTAAAGAAAATCTGTGATGAAACCGGATACAGCCCCGCCGCTGTAATAATCGCTTATATAACGTCGCATCCGCTTGACGCCGCCGCGGTCGTAGGCTGCTCGAACATTTTGCAGCTAAAGGATACCATGACCGGCGCCGGCCTTGAGCTTACTCTTAAAACTATAAAAGAACTTGAGGAAGTGTAAAGCTTAGATGTCAAATATTATGATTGTGCTCGACGGGCTTTGGGACGACACATACCCGGAGCTTGACGGTAAAACCCCTTATGATTGGGGAAAAGGCGAAAACTTTAAAAGGATTGAATCATCGTGCTTAAAAGGCACGCTTGCGACAACCCCCGCAGGCTTTGAGCCGGATACGCAAGCTTGTATCCTGACTATGCTCGGCGTTGACGCTAAAGATATCCCGGCCGGGCGCTCGTACATAGAAGCGCTTGCCGCGGGCGTCGCAGTGGACGCCGATGATATCATCATGCGCTTGAATTTTGTCACGGTGACGCCTCATGGCATACTTGAGGACCCGACCTGTTCAGCGCCCGAAGACGTAGCGAAAACCCTGAGGGAAGCTGTGGCAAGCATCGCGGGAAACAGCGTAACGCCTGTCGGCAGCTACAAGAGCCTGCAAGTCATAAAAGGCGCCGGAAAGTTCGCAAAAGGCCTTAAGACATACCCGCCCCACAATTACGCCGGCAAGCCGTTTGAATCCCTGCTGCCGTCTGGCAACGAGCTTGCCCGGTCGCTTTCTGAAACGTCGGCTGCGCTTTTAAAAAAGCATGCGCCGTATACTGTTTTAAACTGGGCGCAGGCTGTTCCGTGCAAGCTGCCGTCCTTTGCGTCGCTGCACGGCGGCATGACCGGCGCGGTTGTGAGCGCAACCCACGCGGTGATGGGCGGCGCGGTCGCTATGGGCATGCAATGCCCGTATCTTCCCACCGCGACGGGCGACACCGACACAGACCTTTTAACAAAAGTGGAAGCAACTCTTGACCTTGCGAAAACATACGATTTTGTCATGCTCCACATCGGCGGCACCGACGAAGCCACCCACCGCAAAAACCCGCTGGAAAAAGCCGGATTCATCAAAAAGCTCGACGCCGGGCTGATTGCGCCCGTTTTAAACAGATGCGCCCCAAAAACGCGGATCATGCTTACATGCGACCATGAGGCGCTTTGTTCGACAGGCGGACATACCGCGCAGCCCGTCGAGTTCATGCTTTATGAAAAAGACGGCGCGCTTTCAGGGAGCTTAGGTGAGCGAAGCGGCAAAGAATCGGTCGAAATCATGCAATATTTTAAGTAAAAAACGCCACCTTATTATTGAGGCTGTAGATATATTACTCCGGCACCTAAATATCGCAATCAAGTACCGGAGCAATAGTCTTCGTATTCCGACGCAACACTTTAGATAAATAAGAACCTGTATTCAATAACGGGAAATGCGGAAAATCGCCGTCAGGGAGATGTTTTGCGTATTGAATACAGGTTCTAATAAGGTGGAATTTTATGTGGCCCGGATGCATATCAAACGGCGAGTGCATCGCACTGATTAAAAAAAATGCCGTAAAAGCTACAAGGGACGATACGTTTTCCGAGTGTCTTTATTTCTCGCCCGACGTCATTGAATTTTCGATGGGCGCGTTAAACGCGGGATTCAGTATCGTTTGCGACACGGCGGCAATCAAATCGAGCCTTCACCGTATGCCGATGACAAAGCTTGGAATCATGGCGCATTGCTTCGCCGACGACGATGACATTTTAAGGCAATCCGGCAAGGATAAATCCCGCCGCGCCGTCTTAGCCGTGGAGCGCGCTGCCGCTTTAAATAAACCGCTGGTTTTCGTAATCGGCAACATGCCGGAAACACTTACGCGCATCAACGAGATGACAGTGTCCCGCATGTTATTCCCAAAGCTTATAATAGCGGCACCCGTTGGGTATTCAGAAGCTGTGAAAAGCAAAGAAATGCTTGTTAAGCTTGGGATTCCGTCCATCATCTCGCTCGGAATGAAAGGCGGCAGTGCTGCCGCTGCCTCCATCTGCAACACGCTGCTCAGCCTGGCGGCGCCCTCAAGGCTAAACGGATGACACGTTGACAACACGGCAACCGTGCGGTATAATAAATCTATGTTCTAACAAGGGGTGTGTTTATGTCGGTCATTCTGTAAATGGCTAAAAAGATAACGCGACCCGCGGTACGCCGCTTTTGTTTGCGTTGTCAAAACTGTTTTACAGATTGACGGTAAGCCATTTATAATGGTGAATTTGTAACGCAGTTTTAGTACTGCGTTTTTTTATTATTATTGGAAAGGAAGAATCTAAATTGCATTCATTTACAGATAAATTTATGATGGACGAAAAAAATATGGAATACCTAAACTCAACCATGATGGGCCCGAACGCCATGCGGATATCTGAGGAAATGTCGTCGTATCTTCCAATCAAAAAGGATATGCGGATTCTTGATCTTGGCTGCGGGTGCGGTCTTTCGACGCTGCTGCTTGTAAAAAAATATGGAGCATCCGTATTCGCCGGCGACCTTTGGGTTTCGCCAAGCGACAATTATGAGCGCTTTAAACGGCTTGGAATCGACGATAAAGCGGCACCGGTATCAGTTGACGCAACAAAGGGGCTGCCGTTTTCACACGGTTATTTCGATGTCATATTCACCGTCGACGCTTACCATTATTTTGGCAGTAACACCGGGATGCTGCCGTCGCTTATCCCCTATATAAAAAAAGGCGGATATATTGCCGTCGCCGTCCCCGGCTGGAAAAACACGGTGAAAGGCACTCCCGAAGAATTGCTGCCGTTTATATTTGAAGACTGGCATTTCTACACCCTTGACTGGTGGAAAAATTTGTGGGTAAAATCAATGTGGGGAGCGTCAGGGCGCAACAATTCAGACAAAATCGAAATCACCGAAGCCCGGGAGATGGATTGCTGCAAGCAGGCGTGGGACGAATGGATGAACAGCCCGAACCCCTATGCTGCGGAGGACGTCGAAATGATGAAGATCGAAAACGGCAAATATTTTAGTATTATACAGCTAATCGCAAGGGTACTGTAAAAAATCCCCTCCGGCATTTGCCGGAGGGGATTTTTATTGCGAGTTTAATGATTTCTTTTGTCCTTTTCAAAGAAAGATGAAGTTATTTCATCGAATTCTCATAGGACTCGATCATTCTCTTAACCATCTGGCCGCCGATGGAACCGGCCTGGCGGGAGGTCAAATCGCCGTTGTAACCCTGTTTGA
>Ga0099364_10012428_pt1 | contig 11481 bp, 9 predicted proteins | sample TergutTh196P3_FD_73070 | JGI IMG/M metagenome (GOLD analysis project Ga0099364, IMG submission 73070) | Microcerotermes parvus P3 segment gut microbial communities from Pointe-Noire, Republic of the Congo - Th196 P3 | ecosystem: Host-associated > Arthropoda: Insects > Digestive system > Gut ...
GTTGCCGCTCTTGGTCTTTACTTCGATCATCTCATTGCCGTCTGCGTCTGAGAGAGTGATTTTATTACCTTTGGGCGTAGATATCAGATAAATATTATTCTTCTCGTTATCGCCTTCGATCTCAATAGGAGGCTTATTGTCCACTTCCTTGTTTTTCCACCAAACGCTGCCAACCACAAACGGAGAATGGACATCCCCTTCTTCAAACGCCAACAGCACAACATCTCCTACATGGGGATGGAAGTATATTCCGCTCCCGTTTCCGCCGAATGGTGTGGAGACATAGGCCCATTCGGTTTCCTCAACGTCCTCGTCGCCCGTTATAAACCTGCATTTGACGCGGCCGTACCCCTCCGGATCGTCTATATCGGTTATAGTTGCAAGATTTACGCCGATGCGTTTGGTATCCATAGACGAATTATTCGCCATGCCGCCGCCCGACATTCCGCCCAGCATACCGCCAAACATATCACCGCCTAACATGTATATCACCCCCTGACGCCGCTTCGCGGCGAGAGTTAAGAGTAAGAGTTAAAATATGCAGAATCTCTTACATCTCCTATATCTGAATTTTCGGCCGCTGACAGGTAAAGCTGGTGAGGTAGCCGCCCGCATCGAACTGATGATTTACCTGGCTCAGAAAGTACTCGCCTTCCAGCTTTTCCCCCACTCCCGCAATAAATACGCCGGTACCGGCCATCAAATCCGGAATTCCTATCGTGCTGCCCCGGCCTGTAACATAATTCATCGCCATCATCATTAATTTATGTTTTGCCGTTATCTCCGCCTGTTCCTCGTTTCTGACAAGAATCTCTGTCATTTCATAGGATTTCTCAGATACGATCGCCCCTTTGTCGCTTGCGAGTTTGCCGTCTCCCTTGATATCCTTCCCGGAATAAACAAGATACCGTTCTTCCCTGTTGGCATTGCGGTAAGCAACCTCCACGGAACCTACCTGTCCCGAAATGTCTATGTCGATCGAGAAGTTCATCAGCCCCGAGCCCCATCCGACCATTACCTCCGCAGGCGCATTTTCTATAATATTCTCCGCGAAATATATCGTGCCGCCGCTGGCATAGAATGAGGAGTTAGTAAGCGCCGCGAGCCGCATTACATACTGGTAATCATTGACATAATCCTGCATCCATGATATCTCGAATCCTTTTTCGACGGCTTTGTCGTATTTTAACCCTGTAACCTTGACATCGCCGTACTTTTTACATGGCTCGAGCACTTTCTCGACGACTTCCTGTATTGTACTTTTATCTTGAAAAGACCGCCATGTCGTATTGTAGAAGAGTGTCATCTTGGCATCATAACATGTTATGCCGGCTGTAATTCCTGATTGCGTGAAATCGACCCGTATCGACCCCAGCGCGCCGACAAACATTGTTTTCGGTTTCTCGTAACCGAGCTTGATCTCAACCATCTTGCCCGGTTCGAGTTTTGAGTAGATATCATTGGCAAAGTCAGTTTTTTTATAATCATAAGGACAGGCAAAGGTTATTTGAGCGCTGCTCGCCGGACCGACCGATTGATTAACGCTTATTGACATGACGGGATAATCTTTCGGCGACAGCGGTTTGAGCGACTCAAGCGACGCCCCCGCATCCCCGATGTTTATCTCATACTGCGGCACATGGAAATCCTTATATTTTTTTGCCAGATCCTTAAAAGTAAGCAAAGTTGAAATCTCCTACAATGGTGGTATTACTATACTTGCGCCGCTTTGCAGAAGGCGCGGGTTGTCGATGCCGTTTGCATTCGCGATATGGCGCCAGTCCGCGCATGAGCCGTATTCGGCATCGGCGTATAAATAGAGTCTGTCGCCTTCAGTCACGGTTCTGTGCTTGGTGCGGTCGGGCGAATTTCGAACGTCGGAATCCATCAGCGAGGAGCGAAGGGTCAGGTCAAGCACGGATCTTACCGGCGTTCCGATGCTGTTGAACATCGTAAATTTTTCTGTGAGTGAAATTATGTATCCTTCAAATTTTGTAGTACCCCACTTGAACACGACCTGAGGCGGAGCGTGGATATCTTCGGCCACTTCCATGAGCTTTGTTATCGGTTCCGTAAAGAACCTTACGTCAAACTTGCCTATCTCAGGCATCTTTCCCGACGTCGCCGCAAGAATGACGTGCGATTCAAGCCCGACCGAGTAACTGTCGAAAAGCAGGGACAACTGCATTACTTCCGCGCCGCCGGAGACGAACTGTGAAATGGGCCGCCCCAAACCGGGAATCCTGTGTTCGGCATAGGAGACCTCGCGCGATACGGAAAACTCGGACGGATTGAAGATACACCTACCCTCGCCGAAGATTGTCTTGATAAGCGCCGCGAACGCGCTCCCGTACGCCGAATCCGAAACTGTGATCTCAGCCTTCTTAGCTACACCCAAATAACTCATTTATAATCCCATCCTTCGTCTTTCGTGGAAGAACTTTCTTTCCAGTTGATCGTATACCTGATTTACGATCCTATTGAGCTGCACAGGGTCCAATGATGGGTCGCCGCTTGTTTGTCCTGCCGGCTTTTTTACGCTCATGTCCACTTTTTTGAAGCTTGTCTCCGTTTTATGCTCGACCGGTTTTGCGCTTTCCGTCCGCCGCGCAGCGCGTTCCGCCTGACTTTTATCATTACGTGTACCGCCGATTGTTTCGGCATCGTTATCGCGTGTATGGTAAAACAAACTGCCGTGCGCATCCGTGCGGTTTCCGATACTTGGAACACTCAACATATGCGGGCTTTCATACTGAATTCGGAATTCGTCCGCCTGCCGGACGGGCAGAGAATGCAGAATGGGGAATGCGGAATGCGGAATGCGGAATAGCGAGTCTTGAGTTTGGAGTCCGGTGCGTGGTGCTTTTAATGGCGAATCTTGACTTTGTAATTCGCCTGTCTGCCGGACGGGCGGGGAATGCGGAACGGATTGCTTCGAACTCTGAGTTTGCAGTTCGCCCGTCTGCCGGCCTGGCAGGGAATGCGAAACGGATTGCTTCGAGCTCTGAGTTTGGAGTTCGCCCGCCTGCCGGAGGGGCCGGGAATGCGGGATGCGGAATGCAGAATGGCGACTTCGGAATGCGGAATCCGGAATCCGGAATGGTACAACGCTTAACTCATTATCTGAGCTTGATACAGTGGAGGTATGAACTCCTGCTTTTCTTATTCCGAATTCCGAATTCCCTGCCCCTCCGGCAGGCGGGTGAACTCCAGTTTGGTGCTGCTGCAAATATAAGCTTATATTCAGCTCATTGTTCCAATTATGAAGCTGTCGGGTGATTATAGCGCCTTGCCCCGCCGTGGCGTCTCCATCGATCAGATAAAAAAGTCCGATGCTGCTCCACGGCGTTCCGCGCTTAAGCCAACGACTGCCAATAAACGACCACAAACTGTTGACCGGCACAAGAGGCTTTAGTATTTGTAGTTTTAGCACACCCTCCATCCGCTGACCACCGGCCACTGACCACTGACCATTCGCAGATTTTTCACCGGTATGCAATAATCCAATTGACCTCAGCACCGTTTTCATGACGGTACTAAATCATCGGAACGGGGATAAGCCCGTTGTGTACGATCTCAACCTTGTTCGTCGCGACCTCGCTGGCCAAAGCGTCAAGCTCCGGGGACTCTATCTTCACGATCATGCCCATCGGAATTATCCACATCGCCCTCGGGGACTTGCCTTCAAGCAAAGTGACCGCTATCGGTTCTTTCAAAAAGACTCCCGTGCCCATCGCGAGAAACCAAATCAGGAACGGGTCGGGATGCCGTATGGCCCATTCGAAAACGACCCTGCCGTTTTTTGTATGATTGAAAAGAATATGCTCCGGCCCGTTGTCGCCGCCCTCGCGATATGTCTCATAATCCCATTCGTCCGTGCCAAGACCGGTGATCCGTCTAAAATCACCGAGGAACAAACCTATACCCGGTACCGCCACATGAAAGTTGAACACAAGGTTCGTTTTCCACTGTGACGCCTTGGGGCCTTTTATTGTTGGGGTCACCTTCTGGGCAAGGTTTTTCAGCGGATCAAAATCACGCTTTTTCTTTTGCTCTTCGAAGAACACGCTGCGCGCGATGCGTTTTTCCACAGAAACATCAGAAAACTTATTCGTGCCGGTACCAACAGGCTTCGCTGTTTTCTGCTTATCGTGGAACTCTTTGCTCTTTTTACGCTGATCCTCCGAGGTGCCGAACCAAAAACCGGAAGCGGCATTTCCTTTAATCTTCGCGGGTAATCCGTCGCGAAATTTTGCTTGTTTGTCAAAAAATTCCTTGCTTAGTTTACGCTGCTCTTCAGAGGTGTTAAACCAATAATTCGACACAGGCATTTTAGCGGTTCTCGCGGGCCTGTCCGCGCGGCGCTTCGCCTGAGCAGCGAAAAATGCGTCGCGATCTGCCTGCTGTTCATCCGTGGTATTAAACCAAAAACCGGACCCCGGCATTTTCGCGGGCTTATCCTCACGGCGCTCTGCCTGTGCCGCAAAGAATTCTTCGCGATCCAGCTTCTGCTGATCCGTCAGTCCGGACCAATAATTGTCATCCGCCCTCGCGCCCCGGCTCTTCTGTTGGTTTTCGAAAAAAAGTACGCGCATATCCTTTTGGGTATCGTTTAGACCGAGCCAAAAGTTGTTGGGTTTTTTTCGTCTGTTATCCCTGTTATGTCTGTTCGAATCATTCTCCGCCATATGCTCACTCCATTTTTAGACATCGAAAACATTCTTTTCCGGCTTGTTTGCCAGCTTCTTGTTGATACGCGATATCTCCTGACACCAGCGTCTACGCTCTAAATGATCGAGCTCCATCACCGCTTCATGCTGCCAGTGGAGATAATAAGCTAAAAACGACATTTCTTCATAGAGTTTTTCCTCGGGATAGAGAGAAAACTCTACTGCACTAAAAAATCCAGTGGAACCTCAAACTCGTGCTCGCATTTCGGGCAGACAAAATCGTATCCAGGCACCTCGGACAGGTTTATGCGCTGATAGATATCCTGAAGATATGCCATGTCCACGGTAAATAGTCCCTCGATGACCTTGGTGTTTACCGAGTTGAGCGTCCCAAGCTTTGTGATCACTCTGGAAAGAAGGATCACAGTCAAATAAGCCGGGTTTTGCTGAACACGAGGATCGCGCATCGGCGCTATTTCATCAGCCGCCGTTGCAAGCCGCATGGACCCCTCTTTATGGACATCCCCGTTTTGATCTACATAACCGCGCGGCAGAACAAACTCAAATTCTGTTTTAAATGACATCATAAAAATCCGCCCTTCTTTTAATTAACCTTCAAAATTCCTACTAATCCCTATAACAAGAGATCCTCTTTTCCCGCCGCGCGGACATTAAATCAGTAGTTTTGTATGCTTCCGTGAATACCTCAAACCGCTCGCGGGCGCGCGATGCGCGCCCATACGAGCAAGCTTTGATCATTTTGCAGAGATTAAAGTTTAGCGCTTAGTCTGCCGGTCGTAATTATGCATTATGCATTGCGGCTTGTCCGCATTTTAGGTTACACCGCCGAGGCTGTGTCATTGTCGCCGCCGTCTATACGCCAGATGCCCTCGTGTGCGATCTCGAGCGTTTCGACCGCCACTTCCGAACTGAGCGCATTGAGATCCGGTCCGGTGTAATGGCATGGCCATGCGTTGATGACTTCCCATGTCGGCCCGTCGTTTCCTTTGACGTCCATTGTTTTGATGAGGATAGTCTTGCGGACTATACCGTCCATACCCTTTAAGTTGTCGGAGGCCACCGACTGGAGCCATGTCATCATCTCCAATCCGCCGATGATTCCCCATTTGAGGGTAATATTGCCGTATTTCGTCAATCCCGCCAGCTTGCGCGGGGTATTTCTCGGGTCGAACCCTTCACGGTATTCAATAACGTCGACTGAAATGTCGCCGCCTGAAACCTCGGAGAACCCGGCGCTTTCCGTGCCGTCAAACTCCACCCGGAATCTAAATGATGAATACGGATATGTAATATTTGGCATACGTTTCCAATCCTTTCAACTATGTAACTAAGGTTTCGCAGTTATTCTATTTAGGGACTAGGGATTAGGGATTAGGGGTTAGTAGAAAGAGTAAACATCCCGTTTTGCGACAAACCACGATAATCCTTTTTTAAGTTTCAATTATTCGACTGATCCCTAATCCCCGGCCCCTTTTGGTTCTAGCCGGATGAGGCCGTATACTGGCTGATGCGGAATATCACAAATTCGGCGGGTTTCACAGGCGCGGCGCCAATGATGCATATCAGACGCCCGTTGTCGATATCGTCCTGTGTCATTGTATTGCGCCCGATATCTACAAAGAAAGCTTCGTCGGGGGTGGAGCCGAACAGCGCACCACTTCTCCAGACAGTTGTCAGGAACATTTCGACGCTGCGGCGCACACGCGCCCAAAGCACCTCGGTATTAGGCTCAAAGACAACCCAGTTCGTGTTCTCTCTGATCGACTCCTCAAGGAAGATAAACAGCCTGCGGACGTTTATGTACTTCCATGTCGCGTTTGAACTTAACGTACGGGCGCCCCATACGCGGATACCGCGCCCCGGGAATGCGCGAATGAGATTGACTCCTTTGGGGTTTAACAGATCCTGCTCACCGGTGTTGAAGCTGTACTCAAGACCCGTACACGCACGTACTACTTCATTAGCCGGGGCCTTATGCACGCCGACGGCTATGTCGGAACGCGCGTATACACCTGCCATTGAACCCGAAGGCGGGATGAATATCGACTTTTTAGCCAGCGGATCGTTCACCTCAAGCCAGGGGTGATATATACCTACGTAGCTTGAGTCGAACATATCGCGGTATGTCAGCATTTCATCGGGCTTTTTCTTGTCGCGCGGCATATCGATGACCGCAAACGCCGACTTCTGATTTTCGCAGTACGCAACGAGCGACAGCGAGACGTCGGGGATAGTGACGCCCGGTACGGCCATAATGCTCACGCCGGAGCTTTCGATGAACGCCTGGATGCCCGTGCGTTTCCCTGGTCCGCCGTCTGTGCCGATAAAGTCTCCCGCTGCGATAGATCCAACCGCGCCGTCGTCTCCTCCGCTAAACTCTACGGATATCGCATCGCCGTTCCCGCCGATGCTGTCAAACGGTGAACCCGGCTTACCGGCGGCGGCCACAGGCGCAGTCGCGGCCTCCACAGGTTTTTCTCCTTCTTTGGCGTCTTTTGCTTTGTCGTCTTTAGCCGCAGGCTTCGATTCCTTGACGGGTGCGCTTGCAATAACCTCCACTTTGACCAAGTCTGACTTGGACATGCGAGAAAGGATATAATCGGGCGACTCTGTGTTGAGCGTCACAAACGGATACTCTTCAGCGTCTCCGCCGCATTTGACCGTGACAGTAAGCTCACAGCTCTTGACAAATTTTGTCGGCACAAGCCCCGTGTCAACACAGGATTGCGGAACATCAGCGTCGAAAGTGACGGTCTTTTCGGAGATCGCTGTGATAGTGGCGTATGTGCTTGCCCGTCCGTCAAAGAATGCCGCGACATCGCCGACCACCAGACCGTCCGTGTTTTTTAGAACCGCATTTTTTCCGCTTGCCTCCATGATCTGGGTTTTCTGCTTCGATTCATTGCTTATTGTGATTTTGATTGAATTGCCCCACTGCCCGGGACTTGCTGCCTTGAAGGCAAGAAGTGCCGGTGTTTTTCCTTCCGCCGCTTTGGCGTCCGCGGGGGCTACGCGCATTATGAACGCACGCGCACCGCCGTTTATGAAGAAATGCTCAACGGCAAACGGCAGATAACGGTATGCGCCATACTTGGTCTCCGAAAGATGCCCCCCGTATATGCGCACAAACTCGCTGAAACTGGTGACAAGCTGCGGTTTCCCGACAACAGGACCTTTTTCGGCAAGGCCGATAAACCCCGCTGTACTCGTGCCGACGCTTTCCATCGGCACGGCGCCGGATTCGAATTCCTCCACGTAGACGCCCGGTGACAAATACTCTGGCATAATCCTTACCCGAAGCTGTTGTATCGCTGGATCCTGAAACCCATTGGGAATATACATCAGCCGTCGGGTCCTCCTTTCCGCTTTTTTTGGTAAGGCAACCGTAGCATAAAAAAAAAGCGTTATCAACGCTTTGCGCCCATACGGTGACAGAACTCACAACTAACTATGACAAACGTAATTTTTATCAACAGTTCCTAAGACGATCGATCAGGCCAGACTCTCGATCGCCCTTTCTATATCTGATAGTAAAGTATCCAGAGATTTTAATAACATGGGGGTATGCGTCATAATGAAGTCCATGTCATTCTGTGTTCCCGCCATCTCAAGGGCTTTTGCAGAATCTGCCAATTCTTCGGCGCCTATTACCAAGGCAGCGCCTTTCAAGCCGTGGACGTGAGTTGTAAACGATGAAACATCACCCGATTCAATACAATCTCTGATGTCTTCAGACACTGTTGCTCCGTCTTCATAAAACGCGGTGAGCACATCCAGGTACAAATCAATTGTCCCACCGGCTCTGGATATTCCTAAACCTATGTCAAGCCCCTCAATTATAATTGCATTCCATACAGACTTAGGGTCCTTGCGCACACCAAATGAAGAACCCCGCTGCTTGCTCTTTGGTATCCATTTTTCTAAAATCGTGTTCAGCAGAACCATATCGATAGGTTTAGACAAAAAGTCGTCAAATCCGTTTTTCAGTAACATCTCCCTTGTTCCGGAAATGGCGTTAGCGGTGAGCGCAGCTATCGGCAAGTCTCTGAAGTATGGGTCCTCGCTGCCCATATCCCGGATTCGCTTTGTTGTTTCCACTCCGTCCATAACAGGCATTTTATGATCCATCAGCACCAAATCATATCGCTTAGATCGCACGGCCTCGACCGCTTCAGATCCGCTGACGCAGAAATCCATATGCATGTTATAAGGCGCCAGCAAACCCCGAACAACGCTCAGGTTCGTATTTATGTCGTCCACAACAAGAACGCTTGCTTCAGGCGCGGTGAAACGTACAGCCGACTTTATGTCACTCAGCTCGTCAGCCGCAGCCATAGCTTTGCGTTTATAGTATTTTTGCGGAATAGTAATGGTGAAGGTGCTGCCCTCTCCATATACAGACCGGACGCCTATCTGACCGCCCATCTCTTTTAATATGCTGTTTGTAATGGCAAGCCCTAATCCTACCCCTTCGATCTCTGTGTTTTTATCCAGATCGAACTGCGTAAAATCCTCGAACAGTCTTTCTATGTCCTCCTGCCTGATCCCTCTGCCGCTGTCCGTGACTTCGAAGATAATATTTACCGTATCGCTTTCAGAAAACTCACCGGTCGCCGTAAAGGATATGGACCCCTTTTCCGTATATTTTACGGCATTGCCAAGAACATTGATCAGTATTTGGCGTATCCTCTTTTTATCGCCGAACAGCGTGTCGGGAATATTGCTGTCAATATCAGCCGCAAAGCGCACTCTCGCCTCATTGACCCTCATTCTTATTATACTGACCACATCGTTTAGAAGGGGTGAGAATGCGTACTCCGCAGGAATAATTTCGAACTTACCTTTTTCGATTTTTGAAAAATCCAAAATGTCGTTGATCAAGGTTAAAAGATTTGCCCCGGCCTCCTTGATAGTAAGGGAGTGTTCGAGTACATTATCTGAAATATCCTCGCGCAAAATAAGTTCCGTCATGCCTATTATCGCATTCATGGGCGTGCGTATTTCATGGCTCATCTTTGCAAGAAAATCACTTTTCGCACGGCTTCCCTGTTCAGCCAGTTCTTTTGCCGCGATCATTTCCGTCATGTCTATGGATTGCTGCAAATGGACCTTTTTCCCGTCAGTCCAGTCTATTAGTCTGTCAACATTGCTGTACATACGCTTTGTTAATGTGCTGTGCTCCTCCCAGATGACGGCTTTGTCGGGTTCTTTTTCAAGTTGATGGCAGGGGCAGAAGTCGCACCTTTCTTCGATGCCTTTTTGCATGATTTTATAGCAGATTTGCCCCACACAGTCATTTTCGATACCGTAATGCCGCTTCATGAACTCGTTTATAAAAAGGATCTCGTCGTTATTAGGGTCGGTGACGTAAAGCATCACATCTATCCCGTTTAATACATTTATCATTGTCTGTGTCGTGCGATTCCGTGTCAACGCGCTGGCAATTATCCTTCCGGCTGAATACAGAAAGATTTCTTCATTTTCTGTAAACTCCCGTTGAACGCGGCAATCGTCATAACCGACAAATCCCCAAAATTCATCAGCGAAAAACACAGGTACGACCAGAATAGATATGATTCCCCGCAAAGACAGCTCCGCCATGATTTCAGAACACATATCGCTTACCCGGCCGTTTATGCATACGCCGTTTGACAGCGTCTCTTCCCATCCGGGGAGAATATCGCTGTAAGATATATCCGCCGTGATCTCTTCTTTCCACTTTTGACTTGTATCATCGGACCACTCATAAAGGTTTGAGCAAAACAAAGCTCCGTCAACGGTATGGTTTTTCCAAACGCGTACACGGTCAACCTTAACAGTCTCCGCCAGTAACCTCATAGACTGATATATGTCGTCTTCAAACTTCTCTGTGTTCGATTGAAGCAGGACAAAGGATACATCGTTCAAAGTGGATAAGTAACCGGCTTTGAGGTCGATTGTTTCCATCAAATTATTAACTTCGTCTACTTTCAACCGCAACTGTGAAGTCATCCTTCGGTTTCTGCGGAACATGATAAGCAAAAGGGCAAGCACGACTAAAGACAGACCGGTCGCGCTAATAAGCCACGGGCGTTGAGCTTGCAGGCGCGTGGTTTCGATAGCAATCTCATCATCTGTTATGCCCGGAATGTCACGGTAGGCCGAGATGGACGCAGAATCGGCAGACAGGGCTGTTTCCGCAAAACAGCCCGCCGTACCGACAAAGAAAAGCGCACCGACAAGAACGATGACGCTTAAAAACAGCAGTCTCATATCAAAGGTTTATTCCGCCGGTACTCCGGAGAAGACTTTGGAAATGACCTGCCACTTGCCGTCAATGTGCAAAAATGACAGGATGTCTGTAAAAAGAGTGTCTCCGACGCGCACCTTTACGCGGGCAACGGCCGTGTTATCCCCAACAAAGTCTATCGAAATAATCTCATTATAACGCGGATATCCCGGTCCGTCCGGGCCTGGATTCCCTTTTTTGACGATATCAACGAAGAAGCTCTTATCCCAATCGGACAATGAGCCGTCCTCTGCGCGTGCATATAGGTGCGCCACGTCATGGAAGACCTCCGCCATCTTCGCCCCATCGGACTCATAACCCGCGTCAAAATAGTCCTGAATCGCTTTCTTTACTCCATTGGTATCCATAACACATACCTCCTAAATCAAATATACCGACAGCATATCAGGCGCCCGTATGAAAGTCAAGACTTTGAACAAGGAGGTATTGAGAAAATAACCCCTTATGTAACTGGTCACCCCCGGTGAGGAATGGCTGTTTTTGTGTTAATTGTCAGCGGAG
>Ga0099364_10012429_pt1 | contig 11480 bp, 6 predicted proteins | sample TergutTh196P3_FD_73070 | JGI IMG/M metagenome (GOLD analysis project Ga0099364, IMG submission 73070) | Microcerotermes parvus P3 segment gut microbial communities from Pointe-Noire, Republic of the Congo - Th196 P3 | ecosystem: Host-associated > Arthropoda: Insects > Digestive system > Gut ...
ATGCGACAAACGGCGAAATTCTTTGGTCGACGCCGGATTGGCGGATCGAGATTGCAACGTGTCCGTCGCCGGTTGTTCTTCCCGACAACCGGATATTCCTCTGCGGCGGATACAAAGCCGGTTCGTTGATGTTACAAATTTTACCGAATGGGCAGCCGCAAACGCTCTTTCGGCTGAACGACCGGGTGTTCGGTTCCGAACAGCAGACGCCGATCTTTTTCGACGGACATCTTTTCGGCATCCGGCAGAACGACAAGGAATTCGTCTGTTTGGATTTGGACGGCAAGGTCGTGTGGCACAGCGGATCGAAGGGCCGATTCGGCGGCGGGCCGTACATTTTGGCGGACGGTATGTTTCTGCTCCTCGACGACGGCGGCAAACTGACGGCCTGCGAAGCGACGACGGCGGGTTATCGTCCGATTTTCGAAGCGCAAGTCCTTGAACATTACGGCTGTTGGGCGCCGCTCGCAATGGTCGACGGTCGATTGTTGTTGCGCGATCAGATTTATATGAAATGCCTTGATTTGCGGGAATAGTTTCGTTTGATACGGTGAGATCGTCCGATAAATTTTGCAGCAACACCGAAACGATGAACAGGATCATTCTCGGCGACAATTTGGAAATCCTGAAAACGTTGGAAAGCGAATCGATTGATCTGATTTACCTTGATCCGCCGTTTTTCAGCAATCGCAATTACGAGGTCATTTGGGGCGACAAAGGCGAAATCCGATCCTTTCAGGATCGTTGGGAAGGAGGAATCTCCCAGTACATCGACTGGCTCAGGGAGCGCGTCGAGCAGATGCACCGTGTCCTCAAAAAGTCGGGCAGTCTCTTTTTACACTGCGATTGGCATGCGGATGCCTATATCCGTGTGGAGATTCTCGACAAGATTTTCGGAATGAAGAATTTTCGGAATGGGATCATTTGGAAATACTTCAAGCCTCACAGCGGCAAGACTCATTTCCCCAAAGATTACGATACGATATTTTTTTACACAAAATCGAACAAGTGGACTTTCAATTACCGGGAGATATTGGTTGATTACGATGAAAAGGCCGTACAGCGTTACGATAAAATTGATAAGGACGGAAAACGTTATAAGATTTATAACAACAGGGACGGGACGACCAGAGTTTCTTATATGAAAGAGCGAGGCAAACCGACAAGTGTTTTGGAAATTCCTTTTATCCAGGGAATATCAAACGAGCGTATCGGCTATCCGACCCAAAAGCCGGAGGCCCTGTTGGAACGCATCATCAAGTGTGCGAGTAACGAAGGCGATCTCGTTCTCGATCCGTTCGTCGGCGGCGGCACGACGGTGGCCGTTGCGGAAAAACTTGGTCGTCGTTGGATCGGCATCGACCAATCGATGATCGCCGTCAAAGTTACGGAAGCCCGATTGCAGAAACAGATGGAGACGTTCGGCGATTCCCGTTCGGCCTCTCTGCACAAATATAATTACAACAAATTACGTTCCGAGGATGCCTTCGAATTCGAGAACTGGATCGTGCGACGGTTCGGCGGCGAACCGAACGCCAAAAAACACGGCAATCGGGAACTGGACGGCAACAAGGACAACATACCGATACGAGTCAAACGCAGCGACAACGTCGGACGCGACGTGATCGACGATTTTCTCTCGGCGGTCGAACTCGCCGACAAGAATTTGTATGACAAAAACGTCAGGGAGAAAAAGCCGGTCGGTTACATTATCGCTTTCTCGTTCAGTAAAAATGCACGAGAAGAGGCGGCGAGATTGAAACGGAGGGAAAACATTATCATCGAACTCGTCGACGCCGAAACCTTGGTTCCGATGGTAATGGAACCGGCGGAAATCTCCGCAAAAATGTGCGAACTCGAATAAAGGAAGAAGGTTGGGACCTCGGCTCGCCGGAATGGGGCGACAGAGTTTTGTTGGCAACAGTTGAATCCCCCCCTCCCCCCCAAAGGGAGAGAGGACGGCCAAATCCTTACCCCGCTTCTCGATTGACGAAAACCGTGAACGGCTCACTTCATCCATGTCGTCCAAGAAGAAATCATCCTCATCGCCCAAACCGGAACCGTTCGATCCGTCGGTTGTACTGTACGGCGTCTTGGGTGCCCTGTTGACCGCAACGCTTTTTTTCAGCGGCGAACTCAACGAACGCTCCGGAGCGTTCGCCGTTCTTGCCGTCCTGTGGATCCTCGCCGCCGCCGTTCGGTCATTGCTTGCGCTGTGGAAAAAAGAGCGATTTCCACTCAACTTGCACGGAATCGATGTCTGCGTCTACCTCTTCTTCGGTTACGTCGTCCTGTCAATCGTTTGGAATCTCCTGCCGGGACAAGGAGGAGCGCCGCGGCCGAGTTTGAACATGCTCTCCGTCTGGCTGGGACTCGCCGCCGCTTGGTTTCTCTTTCGACAGACACTCGACACACCCCAATTGCGAAGCGCGGCGCTACGGCTTGTACTGGCCGTTGTCGTTGCCGAAGCCGCAACGGGACTGTATCAGCAATTCGTCGAACATCCGCAACTGCTGCGGCAATTCGAAGCGAACCCGATCAGCGTCATCGCCCAAGTCGATCCGACAATTGAACCGAACACTCCGGAATGGGACCGCCTCGTTTTTCGATTGAATACCGCCGGTCCCATCGGCACGTATCCGCTGACCAACACGCTCGGCGGACTGCTCGCAGCCGGTCTGATTCTTATGCTGGGAATTCTATTGAGGGGGGGAGAGAGCAGGGGACAGGGAATTTGGGTGTGGGCGTGGAATTCCGGGGGCGCTGGCGGCGCAGGTAATCCGATTCCCAAACCACGCACCCACACCCGAATTCCCGGCTCCCGGCTTCCTGCTCCCTCCCTCCTTATTATAGCCGTCTTATTCTGCTTCATCCTGACGAAATGCCGGAGCGGATTCGTTGCCGTTGCCGTCGGACTTTTGCTGTTCGGGATTATGTTGCTTCAACATCTCGACCGTTCCCGGCGGCGGCGTCTGTTGATCGGCGGCGGGGGCGCTGCCGTCCTGTTTTTTTTCGTTGCGCTTTTGTTGCCCGGCAAATCGCTCGTCGACGAAGCCGGGCAGTCGCTCGGTTTTCGTCTCGAATATTGGCAGGCGTCGCTCGGCATGATCCGGGACTATCCGGTCTTCGGTTGCGGCAGCGGAAATTTCAAGCCGACGTACATGCAGTACAAATTGCCAGGTTCGAGTGAGGAAATCGCTGATCCGCACAATTTTGCCGTCGAACTCGCCGCCGTCGCCGGAATCCCCGCTCTGATCCTGTTCGTTGTTGTAACAGGATTTGCAGGAGGGAGAATTTTCAAACAGAATTTACGGAATGGAGATGAAACAATCTCCTCGAACTCCGTTAATCCGGCCAAAGTGCTTTATTGGAGCGGTCTCGGCGGCGGCGTGCTGGCGTTTCTCGTTTCGTTCAACGCCGAGGCGCAGATTGCGTTTGTATCGCTTTTTTTCCTGTTTCTCGCCGTTCCGCCGGTTGCGCGGGCGTTTCCTTTGGAGCGTGAAGTACCGCCGCCTGTTTTGGCGGTTACACTGATTGTTTTTTTCGTTCATTTATTGGCCGCCGGAGGAATTTCCGCAACGAATATGGCGGTCGTCGTTTGGCTGTTGATTGCTCTTCTATCGTGGGAAGGGGAGAAAGCGGGAAAGGGGGAAAACGGGAAACTATGTGTACGGAAAAAGATCGGCGGACCTCCGCTTTCCCTTCTCCCGCCCCTTCTTTTCATCGTTTCCTTACTCGTCGTCAATTATTATTGTCTGCGTCCGGTCGTCGGCGCTCTTTCGTACACGATTCGACTCGACGAAGCGCCGGACGCTTCCCGCCGTGCCGCTCTGCTTCGGAAAGCGGCGGAGGCCGATCCGTGGTCGGCGGATGTTCAGGAAAAATCGGCTGCCGAAGCGTTTCGCAACTGGTCTCAGTTTCCGCAGGAGGAGCAATGGCGGACCGCAACACTCACCGCTCAGGAACAGGCGTTGCGATTATCTCCCCGTTCGGCAGGATTTCGGTACGTTTTTGCGGAACGGCTGTTCATGATGTTCGAGAAGACCGGCGATAAAACGTTACAAGACCGGTCGTTGGAACTCTTTGCCGAGGCCGTCCAACGGTATCCGAACCATGCCAAGATGCGTGCTCCGTTTGCTCTTGCCCTCTGGAAATCAGGCCGCAAGGCCGAAGCCGTCGACCAGCGCAACGCGGCATTGCGGCTTGACGATCTCATGCACCATACGGACCAAAAACTGTCGGAGGAGATTCGCAACGAATTGCTCGAAATCGGAAACGAGGTTCCACGCACCGCTGATGATTGAAATAAGGCAACCGCCGAATTTCTTTGACTTTGCTTTCCTGTAATGGTAGAATGAGCCGGGTTCCGGTTGAGGGACTATCATTACAGACAGGATAATCTCATGCAAACGATTTCGACATCATCCGCTCCGGCGGCGATTGGGCCGTACTCACAGGGCATCGTCAGCGGCGGTCTGTTGTTCACCGCCGGGCAAATTCCGCTTGATCCGAAGGAAATGGCAATTACCGGTACAACCATCGAAGAGCAAACCCTTCAAGTTCTTCGCAATCTGGACGCCGTGCTTGCGGCAGCGGAGACGTCGTGGGACCGTGTGGTGAAAACGACCGTCTTTCTGACCGATCTGGCCGACTTCTCCACGATGAATCGGATTTACGAACAGCATCTCGACGGCGCCAAACCGGCACGCAGTACGGTCCAGGTTGCCGCGCTGCCGAGAGGAGCGAAAATCGAAATCGAACTCGTCGCCGAAGTCTGAAGCCGAAGGACAAGAAAGAGATTCCGGCTTGAGAATCCGGTCGTTCCGCCGACGGACCATTTCGAGATGCACTTTTTACGTGTCGGCGACCTGCCCCGGCGGAAAACGGCTATCCCATCACTTCGTGCAATCGTCCCGCTTCGGAAGCGGGGGGCATGGCGGTAACGTCGATTCCTTTTTCGTTCGGCAACGGAGCATCGGGATCAATGCCGAGTTGCGTGTAAATGCTGCCGAGCAGGTCCTGCGGTGCAACGGGACGAGTCTTGACCTTTTCGCCGGTCTCGTTTGACTCGCCGACGACCCGACCGCCCTGGAAACCGCCGCCGGCAACCATTGCATTGAAGCACGAAGAAAAGTGTCCGCGACCACCGAACCACGGAGACGCCCAATCGATCTTCGGCGTTCGACCAAACTCGCCGCCCCACCAGATGATCGTCGAGTCCAACAGGCCCGTGTCCCGTAAATCCTTGAGCAATGTCGCCAGCCCCCGATCCCATTCCGGCTGCCGTCTGTCCAGCGTCTCGAAATGCCGTTTATGCGTGTCCCAACCGCGATAGTTGATCGCAACGAACGGCACACCGATAGCGACCAGCCGTCGTGCCATCAGACAGGCTTGGCCGAACCAGTTTTTGCCGTATTCCTGACGGATATTGTCCGGCTCCGATTTCAGATCGAAAATCTTGACGGCGTCGCCTGTCATCAGATTGAAGGCGTGCTGCCGTGCAACGCCGATTTCGTCGACGAGCGGAGTACCGGCGTTCGCTCGACCGAACACATCAAGCGAGTCGAGCAGTTCCATTCGGCTTTGTTGCCGTTTCTCCGTGATTCCTTCAACGACGTATCCCGAAACGAGGAACGTATCCCTGCTCGGATCGCCGCCCGTTACGAACGGTTTGTACTTGGGACCGAGGAAGCCGCATTCCGAAAAGCGTCCCAAGGCGGTCGTCAGCACGACGTAGGGCGGAATCTTCGAATCATAACCGGCGTCGTAACCTTTCATCTTGGCGACAACGGCACCGACGCAGGGAAAGACGAGGCCGCCGCCGGGAGCGCGACCCGTCTGCATCATGTACGACGCCGTTTCGTGGTGATTCGTCGGATGCGTCATCGTCCGAACGATTGAATACAAGTCGGCACACTGCGCGAGCATCGGCAACGACTGACTGATCTCAATGTTCGGAACGTTCGTTGTCAGCGGTTTGTCCCACGAGCCGCAGTAGTCCTTGCCGGCGCCGGGTTTCGGATCAAAGGTTTCGAGATGACAGGGGCCGCCCCACATCCAGATTTGGATGACGGACTTCGCCTTGCCGGGCTTGAACGGCGTGGAAGGACTCGCCGTGGAAAAGTTGCCAAGCGATGCCATTGCGGCGGCGCCGAGACCTGCGGTCAAAAATTCGCGGCGGGTTGTTGTCATCGTTTTAGACGCCGCACCCCGTGCAGCGTAAAAATGTTTCACTGTCCAACCGGCTGATGCCAAAGCGACCGCCAGTAATCCTGCTCAAGTTGATAAGTATCAAACACCTGATTCGGGTCGGTGTCCCTCGGAATTATATTGTATTTTTTCATTTCCCGAATATATTGCGGGCGTGGAATGAAGCCCGGCATATCGAATCGCTTGATCTCGTCGAGCCTCGCCTTCGCACGCTCAATACCGGCTAGAATCGTTTTGTAGGTCTCATCGTTTTTATCCGCAATGACAGGGATCGGCGGCTCTCCGGCCTTTTGACAAAATCCGTAGCCGCCGACTTCTTGGGATAACGGGGCAAGCAACAAGGCGGACTTTTCCGGCTGCGTCAAATCGAACTGTAGATGCCGCGAATACTTCCGGCGGCTGTCAGTAGGACCGTTGGGATAAATCCACCAGGTATGCCGGATTTCGTCCGAAACGGAAATCGGCAACTGTTTTTCGCCGGTATGACAGGAACTGCAATTATTCTTCATCGCCTCCTGCATCGCTTTTGTTTCCTCCCATTCCAAATCCGAGCGGTCCAATGCGTTTTCCGCATAACCGCCTAACATTCCGCTGCCCAAACCGGCGTAGGTCCCGAGATACGTTGCGCCCGTCTCGATCCAAAGACGAACCAGCATCTTTTCCCGTTCGGAAAGTTCAACGCCATAATGCTCTTTCTGACAATACTTTGTGTAAATTGCGCTGGCAGCGCTGCCGATTGTTCCCGGCGGATAATTGCCCAGCGGTCGGTTGCGACCATCAGCAACCAGCGTTTCCTGGCCGTACTTCTCGTTTTCCAAAGCACTGTGCGTGCGGGCCATGATGTTGGAATAACTGATCGAGTACATCGGTCCTCTGCCGCCGGACAAATTGAAATTTCCTTCGCGCTTGTCGGGGTTATGACACGAAACGCAATTCCGACCCCAAACGGGCTGTATGTCACGGGGATAGTCGATCACGTCGGGAATTCCTTCGTAGGGAACCGGTTTGCTCGGCGGACGGCGGGTTGCCAAGAGCGACGTCGCCATCGGACTTCGTGTTGCGGTGCGTTCTTCGTGACAGCCGATGCACGTTGTCGATTCGCCGGGCATCACGGTCAGAAAACTCTGCATCCGTTTGACGGACCTGTCGTTTTCGTCCAGTGCGACGAAGAAGAAACTTCGCAGAGCGGGCAGTTCCATGAAGGCGGAGCCGTCTTCTTCGACGGGAACGGTGCCGACGACCCGTTCCAGCGTGAACGAGCCGCCGTAGGACATCGGTTCCATTCCGCCGGTGAAATTGATCGGCTTCGCAAGCGTTTCGAGAACGAGCAGTTTCTTGATCGAACCCGGCGGAATGCCCTCCATATTGCGCCCATCGTAAGCGTTGATGAGCGTCAGTTCGCCGGTCGTTTTCGCCCAATTGACTTGTTCCGGAATGATACGTTCCCGTTGCCGCTTGATAAGCGGACGTGGTTCGTGCAATCTCATACTGCGGTTGCGTTCCTCGTCGTTCAAGCGATGAATCGTTTGTTCGTCGCCGTTTTCGTTGACGAGTACCATTCGGGAGTCGATGGCGGCAAGAAAGGCCGTTTCGGAAAACGCCCACGGATCACGGTGGTTCGAATGCCGGCTGATCCCTTTTGCCGCTGACTTGTCGTCAGGACCGAGTCGCGGATCAACAACCGTAATCGCGCCCATGTGTTCGATTTGGCCGTGTCCCGGTGAGAACGAGGCGACGATCTTTTCGCTGCCGGGAATCGGCTTGGCGTCGATCATCGTGATGCCGGGATTCAAGTTGCCGTAAAGCACCATCTGGCGGATGCCGTCGGGACTCGTTGTCCAAAGATGATGAAAATTCACCTGACTGCGATCAACGTATTCCCAACGGGTGTACATCACCTGACCATTCGGCAACACCCACGGCGTATTGTCGTGTTCGACGTTGCTCGAAATTTCCTGGAGGTTTCCGCCGTCGGCGTCACAACGGAACAGCACGGCGACCGGTGTCAGCCAGCACTGGACCCAACGATGAGCCCGGCTGGACACGAACATGATCCGGTCGTCGGGAAGATAGGTCGGTTCAATGTCATCGAACTCACCGCTCGTGATCTGCCGCAATCCGCTGCCGTCGACATTGATTTCGTACAGATTGAAGAACTTCGAACCGGCGGGCTGATACGAAAAGAGAATTTTCCCGGCGTCGTAATGGACGACCGGATCGCGGATGATTCCTTCCGGATCGTCAATCAACGTTTGGACTTCTTTCGTGTCGAGATCGAGAATGCAGAGTTTGCCTCCCAGATGCGGGAACGGACGTCGGTTTTCGTCGTCAGCGAAGTAACCGAAGTTGGCGTACCAATGTCCGTCGGTTCCGAAGGAACGCACGGCAAAGACGATTTTCCGGACGTCTTGCATCGGACCGGCTCGGAACGGAGCCAAAAGATCGGCTTCGGGCCGATCCCGGATGGCAAGAGCCTTGTTTTCCTTGCGGAGAGCGACGTAATCGTACAGAATCCAACTCTTGTCGAGGAGCCGGATGGTGATTTCATTGGGTCCGTCCTTGAGTGAACCGGCGGGAATCGTGAAGAGCATCGAGCCGGGTCTGCCCCGGTGGGTCGGATGATGAACGACCTCGCCGTGTCCGACCGGCTTGGGAACCTGCGTCGGCAGCGCGGTGCCGTTGACGGCAACTTCAGTTTGCGACATCCGGTCGTTGAGCGTTCCGAGGTATCCGATGACAAAGGTCAACGGCTCGGCGTTCGTCTTGGCATCGAACTTGATCGTGAACGGATGAATCGGTTCCCCTTTGGCCCAACTGCGGTCCATCGGAGCGGGATGGATGAACGGCCAATCGTTTTCGGGCTTGCTTTTGCCGACAATGTATTCGACTTTTCCGGCAGGAAACTTTTCGGGATAGGCCGGATAACCACCGTCTTTGGCCAGCGCCAGTTCGCTACAGAACGCATCGGGCCAACCGATGTTGAAGAGGACGTCCGGTTCGAGACTCGGCGTTTTTTCCTGTCCGAGCAGCACGAACGGAAGACTGGCAAACAAAACGGCGCTAAGAGCGGTTCGGATGTTCATAATACGACCTCCTGAAAGTAATACGGGGGAATCCCCGATTGTACCCTTTTTCTTTTGGGTTTCAAGTCAAGATTGTGTCATTGCTCTTCTGCGCCGGGACCACAGGTTCCGGCTCTCAAAGAGACGACGGCGCAAACTCCGCGACCGCTCGCCGGAATGTCAAGGCGGAGCGAACCGCCGAGTTGCTGCATGATACGCCAAGCCTTTGACAAACCAAAGCCGAGACCTCGCCCCGCTTGACGCCCCGAAAAATACGGGTTGAAGACCAATGTCCGAATTTCCGCCGGAATGCCGGGGCCGTCGTCTTCGACAATAATCTCCGCTCCTTGCAATCGAATCACGGTGTTGCCGCCGGCCTCCCGAGCGTTGTCGCAGAGAGCCGCAACGACAAGGTGAATCTGTACCGGATCGCTTTCGATTTCCCATTCGCCGCGGTCCGTCAGGAATTCCAGTGTCAGTTCGGCTTCCTGAAAGAACGGTGTCTGTTCCGAGACCAGACGGCGGAGGTTTGCAACGAGATCGAACCGACGGATTTCCGGTTTCGGCGGCCTCGCAAAGAGCCGGATGTCGGCGATCATTTCGTAGGTCCGCTTGACCTGTGCTGCAATGATCGCCAGCAATCGGCGGTGTTCGGGATTCTCGACTTCCCGCAACAACCGCTGGGCGTGACCGCCGATGATCGCCAGCGGATTATTGATTTCGTGCCCGGCCCCCGCCGCAAACTCCGCCAGCGCGTCCAACTTGCGGCGCTCCAGTTCCTCTTCGAAGCGGGAACGAAAGTCATCAAGTTCGTTGAGCGGCGGGGAAATGTCCGACATGGTTGGGGGGGCTTTTTTTCTCGTTTGGAACGGGATATACTTTCACCGTGTTCGTTTTTGCGCCCTTAGTGTAGCGGTAACACGATAGCTTCCCAAGCTGTAATTGAGGGTTCGACTCCCTTAGGGCGCTGTTCAAGCCTTTTCAGGATTTTCCGGAAGAGGCTTTTTTTCGAAGGAAGCGGTTTACTGCCTGCCTGCTGGTTGGCGGGTGGCGATTGGGGCACGTCTACTCCGGTGTCGGCAGCGGTATCCCCTTGACGAGGGCGGTCAGATAGGATCGCTGGAAGGCCGAGCGGGGATCGGAAAGCGGAATGATGGGGACGACCATCGGTTGACCGACGAAGGAAACTCCGTAAAGCACGTTTCCGACCGTCTCTTCGATTTTATCAACGTTGAACTCCATTGAATCGGGCTGCGTCCATTCGACGGCTTGTTCCGGCACAACGTTGACGAACAGCAACGTCGACTGCGGCGTTTTCAGGTCTTCGGGCTGGAGTTCCTTGTTTGCGAGCGGCGTTCCTTCGGAGTCGAAGAATCTCACCAGGGTTTGGGTTTTCCCGAGCGTCGGATTGTTGGCGGCGAAAACTTGCGGCATCGATTCCAGCAACGGTTTGTTCGTCGGTCCGTCCCACGGTTCGTCGAGTTTGAACTTTTGATGGAGTTCCTCTTGTCCGATGGTCGGCAACAGGGCGACACGCCAAGAGAGCAACGGCTTTCCATCGGCGTCCGTGATCGGAGACGGAAACCGCTTGTTTCTTTGATAGTGAGCGATGAACGCCTGAGTGAGAATTGTCAACTGTTCGACTCGATGCCGAATCTTTTGTTCCTCCCGCATTCGTGTTTGCGTATCGGTAATTCCGCCGGCGGCGACGGCGTCGAATCCGGCAAACTTCGTGAGCACGGCGTCGACCCGGCTTTCAACCGCCTCGACCGTCAACGAATTCAAAACGGTAAGCAGGAAGTCGGGCGAAATCGGCAGGATGTTCTTCGTCGCGTCGTCCATAGAAACAAGCATCGTTTGGCCGGTAATGATGAGTCCGAGAATGCTTTCGGAAATCTCTCCTGTCGCCTTCGGCGTTGTCGTGTCCAGTTTGGCGGCGACCAACGGTTTGCCCTCTTCCGCTTGCGTGTTGATGGACAAGGTCAAGGCCCGCCATCCGAGGGCGATGGCGTTGGCGAGGGGAAGGGGAATGCCGTTCTGCTGTAGCATGCCCTGAAGTTCTGCGGCTTCGAAGGGAACACCTTCCCGTGACGCAACGAGAACAAGATCGCTGTTCGCAATATCGGTTCGTCGCAACCGTTCAATGGCGGCCCCGCGCGGCGGTTTCCCGTCGAACACTTCGTGGAGTGCCGGTTCGTCGCCCTCAAT
>Ga0099364_10012430_pt1 | contig 11480 bp, 10 predicted proteins | sample TergutTh196P3_FD_73070 | JGI IMG/M metagenome (GOLD analysis project Ga0099364, IMG submission 73070) | Microcerotermes parvus P3 segment gut microbial communities from Pointe-Noire, Republic of the Congo - Th196 P3 | ecosystem: Host-associated > Arthropoda: Insects > Digestive system > Gut ...
AATTTTATTCCGAAACCACAGATAAACAAGACTTCCCAATGAAGAAACCGAAACCCCGAGGAGTGCGCCGGCGACAGCAAAAGGAGCGATCGCCGCTTCATATTCATGACGAACCGCGGTAGTTATGCCCAAAAAACTATTGCCTGCGGTAACCTGAGCATAACCAATGTAATATATTAAATACATTAACGAAAGCCCGACAATGATTTTTATTATGTTTTCCACTATCTGCGAAATCGCAGTAGGGTTCATATTACAAGAGCCTTCGTAGTATCCGCGGTATGAAGCAGACGCTATTCCGAAAAAAGCGGCGGGAGCGATAGCAAGTACCGACCACAACGCCCGCGGATTCGGCGAAACATAATTGACAAAAAACCAGGCCAGCGAAACGATAAATAAAAAGGCAAATAACGCCGCAACAAGAAACACACGATGAGAAATACGCTTTATGCGGCGCACATCGTTCCAGCGTTTCCGTTCGGACTGTTCTGCTACCATACGCGCTACCGCAGCGGTCAAACCCGATGCGGACAATGAAAAGAACGGAGTGAAAATCATGTAAGCGGTAGAAAAATATCCGTTTCCCAGTGTTCCCAAAAGCCAAGTTATTGGCAGCCTGTAGGCAAACCCCAGAATCTTCCCGACAATCATAGCGCCCATAAGTATGGTTGCGCCGTGTACAAAACTTTGCTTTATTCGTCCGCTTGTGTTCGGGCAAGCGGCGTTATTCGACGGATTGTTTGACAATTCTACATCCTCTTATTCAGACGTTTCTTCATCTGCGGATGTTTCGTATGCGAATTCCTGTTCGCCGTCACCCGGAAAATCGTTTTGCAGCTTGGTACCGCATTTAAAACAATACGCGTAATCAACCGGATTTTTACTTCCGCATTGATTGCACAAATTTATTTTTTGTAATTTTGCGATCTTTTCGTTGATAATGTTTAATTTTTCCAACAGAATATCAATTTCTTTTACGATCGAAGCCACAAGATCCGGATTTTCGTAATCCGCTTTGACCATACCGTAAACCGAACTACCTAACTTTTCATAGATAGCTTTAACCTCGTTGTTTACCTGCATAACCTGCCATTTCAACTTGGAAACCTCATAAATTTCCCCGGTCTTTTTGCCCGCTGTGTAAGTGATCTCTTTTGCTTTTTCCAGGATATCTTCAAAAACAGCCATTTAAAAATCCCTCCTAATTTAATTTTATGACTGATTATACACCATTATTTCGATGATTGCAATAGGTCCGGTAAAAATTAATAAAAAATTTCTTGAATAATTTATCCGACAAATTCATGAACCAACGAACTTCGGGTTGGGGTAACAGACGGATAATGTTTGAAAAGCGATAATTTTTCGGCGAGCTTTAACGCTGTAAAAGGCGGTGTTTCGTTTTGCTTCTTGAGTATATTTAAAAAGATCTGTTTGTACAAATAAGGCTCATATGCAAGTGTTGAGTACATTATCCGGTCTGCATCCGGTTTATACGGTTTTATATTTTGAATTTCTCCCTTAAGCACATTATCCCACATACTCATGGTGTTGGTAAAGGATGAGCCGCGAAAAATAAAATCTCTGATCAAACGTCTTATCAGCCTTAGTTCTGTTTTGGAAAGGAGAAGTTCGCCGTTTCTGTGAAATTCGCCGGATGCGGCAACATATACCTTTAAAATCCGATCGTCGTCAAGTTCTCGTGTTGTCACAGGATTTAAAGCGTGTATACCTTCGGCTATAATTACAGCTCCGGCATCCGCTGTCACTTTTTCGTAATAATCGCGTGATTTGGAATGAAAGTCATAATGAGGGCTTATAGCATTGCCGTCTTTTATAATGTCCTTAAAAAACCTGTGCAAAACATTCAGATCCATAGTATTTATGGATTCAAAATCCCGTTCGCCGCCGGGGAGTAGGGGAGTGTCCTTGGCGGATTTGAAAAAATTATCCATAGAAACCGAAATCGCGCTTATTGACATACGTTCCAGTTCTTTCTTTAGTTTGCCGGCAGTGGTAGTTTTGCCTGATGCCGAAGGACCTGAAATCAAAACTACGCTTCGTCCGTTTTGGGTTTTCGCGCTCATTTTTGCTAATTCTTTTATGCTGTTGTCATAAGCATCATCACAAAATTTCACGAACTCTTTCAAATCCCTGTCCGCTTCCGCTTCAATTTGATTAACATCATATCTGCCGTCTTTATCCTGAATCTTTGCCAGAGCCACGGTACCCGCATCCCCTCATTTTTTTATCTCCCGGGCTATTTCCCCCACATCTGCGTATATTCCCCCGGGTTTATGTATGCTTTGCTGAACCATATCTATTTTTGTTTCTCCGCTTAAAACAAGAATTGTATCTATACCCGCTGCGATACCGCAAGCAATATCTGTGTAAAGACGGTCGCCGACCATCACGGTTTCATTTTTTGTAAATCCTGTTTTTCCGATAGCCGCAAGTACCATTTCCGGGTTTGGTTTACCTATAAACAGGGGTTCCCGTCCGGTTGTATTTGCCAGCATTGCACTAACCGAACCGCAATCAGGCACGCTTCCCCATTCGGTGGGACAGGTCAAGTCCGGGTTTGCGGCAATGTAATCTACACCGTTCGCTAACAAAACACACGCATCTTCAAGCTTTTGGAAAGTCAATTCGGTGTCGAACCCCATAACAAGACAAACGACATCCTTTTCGGGTTTGTTGGTAATATTTAACCCGAAAGACAACAATTCATCCCGGAATGCCGCGGTACCCAGGGCATATAATTTTTGCGAATTATATTTTTTCCGGAGTTTGCGCGCCATGACTTGTGTTGATGTAACAAAGTCGTCTTCTTGCGTAAATATTCCCATTTCCGCCAGCTTTTGGACATATTGTTTTACACTCTTCGAAGAATTGTTTGTCAAAAACAGAAATTTACCGCCGTTTTTACGAACTTGTTCCAAAAAATTAAAAGTTGTGGAAAATAATTTATTACCCAGGTAAATTGTTCCGTCCATGTCCAGCAAAAACAGCCGTTTTTCATTAATATTCATTTCATCGCTCTTTCAACCGATATAACATCCGGTCTTTTGGACAGCTTTTGAATTATCGTGTAAAGCTGCTTTATATTAGTTATACCCAGCACCGCTGTAATGCTGGAATTTCCGTTTTTCAATGAACGCACGGAAAATTCGTACATTGGAACTTTAAAAGCCGAAATCGCCGTTGAAATATCCGCAATCAGAGTTTTGCTTTCGCGAGCGGTTATGTCCAGCGTTGAACGATACGGCAGTTGAATATTTTTAGGCCAAAGGACTTCGATTAAACGGTCGGCTTGATCCGGATTTTTCCTTGCCGCTTTCATATTCACGCAATCGGATTTGTGAACCGAAACTCCGTGTCCGCGTGTGATAAATCCAATGATCTCATCACCTGGCAACGGATTGCAGCAACGTGAGAATTTTATAAGGCAATCTTCTATACCGTCGATTTTAACAGTGCCTTTTCGTTCTTTATTTCTGCTGTCGTCCACAAGGCTTTCCGGAGAAATTACGGTTTTATCCGTTTTGTCTATGTGTTTGCTGTAATCGTTTTTGACTTTGTTCATTAGCTTGGAAAGAAGTATGTCGCCGTAGCCGATAGCGGCATAAAAATCATCAATATTTTCATGCTTTTGTGATTTTGCCAGAGCGGCAATCACGGTTTTTGTTTCTTCGGGTGTGTAATTTATCATGTTGCGCTTGAATTCGTTTTCCAGTTCGGATTTACCCTGTGAAATATTTTCCTCACGCCGTTCTTTTTTGAAACAGGCGCGGATTTTATTGCGCGCTTCACTGGTTTTTACCAGTTTAAGCCAATCCCGGTTGGGCATATGGTTGGGATTCTTGGTCGTCATTATTTCGACGACATCTCCGGTTTTAACCGTGCTGTCCAGCGAAACGATGCGGTCGTTGATTTTCGCGCCGATCATTTTATTACCGACTTCGCTGTGGATCGCATAGGCAAAATCAATAACCACCGATTCCACGGGAAGCCTTACTATATCACCGTTTGGCGTATAAACAAAAACCTCTTCTGAGCCTATGTCGGTCTTGATGGAGCGTACCAATTCGTCCGTGTCATTATTTTCAAGTTGATTTTCCATATTTTGACGGAGCATGGTCAGCAACTCGTCAAATTTATCTTTTTCAAGAACGTCGCTCTGTTTGTATTTCCAGTGTGCGGCAATACCGTATTCGGCGGTATGGTGCATTTCTTGGGTGCGTATTTGTATTTCAAACGGTATGCTTTCCCGGGAAAGAACCGTAGTATGCAGAGACTGATACATATTCTGCTTAGAAGCCGAAATATAATCTTTGAACCGGCCCGGCAGGGGAGTGAACATATCATGTATTATACCCAAAATATTATAACACTCTATAACGGCATCCGTTATTATCCGTATCGCAAAAACATCATATACTTCCTCGAATTCCCGCCCCGTCATATATGCTTTGCAAAATATCCCGTACCTGCTTTTCACACGGCCTTCTATATGCGGGAATAGTTTGTATACTCCCAGTCGTTCCTTTATCTCTTCTATTTTATGTGTTAAAAAATCCCCCGAGCCTTTCAGTCTTGCTTTAAGGTATTCGTCTATTTCCTGATACGCATCAGGATCAAGGTAAAAAAGAGCAATATCTGATAATTCCTCCTGTATTCTGCGTATCCCCAGCATATGTGCCAGAGGGGTATATATTTCCAGGGTTTCAAACGAAACATCACGTTGTTTTTGTGTCGGCATATGAGATAGCGTGCGCATATTGTGAAGACGATCCGCCAGCTTGATCACAATGACCCGAACATCCTTGATGGCGGCGAACAGCATTTTCCGCACATTTTCCGCTTGCTGTTCTTTTTCGGTTTCCGCACTACGGACGGCAATATTCTTGATTTTTGTAACCCCGTCAACCAGCTGCGCTATCCCTTCGCCGAAATTACGTTGTATCTGTTCAATGGAAATACCGGTATCTTCGACGACATCATGCAACAACGCGGCACAGATAATGTCGGTATCCATCCCCAGCTCCACCAATATATAAGCAACGGCGAGCGGATGATTTATATACGGATCGCCGGATTTTCGTATTTGTTCTACATGAGCGGCATCCGCACTGTTATATGCAAACAGAATTTTTTGCTTGTCATATTGTCTGCCGGATTCATTTATTAACTTCAACAAACCGTCAATATTATAATCCATAATGATCCTCTCTTTAATTATGGGAGTATTTTTTTAATTTTGCCAGTATCGCGGAATTTGACAAATCGGTTTTGGGCGCATTCCCGATTACGGTTACCGTGCCCGAAAGGTCAATAGCGACGAGTCCTGTTTCCTCCAGTACATCCAGAGCTATTCTGTATTTGCAATAGTTCAAATCACCGCCGCCGATACGCATATATAAATCATCAATGGTGAATATATTTTCGCTGTTTTTGATATATGTATAAATTTTCGCGAAATTTTCGCGATTCGGTATAGATTTTTCGGCAAGAGCGGCATTAAGGTCCTCTCCGCGTTTTATGCGTTCGTAAAAATCCAGTGCGGCGAAAAATTTTGATTGTGAAAATCCGGAAAGCCGCATATCCTTTATAATCAGATTCACGCTGGTTTTTCCCTGATAATTATTAACATCCAACGTGACCAGCAGATCTGCGGTATCGCCGACCTTATACGCGAACTTTTCGCTGGACACACCGAAATAAAGTCCGGAAAAGCTTATATTTCCGGTTCTCAAAAACAAACGCTGGTGTGCGCCGGACGAGAGCGGGACGATCGAAATAATTTCCAAATTTTTAGCAAGGAATAAAGGTTCCGGGTTGCCGCATCCGTAAGGACCGAGCAAACGCAGATCCTCGATATTATCGACTGTGACGAGGTTTGCGGGTAAAACCGTATCAACATCAAGAGCCAATCGCGGCATTTTCTCATAATGTTTGCTCGTATAGGCTCCCAAAGCTTTTCGTAATTCTGGGATATTTTTCAATTCTATAGAAAAACCCGCTGCCATTTCGTGACCGCCGAACTTTTTGAACATTTTTCCGCCGCCGGGTAATACAGCACAATCCGATAACGCGGTATGGATATTAAAACCTTGTACACTGCGCCCGGATGCCGTACCTATATCTTCGCTTTCGGATATAATTATTACGGGTTTTGAATATCTCGACACAAGTCTTGCCGCTACAATACCGATAACTCCGTGATGCCAGCTTTTACCCTGTAAAATAATAACCCGTTGATAAACGGTGTCCGGATTTCGCTTTATATATTCGTTTATTTCGTTGTATATAAGCTCTTCCAGCTCCCTGCGCTTATCGTTAAGACGGCATAATTCTTCGGCAGCGGCAAAAGCTTCTTCCTGATCGTGCGCCAGAAACAGTTCCATAGCATACTTTGCGGAACCCAGCCTGCCCGCCGCGTTAATACGGGGAGCGATAGAGTACGCGACAGCCGCAGAATCTATCGCTTTTTTAGTTATTCCGGCTTTTTGGACCAAACAACATAAACCTATATTTTCGCTTTCGCTTATCCTGCTTATCCCATTAGAAACGATAATACGGTTCTCGCCGGTAAGAGGTACAATATCCCCGATGGTGCCTATAACCGCAAATTCCGCGAAATATTCCATTGCCATGCCGCAGTCGCCGTCCATCAGCGCCGCAATCAGCTTCAATGCCACTCCGGCTCCCGAAAACTCTTTATATTTACTGCCGCAATCCTTTCTGTGCGGATTTATGACGGCGGCCGCTTCGGGCAGGGTTTCCCCCGGAAAATGGTGATCTGTTATAATAAGACCGATCCCGAGTTTTTTTATGAACCTCGCTTCTTCATATGCAGTAATTCCGTTATCTACCGTTATAATAAGCCTTACGCCGTCATCATATAACTTTTGGATCGCAGTTTCATTTAAGCCATAGCCGTCGCTGCGGACAGGGATGTGCCATACAACATCCGCACCCGACATTTCGAGATAACTGTAAAGCATATATGTTGCAGTAACGCCGTCGCAGTCATAATCGCCGAATACCGCGATTTTTATTCCCGTGTCTATTGCATCGTTAATATATTCTACTGCTTTATGCATATCCGCAATATCAAACGGTGACGAAAAGTTTTCCTGCTCTAAAAGGTGATACGCTTCGCGTACCGCTACAACCTTAGCCAGGATAGGGGATAATCCTTCGGCAGGCCGGCAGACGTCCGAAGACGGAATATTCCAAAATTTCATGTAATTTTTCCTCATTGAAGGTTTGAATAGGGGAGAGGTGAAAAAAATATTTTAAATCCGTTCTCATAATTTATTGTTTTTGGGTTTTGCATCCGCTAAAGGGTTTTTGTTGATAGCATCTTTTATATTTTTATCCGCAACATGGGTGTATATTTCGGTAGTGCCGAGTTGAGCGTGACCTAAGATTTCTTTTAACACCCGTATGTCAACCTTTCCGTGTTGGTACATCAGGGTCGCTGCGGTATGCCGTAGTTTATGCGGCGAAATACCCATTCCCGCCAAACCTGCGGATTTCAATGCTTTTTCCACGATTTTCTGAACCCATCTTGCGGTAAGGCGTTCTCCTGATCTTGAGGATAAAAATAACGCATTTCCGTCTTTGACGGTTGTCAGCTTTGCCCGTTCTCCGTCTATATATTTTTTAATTGCGGTCATACAGGCACGGTTAAGAAAAACTATCCTTTCCTTATTACCCTTTCCTAATAACCTCAGGGTTTCATCGCGAATATCCGTAAGATTGATCCCGACAAGCTCGGACAGCCGCATTCCGCAGTTAAGGAATAATGTGAGTATGCAGTAATCCCGTAACGGCTGGCTTGATTGTAATCCTTCCAGCAGTTCTACGCTTTGTTCCAATGTCAGATATTTCGGCAGCGATTTCCGCGCAGACGGGGAATCAAGTTCTTTTGCCGGGTTTTCTTTCAATACGCCGGATTTGTTGGTTAAATAGCCAAAAAATCCCCTTATTGAACTGACTTTGCGCGAACGTGTGTTCGCATTGTTTCCGCGCCCTGAACTTACGAAATGTAGAAATTCATATATATCGGAAAGACTTACGGAGCTTATTAAATTTATATCAATGTCGGTAATATCAATGTTATCTAATAAAACAATACTTTTCTTTTTTTTTGCAATCAATTCGGGCGCAATCAAACCCTTGTGTATTTTGATGAATCGGAAAAACATCTTCAAGTCTGTTGCGTAACCCTCAATTGTACGCGGTGAACGTCCTTTTATTGTTTCAAGATAAAACAAATAATCCCGCGCTGCCGGCGGCAGGGAAAATTTTGCGGAACCCTTTAACCCGTTTGTAATGTAATTTGCGGTTTCCATGTTAGCTACCATCCCCTAGTTCGCTAAATTTTTATTTAACGAACTAATGCGTTTTTTCGAACAGCGTTCAAAATTAATGTGAACGTTCTGATCTGGATTTGATCTGCCTTATATCCTTGCCGAAAAATCTGAACATCTTATAACAGCACACAATACGGGAAGCGATACGTTCGTTGTATTCCCCGACCAATTCAGATGCGCTGAGATTTGTGTTTATGATTGTAGGAAGATTTCGGTTTTGCCGGGTGTTTACAAGGTCGTAAATTACCGCGAGTGAAAATTTTGTGTCAAACTCTGCCCCCAAATCATCAAGGATCACCAGATTAGCTGAAAAAATCGCATCCAGCGTTTCGTTCGATTTCTCTTTGCCGAAATATTCGTTTTGGGTCTTGTTTACTAATTCATTCGCCGTTATATAAAGAACACTGTATCCTTTTTTGATGACTTCATTGGCGATGGCGAGAGAAAGGTGTGTTTTACCCAGTCCTGTTTTTCCAATAAAAAGCAAACTGGGCGAATCATCGCCGAAACTCGCAGCGTAATTTTCGCAATAATTTAAAATTTCCGCCATATTTTCGCGCGGCACAACTTCGCCGTTTTCTACACGCATAACAGAATTCGAATAATAATCAAGCTTGAAATCAGAAAATTTACATAATGCCAGCGATGAATTTTTTAAAATTTCTTCACAGTCTATTTCGCAAATCAAACGCTTGACACATTCGCATATTCTGCCCTCGCAGTAGCCGCTGTCCTCACACTTTTCGCAGTAAAACCGAAGTTCCAGATAATCTTCGGGAAGTCCGCGCTCTGCTAAATGTTTTTTTATATTTGCCCAATTGGATAGGCTGTTATTTTTAACATCCTGTATAATTTTTTCGGCATTATCCGGTTTTTGCAATACAAGCCGGGACAAATTCAGGCTTGTTTCGGAAATTGCCCGAAGTTGTTCGGATATTTCGGGATACCTCTCCCCTACTTCGGCAAACCGCCGTTCATACCTGAATCTGGCATCCGCCCGGCGTTTTGAAATTTCCGCCATAGCAGCGGCAAATGATTTTTCATTATACACCATTTTCCGCCCTCCTTTTTTTGAACTTTATCCCTCTGGTTTCCAGTTCATCTATATCAAAGGAAGGCTCGGTTTCTATCCGGCTGCTGTTGTTTCTCTTTTTTTTAGATTCGGGCTGTATAATGTCGCCGACTTTAAATATTCCGCTTTCTTTCCAGTTTTTTAATACTTTATTAATGTAAGGGAAAGACATACTTCCGGTAGAATCCGCACAGATTTCATAGGCGCGTTTCACCATTTCGTGCGGCATATTATATTCGCCGTACCATTTTTCTATATATGTTTTTTCACGGGTAGTAAAAGGACGCGAGCCGATTCCGAAAAATGCCCTGACTTTGTTGTAATGCTGTTCTTTTTCATGCTGTTCCCGTATGTACGCATCTACGGATTCGTGGTCGCAAAGACCCAGATCCGCCCATTTTTCACATTCTTTTCTTATGGAGCGGATATTGGGTTTATCCCGCTTCACACTTATATCCACCGCCATCAATATAATATCGGCAGGTAACCGGGTTTCTTCGTATACATATATAAGCGTGCGCTGTTCGGTGGTATTGAGCACTTTACCCAGGGCTGTTTCTACTTCTTTCATCAAGAACCTAAGTTCTTCGTCCTTGTTAAGCCTTTGGGCAATGTCACCCAGCGCTATCTTATTCGGCTTTGGAATAATGGGCGAAATTATTTTAGGCTCTGTTTCTTCTGTTTCCTGCGTATCGTGTGGTTGTTCACACCGTTCGGTTGAAGCTTTGCCGGCGGTATTAGCGGACGGCAAAATAAGAACGCCTTTAGAAACCCAAAAAGAAATAGCTTCTTTAACGTCATGCGCTCCAAGATTCACCTTTTTTCCGATTTGTGCAGGTGTTAAAGGCTGCTGACAATTCTTAATTATCAGCAGCAAAACTTTAATATACACACCGCAAGCCTCTTGTATGTATTCATCAACGACCGAGTCCGGAACCGCAAACACTCCGGAAAAATTCTCAAAATTTAACTTATAATCCATTAGACCTCCTCGGAAATTAAAACGTAATGTATGAACACAAATGATTTTCGAGGAGGTCTATTATAGACTAAAATCCTCTTCGTCGTATATCGGTAAAGGCATTGACGGAACAGGAATACGCTTTACCGGATCGTACTTGAATTTTTTACAACTTGCAGTTTCACTCACAAGCCCGTGCCGCTTGCAAAAAATTGCCGTGCCGCTGTCAGTTTTTATGCTTAACTCACAGACACCGCAAGCGGGTTCTACGTCTTTTCCGAAAAATCTGTATTTCACAACGAACCTCATTTCTTTTTTAAAAGCGCGGGCGGCGGGCTGTGATGCTCATCCCCGCTTAATTAAATTCTTTCGATGCCGCGTTTATGGAGGATGAACGGAACGTGATTTTTTTGATTGGCATTTTGTCTTTTAAAAGCTCATAGAAAAGCTCGCAAAGATTTTCACAGGTGGAAACTTTTTTTGTAACAACTACTCTGTATTCCGGATATGACCAGGCAAGAGGATGATCAATTTTTTTAAGCGGAACACAATTTTCAGAATCGTTGTTTATACCGTTTTCTTTGTACACGGTAAGAACCGCATCCAAAAGAGGATCGCCTTCTTGAAACAACGTTGCATGGTGAAAGTGATCGCAAATTTCCCATGCTTTTTTAAATCCTTCTTTACACGCATGCGCAAAACCGGTTACCGGATCCACTTTATCTTCAAGTTCAATCGTCAAAAGACCGGAATGTCCGTGAAGATGCTTGGCTTCTCTGGGCCAGTTCATAAACCTGTGCGCATACTGGAAATCAAGATTTACGATGGATGTGTACTTGTCGTTTGCCATTACTAATTTCCTCCTCAATTTTTTTAGTTTATTTTCAGCGGCAATTTTATACCCTCGCCCGCTGAGTTTTATATTAGCACAAAATTATGAAAAATTCAACAAAAATATTTTCAGCCGGCACGACTTCCGCATGAATGTTCATTCCAAGCAAGAACAAACGGGAGTATAATTTTTCTAAGTCTCTAAAATCTGCCCGAAATATTTTTGGGGATT
>Ga0099364_10012431_pt1 | contig 11480 bp, 10 predicted proteins | sample TergutTh196P3_FD_73070 | JGI IMG/M metagenome (GOLD analysis project Ga0099364, IMG submission 73070) | Microcerotermes parvus P3 segment gut microbial communities from Pointe-Noire, Republic of the Congo - Th196 P3 | ecosystem: Host-associated > Arthropoda: Insects > Digestive system > Gut ...
CAAAACGCAACCAAGGACGGGGGAGTGCTCGCGAATTGGCGCATGGATGCGCCACTGAGCGATTGCGGGAACAGATATAGCCGTCCGAGCGCAAGGTTCTGAGCGGTTACCATAAACTTAATTATATCAGAAATTTTCCCGCAATGATAGTGTATAGTTTTTGATTTTTCTTGACCTTTTTTCGCAATTCTGTGATAATTAAAACCTATTGCCAAGCATTGAAAAGGAGGAAATCCCATGCATAATGATATCAACCACGATCACGAGCACACGCATTCACACGAACATGAACATACTCACGGCCATGACCACGATCACAGTCACGACCATGACCACGCGCACGACCACGGTCATACCCATGACCACACCCATGAGAAAAAGCCCGCTTCTCCGTCCAGAGACTTGGCGCTGCTCACCTATATGCTCGACCATAACAAACAGCACGCGCGCGAGCTTAAAGAGACAGGGGCTAGGCTCGCTGATTCCGGCAATACCCGCGCCGCTGAGATGATTGACGGTGCTGTGCATTACTTTGACCATGCAAACGAGAAGCTTGAAGAAGCGGTCGCGCTGATCGGCGGGGGGCGAAGTAATGTGTCTTTCTAAAGTTTATGAAGTAAAAGATGGGAACGAAAACCTGATATGCGAGTATACTTCCGCTATCAGCCTTGATAATGGCATCATTAAACTCACCGACATAATGGGCGAGGAATTCACTGTAAAGGGAACCCTCCAAAGCATAGACCTTGCGAACAATATAATCAAAATAGCGATTTGATTCGCAACCCCCAAGGGGGGATTATGACAATTTAACCATTCTTTTGTAATAACAACGAATGTTAGGTTCATTTGTGTTGACTTGGATTAAGCGCACCTGTAAAATAAATTGAAATTGCTGTATTCTTGGTCATATCGAGTAATTGCTATTGCTTAGGCATTGTCGGGTCATGAGCAGGTAGCAAATGTGTGAAATATTGGAGTCTCCTGGACGGGGATTCCGTGTTTATAGACTAAAACATAGGGGGGCAGAAATGAAAACTTTGGAAAAATTTACCACGTTAGAAGAAGTGGAAGCTGCAACTAAGCAAGTAGTGGACTCATTGGAACACCGATGCGTCGGCTGCGAGTTTGAGTTGTGGGAAGACAGGGTGAAAGCCCAACAACCGCAGTGTAAATTTGGCTTGGATGGCATATGCTGCCGCAACTGCGGTATGGGTCCTTGCCGGATTACACCAAAAGCCCCGCGCGGCATATGCGGCGTAGATGCTGCGGGTATAGTAGCCAGAAACTTGCTGCGCATGGTAGCCAGCGGAACTGCAGCGCACTCAGACCATGGCCGCCACATTTGTCACGTACTTCACTCGGCAAGCCCGGATAGCCCGTACAAAATCACCGATGAGAAAAAACTCTTGGCGCTTGCTGCAGAATGGGACATCAAAACTGATGGCCGCGATATCTATGATATTGCGCACGAAGTTGCCTTGGCAGGGCTTGACGACTATGGAAAGCCATTTGGCACAGCCCGCTACTTGAAGAGAGCCACAAAAGAGCGTCAGGAACTTTGGGATCGGGAAGGAATTGCACCGCGCGCGATCGACCGCGAAATCGCGACATGCATGCACATGACCCATATGGGCAACTCGACTGATCCCGTCGCTCTGCTAAAGCAAGCGATGCGCACCGGCATGGCAGACGGCTGGGTCGGCTCCATGATGGCGACGGATTTCACGGACATACTGTTCGGCACCCCGGTTGAGCGCACATCGGAAGCTAACCTCGGCTGCATCGAGGTCGATCAGGTCAACATCGTGGTGCATGGGCATGACCCGGCGATGTCTGAAATGATCGCGGTTGCATCCGAGCAGTCGGATATACTTGAGTATGCCCGCAGCAAGGGCGCAAAAGGCATAAACATCACGGGCATCTGCTGTACGGCGAATGAGGTCACGATGCGTCACGGCATCCGCATCTCTGCAAGCTTCCTGCAGCAAGAGCACGTTCTGCTAACAGGCGCCATCGAAGCAATGGTCGTTGACGTGCAGTGCGTGTTCCCGTCAATATCCCCGATTACCGAGTGTTTCCACACAAAATTCATCACAACTTCAGAAATTTGCCAAATCCCCGGGGCGATCCATGTCCAGCTTGAAGACGACAGGGCGCTTGAGCAGGCTCGTGAGATCGTAAAAATGGCATGTGATGGTTTTGCCAAGCGCGATCCCAATAAAGTATTCATTCCGCAAATAAAGAACTCCGGTTATGTTGGTTACTCTCTTGAAACCATCCTTAAAAAGCTCGACGGCGTAACGAATAGTTTCGTCGATGAAACTCAAACTTACAAGCCTCTGATTGACTGCGTAAAAGCCGGCGTACTGCGCGGCGCTGTCGCCATGGCGGGTTGTAATAACCCAAAAATCCCCACAGGCTACGGACACGTCGAAATCATGAAAGAGTGCCTTAAAAACGATATTATCGTCATCGCTTCCGGATGTGCCGCACAATCCGCACTCAAAGCCGGGCTTCTGAGCAAAGAAGCAAAAGAACTCTGCGGAGCCGGGCTAAAGCGCGTTTGCGAGCTTGCTGACATCCCGCCGGTGCTGCACATGGGTGCCTGCGTCGACATCAGCCGCATGATGCTGCTTGCCAACAGGATCGCCATGGATTGGGGCATCAACGTTCCTCAGATCCCGGTCGTCGCGTGTGCAGCCGAGTGGATGAGCGAAAAAGCTGTCGCGATCGGCCATTATGTCATTTCGACCGGCATTGACACTTTCCTCGGGGTTTCTCCTCCGACGGAAGGTTCTCCTGTTATGGAAAAGCTGCTGAAGCAAGACGTCAAGAAAATCTGCGATGCTACTTTCTTTGTCGAGAAAGACCCGGATGAACTCATTAAAGCAATTATCTCCCGCATCGAAGAGAAGCGCGTGGAGCTGGGTCTGGACAATTAACGAGTGTTTATTTGTGTGTTGGTGGTATGATGAAGATTGCTGTTACAGGTAAGGGCGGGGTTGGCAAGACTACACTGGCGGCTGTTTTGGCTAGGCTTTATGCCGAGGAAGGCAGACGTGTGCTGGCGGCTGATGTCGATCCCGACGCGAACTTTGGATTGGCTCTGGGCTTTACAGAAGAAGAACTCGAAAAGCTCACGCCGATATCGGAAATGAGTTCTCTGATTGCTGAGCGTACAGGATCAGGCGCTGAGAACTTCGGTAAGCTATTCAAACTAAATCCTAAAGTGGACGACATTCCTGACAGATTTTCCATTGATAAGTTCGGCGTTAAGCTGCTTATCATGGGAACAGTGGAAACCGGCGGCAGCGGCTGCGTTTGCCCCGAGCATGTGTTGCTGAAAAGAGTGGTGTCAAACCTTATCATCAATCGTGACGAAGTCGTAATCCTCGATATGGAAGCCGGGCTTGAACATCTTGGCCGAGGCACCACAGATTTTGTTGACAGGTTTATTGTTGTTATTGAGCCGGGCGCCAGGAGTATTCAGACTTATAAAAAGGTGAAACAGCTAGCCGCCGATATAGGCGTGAAAAAGATAAGCGTTGTTGCCAATAAGGTGCGCAGCGAACAGGACAAGGAGTTTCTCAGCGAGCGCATACCAAACAGCGAGTTGCTTGGTTTCATCAGCTACAGCGAAGATGTGATCAGCTCCGATAGAAAGGGCTGTTCACCCTACGATACAGGCGGCATTGCGGTAGACGAAATTCGAAAAATTAAAAATCAGATAGATTCTGAGACAGAAAGGAATGGTTAAATAGATGAGCTTGTTTGATAGAGTGTTTAGAGGCTCTGATGAGATGTATGCAAAAGCTGAGCAGGAAGTTGCATCAGTCATTAAAGAATTGGGCGGCGATGCGCCTGTGAGTTTTCCGGGCTGCGCATATTATCTCCCCTGCATCTACGCATATCTCGGGATTAAGGTTACTAAGCTGTCCGAGCTTAAAGACGCGCTTGCCGGTATCAAAGCGCAAATGACGCGCGAGCAAAAATTAAACAGCGCTTTCACCAGCGGTGTTGCGACTGCTATGGCTGCCGAGGTCATCGAGGCTTGTAAATACGCCCGCACCGAGACTCCGTATGAGGACACTCCTTATCACGGCGTTTTAACTGACGCCGAGGTTCGCGAGCTTGGCGTACCACTTGTCACGGGCGATATCCCCGGTTTCGTGGTCATAATAGAAAAAGCGCCTTCCGACGAGGAAGCCGTTGAGCTTATAAGGGAATATCAACGCAAGGGTATATACATTTTCCTTATCGGCGGGATAATTGATCAAGCAATCAAAGGCGGGATAAATATGGGTACAAACCTCCGTATCGTACCTGTTGGCCCCGACATTTGGGCAGTCGGCCACATCATTTCGGTCGTCGTACGCGCTGCGATAATCTTTGGCGCGGTTAAGCCGGGCGATTGGGCTGCGTTCGACGATTATTCTTTCCACCGCATCCAAGCATTCGTCAATGCGTTCGCTCCCGTACCGGATATAACAGTCGCATGCGGCGGCGGGGCGATTTCCATGGGCTTCCCCGTTATTACAAACGAGACTGAAAACATATGGCGTGTTCCGAAGAGCCTCATTGTCCAAGAGGACACAAAGAAATTCATAGACACGTCGCTTGAAGCGCGAAACATTAAACTCAAGATTACAGACATTGACATTCCGGTTTCATTCTCACCGGCTTTTGAGGGCGAAATAATACGCAGGGCGGACATGCATGTCGATATCGACGGCTCTCGCGTGAACTGCCTTGAGTGGGCCCGCATGAAAGATGCAAGCGAGGTAGAGGATCACAAAATCACCGTCGACGGTCCCGATTTCGACGCTTACGAAGCCGGTTCAAAGATGCCGTTCGCGGTTATCGTTGATGTCGCAGGCAAAAATATGCAATCTGACTTTGAGCCTGTGTTCGAGCGTAAGTTCCACCAGTTCCTTAACTGCGTCGAAGGTGTCATGCATACCGGGCAAAGGGATTTGATCCGCATCCGCGTGAGTATCGGCGCTTACAACGCAGGCTTCCGCGCAAAGCACATCGGAGAAGTATTGTATGCCAAGGTTAAGAGCGATTATGAAGCCGTCGTCGACAAATGCCAAGTGACGATCATCACAGATCCCGATAAACTTGCGGCACTTCGCGCCGAGGCCAATGTTGCGTATGATGCAAGGGATGCGCGTTTGAAGAATCTTACTGATGAAAATGTCGATGTGTTCTACAACTGTATTCTTTGCCAGAGCTTCTCGCCATCGCACGTATGCGTTGTTACACCTGAGCGTCTCGGACTGTGCGGCGCGGTTTCATGGCTTGACGCGAAAGCAACGCATGAGCTTGATCCGAACGGCCCATGTCAGTTAGTTACAAAAAAGGAACTGCTCGACGAACGCGTAGGCGCGTGGGTTGATGTCAATGCCGCTGTGAACAAGCATTCTCATGGTGCGCTTGATAAGGTAACGCTGTACTCCATCCTTGAAGATCCGATGACAAGCTGCGGTTGCTTTGAGTGTATTTGCGGTATTGAGCCGACTTCAAACGGCGTATCGATCGTCAATCGTGAGCATACCGGCGTCACCCCATTGGGCATGACATTCTCGGAGATGGCCTCAATGACCGGCGGAGGTGTACAGACACCGGGCTTTATGGGTCATGGTAAGCACTTTATATCCTCGAAAAAGTTTCTAAAAGCCGAAGGCGGAATTTCAAGAATCGTGTGGATGCCGAAAGAACTCAAAGAAACTATACATGACAGGCTCAACGAATCAGCTAAAGAGCTCTACGGTATAGACGATTTCTGCTCAATGGTTGCAGATGAAACGATTGCCGAAGATTCGGATGCGCTGCTCGAGTTCCTGACGGAGAAAAATCATCCTGTCTTGAAAATGGCTCCGCTGGAATACTGATGATATCTGCGGACTGCAAGGGATCAGGAGACGAGGTGCTTTTGGGGCGGCTTTTAGCCGCCCTGCACCCGTGAAGGGTGTTGACCGTTACTTTGTTACTGTTTTGGACTCGCAGTATAAAACCCCAGCATTTTCGTCATTGCGGCCTCCGAGCCGCAATCCCCCCGTTTCCCGCAGGGGATTACGGGTCAAGCCCGCAATGACGGTGGTTGTTGAACCGTCACAATACTTTAATTATTTTTGGCTGCAGCGATGCTTCAGCCGCAACAGGAGGTATAGTTAATGGCGTTTAAAAATGAGCCACAGAAGTTCACAGCAAAAATAAACTCTCTTACTATCGGTTCAGACGGAAATGAAGTAGTGTTAGGCGGGGAGAATGTCCAACCGTTTTACGCTTTTGACGCGCCGATAGACAACCGCCCGCGAATAGGCGTCGCCATTTCCGACTCAGGATATTACAAAGGCGTACCGGGCATCGATGCGTATTACGCGGGAGCAGAAACACCCGTTGAAGCGGCAAAGAAAGCAGCAACAATGCCGGGAGCGGATTTTCTTGTTATAAGCCTTGACGGTGCTCACCCTGACGGCAATAACAAGTCGCCTGAAGAATGCGCTGCGCTTGTTAAGGAAATCGCGGACGCAGTAAATATTCCAATCGCTGTTGAGGGTTGCAAAAACATCGAAAAGGACGCAAAGGTATTTGAAAAAGTCTCTGAAGCCGTCCAAGGTAAAAATATCCTTATACTTTCAGCGCGCGAGGAAAACTATAAAAATATCGCAGCGGCTGCAGGGCTTGCATACACACAGAAGGTTGGTGCGGAATCCGCCGTTGATATCAACCTTGCGAAACAGTTAAACGTTCTCATTAGTCAAATGGGCGTCAAGCAAGAAAATATGGCTATGAATCTCGGGTCGGCGGCTGCGGGCTATGGTTTTGAATACATAGCTTCCACGATCGATAGGGTTAAGTCCGCCGCGCTCGCTCAAGATGACACCATGCTTCAAATGCCAATTGTCACTCCTGTCTATTCAGAGACATGGGCAGTCAAGGAATCTGTCGCAACAGAAGAAGATTATCCGGAATGGGGTTCAATGGAAGTTCGCGGTGTCAACATGGAGGTCGCGACCGCTGCGGCATGTCTAGCCGCCGGCTCAAACGCTGTCATACTCAGGCATCCCGATTCCGTCGCGACTGTTTCTGCGCTGATAGACGCGCTTATTTGAGGGGAGGACGAAAACAATGGCACTAAAAGGACTTGATATTTTTAAGCTGACGCCGAAAACAAATTGTAAGGATTGCGGCAACCCAACCTGCATGGCGTTTGCAATGAAGGTAGCGCAAGGCGCTGTCGCGCTCGATAAATGCCCCCATATGAGTGAAGACGCTATTGCACAGCTCAGCGACGCGACAGCGCCGCCGATGAAAAAAATAGCCCTCGGTGAAAATGACTGCTTATCTCTCGGCGGTGAGACTGTTTTGTTCCGCCACGATAAGACATTTGTGTCGAAGAATCTTTTCGCGGTCTCCGTATGCTCCGACTGCTATGACGAGAAAATTTCCGATGTTCAGAAAGTCGACTATGACCGCCTCGGCGAGCGCATGTATGTTGAACTTTTGAATTTAGAGTACGACGGTAATAAAGATGATTATACAGCGCTTGTTAAAAAAGCTGCTGATTCCGGGCGTGTGCTAATCCTTGATTGCGACGACCTTGATGCCGCTCGCTCGGCGCTTGAGATTTGCGCTGCAGGAAAGCCACTCCTCAATGGCGCTAACGCTAAGAACTATGAAGCTATGAGCGCATTAGCGACGGAGTTCGGTGTTGTGTTGGGGGTCTGCGGGTCAAATCTGGACGAACTGTATGATACGACTGCGGCTCTTGAGCAGCTTGGCAACAAGAACCTTGTACTCGATGTTGGTTGCGTCTCGATAAAAGACGCATTCGCCGGCTCTGTGCAGATTAGAAGGGCCGCGCTCAAGGGCAATAACCGTACTTTCGGTTATCCGTCGCTTGTCAACGTCGGTAAACTCGCGCCGGATAACTCATATATGCAAACTGCGCTTGCTTCAGTGTTCACGATGAAGTACGGCTCTATAATCGTAATGGAAAAAATGGAGTACGCTCAAGCATTACCTTTGTTCGGCCTTCGGCAGAACATATACACCGATCCTCAAAAGCCGATGAAAGTCGAGCCCGGAATCTATCCTCTCGGCGGCGCTGACGAGAATGCTATTTGCGTTACGACCGTTGACTTTGCGCTGACATATTTCATTGTATCAGGAGAGTTGGAGCGCTCAGGCGTACCGCTGAATCTTCTCATTTCCGACGCGGGCGGCTATTCCGTCCTCACTGCATGGGCTGCGGGCAAGCTTTCGGCATCCTCGATTGCAAAATTTATCAAGGAATTTGACATCGAAAGTAAAATTAAAAACCGCACGCTTGTGATCCCGGGCAAGGTTGCGGTGCTCAAGGGCGAAATTGAAGAAAATCTACCCGGTTGGACGATTGTTGTCGCCCCTAACGAAGCAGTCGAACTGGTCAAATTCTTTAAGGAGTTTAAAGGAGGATAATAATGGGTAAATTCATCGTTATCGGCGAGCGAATCCACTGCATATCGCCGGCTATCAGGAAAGCTATGGATTCAATGGACCCGGAACCAATACTCAAGCGCGCCAAGGATCAAATCGCCCAAGGAGCGACTTATCTCGATGTCAATATCGGCCCTGCGGAAAAAGGCGGCGAGGAGCTGATGAAATGGGCGGTTAAGCTTATTCAGGAAAACTGCGATAATGTGCCGATTTGCCTTGACACCGCAAACAGCAAGGCTATAGAAGCAGGCATATCCGTCCACAACAATGCAAAGGGTAAACCCATTGTCAACTCCGCCGACGCAGGCGATAGGATTGGAAATATCGATCTTGCTGCCGCAAACGGTGCTATTTGCATAGCGCTTTGCTCAAGTACGGGGATTCCGTCTGACAATGATGAGCGCATGGGTTACTGTCAGGATATGCTCGAGCGCGGTATGTCACTCGGCATGGAGCCGGAGGATTTATGGTTCGATCCGCTGTTTCTTGTTGTAAAAGGCATGCAGGAGAAGCAGATGGAAGTGCTTGAGTTTATTAAGATGCTCGGCGACATGGGCCTGAATTCCAGCGGCGGCCTGTCGAATATTTCAAACATGATGCCGAACCACATACGCCCGATCATGGACAGCGCGATGGTCGCTATGGCTATGTACTGCGGATTGACCTCAGCCATCGCCAACCCAGCCGACCTGCGCCTGATGGAAACGATTCGCTCTTGCGATGTCATCAAAAACAACACGCTGTACGCGGATTCGTATCTTGAGATTTAAGAAAGCATCCATATATTATAAGTCCCATAAGCGGCCTTGAGGGGTCGCTTATGGGAACTTTTCTGCACAGGAGGTCATAACACATGAATGCCAGAATTTGGTATCTCTATCATAGCGGTTTTGCGGTGCAGACCGCAGAGCATTTTCTCATATTCGATTATTGGAAGCAAAACCCAAAGGGAAAGGGGCTTGAGAGCGGCGTCATAGACCCTGCGGCGCTGAGCGAGCATGATGTTATCGTGTTTGTATCCCACAACCATGGCGATCATTTTAACCGCAATGTGCTCAGTTGGGGGCAAATCATCCCGAAGCTGCGCCTTGTTTTGTCCGACGACATTCCGAGTGTGCCCGGAGCTTTGATGGTGGGGCAAGGTGTGGAACTGCCGCAAAACGATTTTTCGCTTGAAACGCTGACTTCCAACGACGAGGGTGTTGCTTTCGTCGTAGATATTGACGGTCTGTGCATTTTTCACGCGGGAGATCTGAACTGGTGGCATTGGGAGGGCGAGCCTGACGATTACAACGAGGGCATGGCGGCCAGCTATAAGTCGCAGATTGCCTTACTTAGCGGCAGGCGCATTGATCTTGCCTTTGTTCCTGTAGATCCGCGTTTGGAGCAGCAGTATGCGTGGGGCATAAACCATCTGATGCAAATAGCCGATGTCCGCCATGTTGTTCCGATGCATTTCGGAAATGACGGACATATTGTTGACCGGCTTTTGCAGGATGATTATTCAAAGAGCTATCGGGATAGGATAATCAGGCTCGTTGAGCGCGGCGCTTCAGCGGAGATTTGATCTATTCAAATAACTTCACTGCTTCTTTGTGCGCTTCAATTATCTTTATATCCTGCGGGCAATGCCTCTCGCATTCGCCGCATTCGGTGCAATCGCTCGATTTGGCAGCGGTGCCGCCCCACATTCCGGCGGTGACCATATTATATATGCGTCTTGAACCCGGAAGGTTCTGATATTTTGTATACTCGTTCAATACATTTATGATATTCGGAGTTCCTATTTTCTCCGGGCAATCGTTTACGCAGTAGCGGCACAACGTACAGGGGATAGTTGGGATTTTCTTCACTTCATCCAGAGCGTGCGCGATCACTTTCATATCATCATCCGTGAGCGGCCCCATTGTTTCGGCGATTTTAGTGTTGTCGTCAACATGCTCTACGGCGGACATGCCGGATAGCACTGTAACGACGCCTTCGAGATGCATTGCGAATCGCAGCGCCCATGACGCGACGCTTGCTTCCGGGTTTGCTTTCTTGAATATATCTGCGACTTCCGGCGTGAAGTTTGCAAGCGCGCCTCCCTTGACGGGGCTCATGACGATAATGCCGATCTTGCGGCTAAACGCTGCTTCATAGCAGGCTTTCGCTTGTGCTTCCCAGTCGAGGTAGTTTAATTGAAGCTGGACGATGTCTATGTACTCACCGTGCGTATCAAGGATGCGGCCCAGCGTTGCCCCATCGCCGTGATAGCTGAATCCGATGTTCTTCGATTTTCCGGTGTCTTTCACGCTGCGCAGATAGTCCCACGCTTTCATGCTGTCGAGCATTTCCAGCCTGTCGGGTCCGACTCCGTGCAGGAAGTACAGGTCGAAATAGTCAAGCCCTGCGCGGGTGAGAGATGTTTGCGTCCTTTCTTTCATTTCGTCCATTGTCAGTTTGTCCCAAAGCGGTATTTTTGTGGTCACTTGGAACTTGTCGCGCGGGAAGCGTTCCGCGACTGCTTTGCGGATCGCCACCTCAGAGTTGCCGCCGTGATAGCCGTACGCTGTGTCGAAGTATGTGAACCCGCGTTCAATATACAGATCGACCATCTTTTTCACCATTTCGTAGTCGATCTCTTCGTCGCTTTTCCCCGGAAAACCGGGAAGTCTCATAAATCCGAATCCAAGCTTCTTAATCGGTGCGCCAAAATAATTTCTCATTAACAATGTCCCCCTATAAGCATTTTTATATGTTGCACTATATCATATATTGGGCTGAAATTACAACTATAATTATTACGTACTTACATCGGAAAGGTTCCTGTGGAAATCCGGCTGGGTCTATGGTAGAATGACCTTGCGCCGGGTTAAGGTATTATCTTTTCTCCGCTGGTGAGAGCGGACAGGCGCATAACAGAGAGTTTATACATTCAAAACTTAAAATTCATGGCAAGAATCTCAGCATTATGCTTTTCGGTGTCGCCGTTTGTGCGACATTTTTTCAAT
>Ga0099364_10012432_pt1 | contig 11480 bp, 7 predicted proteins | sample TergutTh196P3_FD_73070 | JGI IMG/M metagenome (GOLD analysis project Ga0099364, IMG submission 73070) | Microcerotermes parvus P3 segment gut microbial communities from Pointe-Noire, Republic of the Congo - Th196 P3 | ecosystem: Host-associated > Arthropoda: Insects > Digestive system > Gut ...
CTCTTATCCCAGTGGTAGCCGAAGCGGAAGGCCGTCCTCCCGCCGAAGCCCGCGTCGCCGGTGAGGGAATCATAGCCCCCGGCGCAGCAGCCCATGGCTTCGCCAAAGATCCGGGCCGCCCCGCCCTGGGCCCAGATGTCGTTATCCCCGTCGCCCCCGATGCGCAGGCCCGTGCCCGCCGTGGCCCGCACGTCGCCTATGTTGACGAAGTAATAGTCCGCGGCCGGGTCGTTGCCCGCCCCGAAGTGAATCTTAAGCCCCCGCCCCCCGTTCTGGTTGCCCAGTGAGCCGTCAAGCAGCTTGACTCCATTGAAGCTGGTGGCATTGGCGATGCGGTCGATTTCCGCGGCCATGGCCTGGTATTCGGAATTGATGATGTCCCGTTTGTTCTGGCTGAGGCCGCCGTTGGCGGCCTGGGTGGCCAGTTCCTTCATGCGGATGAGCTTTTCGTCAATTACGGCCATGGCCCCTTCCGCGGTCTGGATGAGGCTGATGCCATCGGCCGCGTTGCGGATGCCCTGGTGGATGGAGGCGATGTCGGCCCTCATCATTTCGCGGATGGCCAGGCCGGCGGCATCGTCGGCGGCGCTGTTGATGCGCAGGCCCGAGGACAGTCGCTGCACGCTGGTGCCCAGCTTCCGGTAGTTGACGCCGAGGTTGCGCAGGGCGTTGTCGGCCATTAAGTTGTGGTTGATGACGAGAGACATGCCTTCCTCCTTGAAAAGACGGGCATCGGCCTTCCCGGCCGCAAGGCTGGCGGCCCGGGCGTCTACGGCGCGCCCGGGCGAAGCCTGGAGCTTGCCAAAAGGCTTCACTCCTTTCTCACCTTTAGGTATCGGTTAAGCTGAGAAGGAACTTTAGGTTTTTTTAATCGGCGGGGTGATTTTTTCTAGAGCCGGGAAGAAGAATTTTCCCGCTTGGGTGTGGATGCTTGACATGACACTAAAAAACGGTATCATATAGTATATGAATAATCGGCATCGCAAAACTTTGGCGACCGTTTTCGTTAACCCTTTGCCTAAAAACCTGGCTTGGGATGATTTGGAATCCTTATTGCGGAATATAGGTTGTGACGTAATAGAAGGGGCCGGTTCACGGGTCGGCTTTGAATGTGGAGCCATACGCCTTGATTTGCACCGGCCCCACCCTGGCAAAGAAGCCAAGCCATACCAAATCAGATTAATCCGCGATTTTCTGAAAGCAGCGGGAGTTGTCCCATGAAGCCAATGACCTATCGCGGCTATGCCGCCAGGATTGAATATAGTGATGAAGACGGGTGCCTGATAGGACGGATAGCCGGCATCCGGGACATCATTTCTTTCCACGGTGATTCGGTGAAAGACATTCGCCGGGCTTTTCAGGAGGCGGTTGACTTTTATCTTGATACCAGCGCCAAGAGAGGCCGGGAACCGCAGAAGCCTTTTTCCGGCAGACTTATGCTGCGTCTGCCGCCCGAACTCCACGCCCGTTTGGCCATTCAAGCCCAAGCCACCGGCAGGAGCCTCAACAGCCTGGTCACGGAAACCCTGGCTCAAACCGCTGATTTCGGGAATTGAAAGATTAGCGGAGCGAAAATGAAAACCCTTGACGAACTGAGCAAAGAAAAGGCGTATTCGCTTTGAAATCAGGGAACTATTGCGCCCGGCTCTTATGACAGGCGTGGACCGCCAACGCCCTTTTCCCCGTAGAAAACGACCCTGTTTCGCCCCGCGTTCTTAGCATTGTAGAGCGCTTCGTCGGCGCATCGAGTCGCCTTCTCTATATCGTTTACCGGCGCCGCGTAAGCGACCCCGAAACTCGAAGTGACCGGTATCTGCCTGCCCTCGAATTCCACGGGCGTTTGGCATACGCACTGCCGCAAGCGCTCGGCGGCCTTTAACGCGTTTGCTTTATCGATATCAGGCATGAATATTATAAATTCCTCGCCGCCGTATCGCGCAAATAAATCGTATGGACGTATCGCGCGTTTGAGCCGTTGGGCGATTTCCTTAAGCACCTTGTCCCCCCCAAGATGCCCGTAGGTATCGTTGACGGATTTAAAATGATCCAGGTCAAAAATTATAATGAAGCACTCGTTGCCGGCCCTCAGGGACCTGTCGATCTGAGGGGTGCAAAGTTCCATGAAACAGCGCCTGTTTAAGACCCCGGTCAGGGCGTCCGTACCCGCCAATTCCTTCAGCTTTTTACTGAGTCGCACGTTGCGAAAAAGCAGCGATACGGTCATAATCAGCACTATTGACAGTATGGCGATAAACGTCATCAGATAAAACGCGCGATGCTCCGCGAGTTTTTTCTCATAGTCAAAACCACGATTTTCCCAATCGCTTGCTATTCTGTCCGTTCTGATGTAGTCCTGCGCCTTGCTGATAATAGAGCGCAGAACCGCTTCATCTTTGTTTATGCCGAAATAGGAATGAGTCGGCGTATCGAGGTGGATGTTGGCTTTGTAGCCCGGCTTTTCGCGATAATTTTGCTGGGCGAGCAAGAGGTATTTCGACCCCATCAGCAAATCGATCTCGCCGCCTTCCAGGGCGAGCAGGGCCTCGTTTTGCGTGTCGTACCTTATGAGGTTTTCGCTGTCCTGGAACCATTCGACGTATTTTTCCTCATACGCGGTTCCGCGCACTACGCCGATTTTTTTTCTTAAAGCCAGATTTATCGGCCGGTCGGGGTAGTTCAGCTTTGATATAAAGACATACCGGGTGGTAGTGTAAGGGGTATCCGGCCAAAGGAAATTGCCCTTGCGCTCCTCCGTTTGAATAAGCTGCGAAACAATGGATACTTCGCCTGTTTTCAGCATTTCATAGACTACGGACCAGGGCTCATTTTCGGTATTCGCCCGGTCAAATTCAATTCCGGTCAGCTTGCCTATCTCCGCCAAAACCTCAACCGCTATGCCCTGAAATTCTTTTTCGTTTTTGTTGTAGAAGCTGACCGGATAATTATCGTGCTCAAAAGCGACAGCCACCGATTCCCCGCGGCGCGCCAGGCCTTCCAGATAATCATTTTCCTCGCTTGTGAACGTTCTGCTCAATTTATATTTGGTGTATTCAAAATCACCTTCAATGTAAAGCTCATATAATTTGTTATAGCCTCCGGCATTGATATATTTGCTTATCACGGATATGATGGGGGCCAGCTCGGGGTTTGCGGTAGCCATTGAAACAGGTTCGTATATGATGGGAAAAAAATTCATGGATTGGATAAAATCGTAATCGGCAAAGAAGGAATCCGCAACGGATTCGGCTATAAAAGCGTCTATTTCACCGCTTGCAAGCATCTCCGCGGCCATTTGATAGTTTTCGACGTCTACGTGCGTAAACGACAAGGAATAAACATTTTTTATGTTATCCGCCGTTATCGCGCCCTCCAAAAATCCGATTTTCAGCCTGTTTATGTTGGAGCCCTGGGCGATGTCCGAACGTTTATGCGTGAAGATTCGAAGCAGGCGTTCAGCTATAGGTGAAGTCATGTAATAACGCTGCTGCCGCTCTTGGCTCGGCGTCAAATCCCCGGTGAAGTCAAGCGACAGGTCTTCAAGTTTGCTTATCAGTTCATCCCAGTCGTATATTTCCGTTACAAACTCCACCTCGAAAAGATTAGATAAAAGCCCGCAAAACTTCGTTGCATAACCCGCATGAGACCCGTCGGGCAAAATAAAAGCTTCGGTGCCGAACAGGGAACCATACAAAAATTTGTCCCTGTTTGCTTTCAGGGCTTCGATCGCGGCGATTTCATCGGCGGTAACCCCGGGGATGTCCTTGTAGGTCTTTACGGAATCAAGCGGCGAAATATCATTTGACGCGGCGCCGCAGCCTGATAAAAAAAGCAGCATAAAAAAAACGAATATGCGCTTCAAAATTCTTCCTCGGAGCGTCAGGAGAACAGGCGGGCCGCCAGGGCCATGGCCTCGCTTACGGGGAGACGCTGGGGGCATTTTTCTTCGCATTCCCGGCATTGGGCGCAGTGCCGGGCGCCTTCGTCCGGGGCGATTTGGACCTTGGCGAAGAATTTGGCTCTTTCGCGCACTTCTTCGGCGTCCATGAGATGGTAATCGTTGTAGTAGCCCAGGATTTTGGGTATGGCCACCCCATGGGGGCAGGGCAGGCAGTAGCCGCAGGCCGTGCAGCCCACCTTGATCCTCTGCTTGAACAGGTCCCCGACCCGGGCCAGGGCCGCGATTTCCTCACCGCCCAAGGGGCCGGCGGCGGCGGCTATGGCCAGGTTTTCAGTCACCTGGGACATTTCGGACATGCCGCTTAGGACAACGCCCAGTTCCGGCTGGTTCCAAAGCCAGCGGAGGCCCCAATCGGCCAGGGACCAATCCGGCCGGGCCGCGGCCAGGATTTTCCGCATGTCTTCGGGCATGTGGCGAATCAGAAACCCGCCGCGCAAAGGTTCCATGACTATTAGGCCCAGGCCTTTTCCGGCGGCCAGTTCCACCCCCCGGCGGCCGGCCTGGTAGTGTTCGTCGAGGTAGTTGTATTGTATCTGGGCGAAATCCCAATCATAGCCGGTTACGATTTCCTCAAAGAGCGCGTAGGAGTCGTGGAAGGAGAAGCCGGCCCAGCCTATGCGGCCGTCTGAGGCGGCCTCGGCCAAAAATTCCCGGACTTTCAGTTCCTTCATCTTGGGCCAGACCATGCTGTTGAGGTTATGGGCCAGGTAGAAGTCGATGCGGCCGGTATTAAGGCGCTTCAACTGGAGGTCAAGATACTTGTGCATATCGGCCCTGGTTTCCACCAGCCAGGTGGGCAGCTTGGTGGCCAGGCGGATATTTTCAACGCCTTTTAGGGCCTGGGCCACGAAGGTCTCGCTGGCCCCGGGGGCCGCCCGGCTCGCGCTGTGGTAGGGCCAGGCCGTATCAACATAATTTACCCCGGCCTCCACGGCCCGCCAAAGCATGGCCGAGGCCTGGGGGTAGTCGATGGCGGCGGGGTCCCGGGGGTCTGAGACCGGCAGCCTCATGCACCCGAAGCCCAGGATGGAAAGTTCCAGCCCGGTTCGTCCGAAAAGTTTCTTTTGCATCTGGCGCTTTAGAGCCGGGGATTTAAAGGACCGGCTTTCGCCGGCCTTTAAATCGCCGGGAAAGCTCTATTTTTCGGCCATGGCCTGGAGGGCGGTAATGGCCACGGTGTTAATGATGTCGGCCACCAGGCAGCCCCGGGAGAGGTCGTTGACCGGGGCGTTGAGGCCCTGGATGACCGGCCCGATGGCCACGGCGTTGGCCGTGCGCTGGACGGCCTTATAGCCGATGTTGCCGGCGCTGAGGCTGGGGAAGACCATGACCGTGGCCTGGCCGGCCACCGGGGAGCCGGGCATTTTGGATTTGCCGGTCTTGGGGTCCACGGCCGCGTCGAACTGCAGGGGCCCGTCGATGGGGAGGCCGGGATAAAGCTTCTCGGCGGCTTCCCTGGCCAGCTTGGTGGCCTCGGTCACGGCGTCCACGTCAGGGCCGGTCCCGGAGGCGCCGGTGGAATAGCTGAGGAGGGCCACCTTGGGATCGACCCCGAAGGCCTTGGCCGTCTGGGCCGAGATGATGGCTATTTCCGCCAGCTGCTGGGGGTTGGGGTTGGGGTTGATGGCGCAGTCGCCGAAGACCCAGACCCGGTCGGCCAGGCACATCAGAAAGACGGAGCTGGCGATGGAGCAGCCGGGCTTGGTCTTGATGATCATAAGGGCCGGGCGGATGGTGTCGGCGGTGGTGCCGTCGGCCCCGGAGACCATGCCGTCGGCCTTCTTGAGCTTGACCATCATGGTGGCGAAGAAGTTGCGGTCCTGCATTTGGGCCGCGGCCTTTTCCTCGGTGAGGCCCTTGGCCTTGCGCAATTCGTAGAATTCGCGGGTCAGGTCGGGCAAAAGGGGGCTGTTTAAGGGGTTCACGAGCTGGGCCTTGGCGATGAGGGTCCCCAGGCCGAGTTCCTTGGCCTTGCCGCTGATGGCGTCGGGGTCGCCCAGGATGGTGATGTCGGCGAAGTCCTTGACCAGGATGTCGTCGGCGGCCCTTAGGATGCGCTCGTCGTTGCCCTCGGGCAGGACGATGTGCTGTTTTTTCAGCTTGGCCTTTTCAATGAGCTGGAACTCGAAGGCTTTGGGGGTCACGGGCCGGGGGCCGGGCCGGCTTAAAAATTCGCCGGCCTTGTCCAGGCAGGGGCAGCCGGCCATGTCGGCCGGGGAGGCGAAGGCGCGGACATTGACGCCTTCCGGGAGCGCGGGTTCGTCCCCCCCGCCTATGACGGCCAGGGCCATGACCTGGACAAAGCGCTGCTGGTAGGCGCTCACGGCCAGGGCGGCGGCGTCGGCGCTCCCGTCTCCCTTGCCGGTTTCGGCCAAAAGGAGAGCCGGGCTGCCCAGGTTGGCCGCGATATCGGCATCGAGGTTGGCCAGGGCCCCGCCCGAGGGCTCTAAATCCAGGCCCTCAATGACCACGGTGTCGAAGCGGCCGGCTAAGGGGTTATATTTTTGAAACACCGCGTCCAGAATGGCCGAGGTCTGCCCTTTGGCCAGAAGGTCGAAGACCTCTTTTCTGGTCAGGCCGTAGTAGTCGGCCGGGGCCCCGGAGAGGCCGGCCGCCGCCATGGCGGCCTTGACCCCGGGGTCGTCCGGCCCCTGGGCAACGGGCTTGAAATAGGCGGTTGATTGCTTGGGGGCTTTGCCGAGGACGGCCAGCACCGCCTCGTTTTTTCCGTTAACCTGGCCCACGGCCGCGATGTAAAGGGATTTGGCCATTTTTGCGACTCCTTCAAATTTTTGGCGTCGGCCCCTCGCGCGGCCGGCCGGCAGTGCCCGCCGGGGCCTAGCCGGGCCTCTCGCGGGCGGGGGACGGATGGAAAGCGACTTTCGGGCATTTTAGCGCGGCCGGCCGGAAAAGTCCAGAGTCTCGCGTCCGGAAAACCCCGCTCTCCGCAAGGCTTTTCCGGCTTTGCTCATCGGAGCCCCGTTGTACATGATTTTAATTCGGCCAGAAAACCTTCGATGACCTCAAAACCGCTTTGCCAGAATTTTTCGTCCAAGGGACCTAAGCCGCTGTCGGCCAGTATTTTTTCCGGCGCCTCCGAGCCGCCCCGGCTCAAAAGCTCCACCAGGCGGGGGGCGAAGGCCGCGCCCTCCTCTTCGTAGCGCCGCCAGAGGCTGTAAACCAGAAGCTGGCCGAAGCTGTAGGCGTAGACATAGAAAGGCGTGTGAAAGAAATGAGGTATGCTGACCCATTCCCAGCGGAATTCCGGCCCCACCTCCACGGCGCCGCCGAACTGCTCGCCTAAGTTTTCCATATAGGCTTCCGCCAGTTCGTCCACCGTGGCCCCTTTTTCCGTCAGTTCGTGGGCCTTGATTTCAAAGAGGGCGAAATAGGCCTGGCGGCCGATGGTGGCGTAGGCGTCTTCAAGGAGGTGAAAGAGCAGGCGGGCCTTTTCCAGTTCGCTTGAGGCCTGGCGCCTTAAGCGTTCGACCAGGAGCATTTCGGCAAAGGTGGAGGCGGTTTCGGCCAAGGGCAGGGTGGCGTGAAAATGAAAGATGTTGTGGTGACCGGCCAGTTGGGCGTGCACGGCGTGCCCCAGCTCGTGGGCCAGGGTGAAGAGATCTTGCCGCCGCCCGTTATAGGTCATGAGCACCCAGGGCGTGTCGCCGGGCAGCATGGAATAGCAGAAGGCCCCTCCCTGCTTGCCCGGCCCGGGGCGGGCGTGGAAGCGGCCGGCCCCGGCCACCTTCGCGGCCAGGTTTTTCAGGCGGGGGCTGAAATCCTCAAAGGCGGCCAAAACCTGCCCCAGGCCGGTCTTAAAATCGACCACCCTCGGGTCTTCCGCCAGGGGCGCGTAGAGGTCGTAGCGCCGGAACTTTTTAAGCCCCAGCATCCCGGCCTTGAGGCGAAAAAAATCGCCGAAGAGGCCGGCGCGCTCCCGGATGGTTTTCAAGAGGGCGGCCACCGCCGCCTCGGGCAGGTCGTTGGCCTTGTGCCGCGCCTCAATGGGGCTGGCGTAGCGCCGGAGGCGGATATTCTCCACCCGCCAGTCCCTGACGGAGGTCTGGTACATCTGGCCCAGAATCGGGCCGTCCGCCCCGTAAACCCGGTAGAGTTCCCTATAAGCTCCGGCCCGGATCTCCGGGTCGGCATCGCGGACCAGGACCATCAACTCATCGCGTCCGACCTCGGTTTCGCCCCCCGGAGGGCGGAAGCGATAGCGGTTGGTGAGGGAATCGTATAGGGCCACCAAGGCATCCCCGCCGGTGGTGTTTTTCAAATTTACGATCTTCTCTTCGGCCTCAGGCAGGGTGTGGGGCCGGAAAGCCCGGGTCCGTTTCAGCCAGTAGCCGAAGTCGGGCAAATCCGCGGCCAGGGGCGCGGCTTGGGCTTCATCCAGTTCCTTCCACCAGATTTCAAAAAACAACAAATCATTGCCCAGGTCGGCCATCTCTTCGTTCATCCGGGCCATGAAAGACTGGGCCTTCTGGTCCTGGGTGTCCTGGGCGAAGGCCAGAGAGGCGAACCCTGACAGGCGGTGGGCCAGGTGGTTTAAATCCGCCAGTTCGGTCACCAGCTGCCGGAAAGCCGCGGGCGGGGGCGGGCCGGTTTCCAGCCGCTCCCGCCAGGCGGTGAATTTCAAGGTCTTGTCTTTCAGGTCCTCCAGGGCGGCGGCCAGTTCCGGGCTTCCGAGGCGGTAGAGCTGGTCCAGGTTCCAGACGGGCAGACCCATCATTGGCTTAAGCCTGGAAAATAAGTCAAGTCAAGGAGGGGCCGCCCCGCTGGGGTGTAGCCGACCAGCCCGTAGCGTGACCCGTCATAGGGGGCGATCCGGGCCTTGGTCGGAGGCCGGCTGTAAGGGGTGCCTCCGTAACGGGCCCAGTTGTTCTGGGCCAGTTGCCAGTAACGGTGGACGGAACCGGGCTTGAAATCCGCCGCCGCTGCGGGAGGGGGGGGAGGCGGTTGGGGGGCCGCGGCTGGGGCCGGCCTCCTGGCCGCGGGTTTGCCGGTTCCGGCCTTCTCCACCCGGGCTTCGCCGGGTTTGGCCGGAACGCTGGTGGTGGGCGGAAGGCCCGCCGGACTTAAATTAATTTCCTCGGCCCGATGGTCCGGCAGATAGTCATCATATTTGGCGCCCGGCGGGTCAGGCTCGCCGATGATGGTGATGACCCCGTTTTTAACAGAGGCCGGGGCGGCGGGCTTGGCCGGGGGTTTGGCCGGAGCCGCTGCCCGTGGGGCCGGCGCGGCGGGCGGGGCGGCAATCGGGGCAATGGGCTTGGCAACGGGTTTTATTTCCGGCGCCTTGGCCGGGGCCGGCGGCGCGGCCACGGGGGCCGGAACGGGGCTAGGAGCCGCGGCCGGGGTTTCGGTTTTGACCGGCGGCAGATTCACCATTGGGGCCGTTTTTTGCTGATCGTAATCAAATTCAAAAATCTGCAGAACCTCGGACCCGCTGCCCTGGGCCAGCGCGGAGAGGGGCCAGCCAAGGAAGGCCAGAAAAAAAAATAAGCTTATTCTCAACATTTATCTTCCCCTTGCCGGAATTGAAGAAATTCGCGCAGCTTTCAAACTGACCTATACTTTATCTTAAATATAAACTTTTGTCAATCTTTTTATTTAATTATAATGTAATTAAATATAATTTATTGAAAAATTTCCAGCGCGCAAGACCTTGTTTTTTTTAAGTTCAAGTCAAAAGCAACCGATAAATAGGTGAGGCGGCGGTTCGCCCGCGTCTTCAGTCATCAGGAGTGGAGCCGGCTCTCCAAGGATGGACAGGAGGTTGTGACTATGAGTTTTTTGAATGCCTTGGCTTCCTCAGGCTTGAGCGTGGGCCTGAGATTATCTAACACTAACTACTTTTCAGAAATCAATAAAAACGTGACTCCCCTCTCGCCGGATGACTGTTGTCAGTCCGGGTCCGCCGCGTCTCCCTGCGAGCCTCGGACTGCCCGGCCGGATCCGGGGCCCCTTTCACCTGAAGAAAGGGCGGCGGGCCGGGCCGAAGTCAAGGCCCAACTGGAGGCTGACGGCTGTTTGGGGCGGATTGGCTGTGCCGCCGCCGGGGCGGAAGCGCTCGAGGCGGAGCCTGGAGAGGAAGCCGCCGGGGCTTCCGGCGTCTCCGGTCAGGAAGAGGGCCCGCTAAAAAAGCTGACTCCCGAGGAAGAGGAGCAGGTGCGTAAGCTGGCCCAGCGCGACCAGGAAGTCAAGACCCACGAACAGGCCCACGTGGCCGCCTCCGGCGGCCTGGCCGGCGCCCCCAGCTATACCTACCAGACCGGCCCGGATGGCCGCCAATACGCCGTGGGCGGTGAAGTGAGCATCAGCCGCGGCGGCGGCGGCGGCGATACCGAGCAGGCCATCGCGGAAGCTGAAGCCGTCAAGCGCGGGGCCACCGCGCCGGCCCAGCCCTCCAGCCAGGACCTGGCCGTGGCCGCCAAGGCCGAGGGGGATATACAGCGCCTCAAGGCCCAAAAAGCTCAAGAAGAACAGGAAGAACAGAAGGAAGCGGGTAAAGCCCCGGCGGGCGCGGACCATGACCTGGCCGCGCCGGAAAACGCCAATCAGGATAAGGGCGCCGCCAACGGCGCCGCCTTGGGCTCCCAAGTAATCGGAGCCTACGCCGCGGTCAAGTTCGGCTTTCAGTCCGCTGTCCGCCCGCTTCTGGCCAGAATTTAGAGAGCCAATCAATTTATCCCGGTTCCGTCAATAAAGACGGCCGGAAACATCTTTGAGCGCAAAATAAAAAAAGCCCCTTGAAGCGCGGAGAATTTTTCTCCAAAATGCCGAGGGGCTTTTATGGTATAGTGAACCATGTTCAAAGTTTGAGCAGCTTTTGGGAAAGCTGGGCGGCCGCTGGGGGAAAGTGAAGAATCCTTTTGAAATATTCGGCCTGACCCCGGAAATGGTCGGCCAGCTCTCGGAGCGGGATCTCTTCGCCGTCCTCAAGGCCATGTACAGGGCTTTGCAGAAGACGGTACACCCGGATGTGGCCCAGCGCCGGTCCAGAAAGGCCAGGGATGACAAACGGGCGGTAGAGCTGAACCTGGCCTTTGAAGCCGTGAACCTGGATAAAAACCCCTTGGCTTTCCGCCGTCACCGCAAAAATTTCGTAGCCCGGCGGCCCAGCACCGCCTATCTCCGCAGCCAGACCCTGGAACGGGCCCTGGCCCTCCAGACAGCCAGGGAAGAACGCCTGGCCCAGGCCTACCTGGCCCGCTTATTGGCCGGCTGCGACTGGCCCCTCGCCCGGGATGACCGCCCCCCGGCCGCTTTCCCGCTCCGCGACCTCCGCCTGGGGCTATTGGACGTGGCCATCAACCAGAACCATAAAACCGCCTCCTGGACCTTGGGCAGCAACTACAAAGAAATGAACTTCGATGCCGGCGGCTGTTTGAGCGTGCGGGGCGTAGGGCGCGCCCGCTTCCGCCGCGCCGCCTATATCCATCTCCTGGGGGCGGTTCCGGCCACTGAGGTGGAGTTGCTGCCGCTCCTGGAGCGCCCCCCGGCCAGGTTCTTTAAA
>Ga0099364_10012433_pt1 | contig 11479 bp, 11 predicted proteins | sample TergutTh196P3_FD_73070 | JGI IMG/M metagenome (GOLD analysis project Ga0099364, IMG submission 73070) | Microcerotermes parvus P3 segment gut microbial communities from Pointe-Noire, Republic of the Congo - Th196 P3 | ecosystem: Host-associated > Arthropoda: Insects > Digestive system > Gut ...
AGAAACCATGCTTTTGCCGATTCGGCATTGGTCATAGTTTCTTGGGTAGTGAAAGTTTTAGATGCAACTATAAATAAAGTTTCATCGGCTGTAACTTGTTTGAGAACTTCGGCAATATGTGTTCCATCGATGTTAGAAACAAAGAAAAACTTTAAGCTCTCATCACAATAATGCTTTAAGGCTTCTGTTACCATGAGAGGACCTAAATCTGATCCGCCTATTCCTATATTGACAACGTATTTTATTTTCTTGCCGCTATGCCCTAACCATTCTCCGCTTCTAACTTTATTAGAAAACTTTCTCATTTGCTCTAAAACATTTTTAACATCAGACATAACATCTTTATCATCTACATAAACCGGATTATTTGACAAATTTCTAAGAGCCGTATGAAGAACCGAACGTCCCTCTGTTTCGTTAATTTTAACACCGGTAAACATTTTTTCGATTTCTTGGGATAAACTACACGATTCGGCAAGTTTTATAAGTAATGATATGGTTTCCTTAGTTATTATATTCTTGGAATAATCCAAATAAATGCCTTCTTTTTGAAGCGTAAACTCCAAGGCTCTGTTTGGATTTTTATCAAATAGTTCTCTCATATGAACCGATTTCATCTGTTCATAATGAGATTGCAGATTTTTCCATTCGGGAGTATTGATTTTTTGGCTAAACATTGATATTATTTCCTCTTTACATAGTAATTTACACAAAATAATTTTTCAGGCGACATAAATAGTTATTTGGGATAATTACTTTATTGAATGACATACAGACACTACTCTACTGTGTCTATTGTAAGATAACACATTAAAGATGTCAACTATAATATGAATTTGTAGATTTTTTTTGTGTGTTGTTTTAAATATCAAAATTAGTAGAAAATGTAAAGTAGAATCAACCCAAATAAAAATTACTTGAAATATACACTTGACATAGAAATACTGTAAAAATACTTAAAAAATTAAGAAAAGTGTAATATTTTTGAGTTATTTTTTTGTTACAAAAACACAAATAATGTTACTAATTATTAGCTCAAAGTGGGGCTAATTGGAGATTTTTACTTTATATGGATGTAGTAAATATTTTAACGGAATATCCCGGTTTGCTTCCTTTGATGTCGTTTACGTTTTTAATATTAGCAGGATGTGGGTTTCCAATTTCTGAGGATATAGTTATGGTAGTTTCCGGAGCAATAGCGGCAACAGTGACTTTAAAATATACTGCTATGGTCTTTATCGCATGTTTTTGTGGTGCTTATTTTGGCGATATCGCATCCCACTGCATGGGAAAATTCTTTTTAGGCAAGGCTCTCAGAAAAGAAGACAACCGTAGTTTTATAAAAAAACTAATTTCAATGAAAAAATTAAGCAAAGCCGAAAAATATTTTGATGTACATGGCAAAAAAACACTTTTTTTTGGAAGATTTATACCTTTTGGAGCTAGAAATATACTTTTTATAACTTCAGGATTACTCAAAATGCGGCTAAGAACATTTATGATTATAGATTCGATAGCATTGTTAACATGTATGTCAATAACTTTTTCTTTAGGATATATATTTTCTTCTGATTTTGAAGTTCTTTTCTCTTATGTAGACCAGTATAAAGTATTCATAATTATTGCTGTTATTTCAGCAATAACCTTTATTATGCTAAAAAAATTGATTACAAGTTATTTGGTTAACCGCCAAAATATAAGCAAAAAAATGGGTTGACTCTAAAATTAAGTATAATTACAAGAACTTAAACTATGGTTGTTTTGAAGAATGCAAAATCTTAAATATCACTCTATAAATATAACTGCGATACTTGTTTTTTCGTTTGTTTTGGCTTCCACTATTAATCTTATTGTGGAGTATAAACTATCTCCCGAATTTACTTCAACTATAGCAAGAAGACAAGCAGAATATAGAACAACCGGTGCAATAACAAAGAAGCCTTTTGAATTTTATTCAAGCATATTGGATTCAGGATTTTTCTTGGTACAAAATTTAGTTGTAACAGAAGCTAATCCCGAAGGTGAAAACACCGAACCGGTTCAAGTTGCCGATATATCACAGCTTAGTTTACTTGGAACAATTACAGGTTCTAATCCGATAGCTCGAGCTATGATAAGAAAACAGGGAGAAAAAATGCCTGGTGTTTTTGCACTTAGAAAAATAGATGAAGAGATTTCCAGCGATGTCTATGGATACAAACTGGTATGGATTGGCGACACGAGCGTTACTCTTGAGGCTAATGGTGAAAAAACAATATTAGAAATGTATCCCGAAAAAGCGGTTACCACTCAACCCACACCCGGACTGTTACCGGCAAGACCCGGCAGTGCAGTTGCCGGAGCACCAATTAGAACAAGCATAAGCCGTGCAGAAATTAAACAAAGGGCAATGAACAATTTAGATGAAGCTATGCAGGGGCTTGTAGCCACTCCTTATAGAAGAAATAATGTAGTTGAAGGGTTTCGATTAAGCAGAATACCTAGAGCAAATATTCTTTATACTCTTGGTGCACGTAATGGGGATATAGTCAGAAGAATAAATGGAAGAACTATGGACAGCACCGAAAAACTTTTTCAATTTTGGAAAGAATTGCCCAATGAGAACAGGGTAATGATAGATCTTGAACGCAGCGGTCAACTTTTAACATATGAAATAAATATTACAAATTAATGATTACAATAAAGGGATTTAAAATGGACAACACCAAAAAAATATTTTCTATATTAACTATTATTGCATTATTACTAATAGTAGTCAATCCGATAGAGGCACAAAGAGCTGCACAACGAGCTCCACAAGAGAGAAATTTTGCTTTAAACTTTAAAGATGTAGAGCTTAGCGAATTTTTGACAGTAATGGCTCAACTTGTAGGCAAAAATATAGTAATAGATGAAAAAATCAGAGGTAAAATTACTATAAGCTCTTCAAGAAAAGTTCCGGTTTCTCAAGCTTATGATGTAATGAGATCTATACTCGATCTTAAAGGTTTTGCAATAGTTGAAACCGAGCATCTAATAACTGTTATTCCAATTAAAGAAGCTCTTCAAAAAAATATAACCGTTTTGACAGATGATATGGATGAAGAAGTAGTTTTACAATTACACCCAGACTCCGGTATAACTTATCTTCAAGAACTCAAATTTGCAAATGCTACTGATGTAGTGAATGCAATAAGACCCTTAAAAGCAGCAAGTACCGAAATAATAGTGTATGTTCCCTTAAATACAATAATTTTTACAGGAAACTCCCGAGACATACAGGGGCTAATAAGAGTTGTTGAAGCATTAGATAAAGAAATTGAGGAAGATGAAGATGAAGACCCAGAGGTACCAAAAGGCAATATACATGTTGTGCATCTTGAAAATGCCGATGCAACAGCTCTTGCCGAAATTCTTACAAGAATCCCTTTATCAGAAACTCTTGCCGGCACCACCGCACCAACACGACCCGGAGTAAACCCGTCAAATAGAGCGGCAAGAGTTACACAAACACAAGCAGCTACACCACAGCAGGCACCTAAGGCATCAATATTGGCATATAAAGAAACCAATTCGCTCATAGTTACAGCTACTCCCGATGAATTTGTCGAAATTAAAAGACTTATAAGCGAACTAGACATGGTTAGAGAACAGGTTCTTATAGAAGCTCTCATTATGGAAGTTACCGCCGAAAACAGTTGGTCTTTCGGAATAAACTGGATGCTTGGCGGACAAGCAGGCATAAATCAATTTGGGGGATCAAGTATAACCAACCCGCTTGATGCCTCGGCATTTGGTACAACAGTTGGCGGAAGAACAGTTGCTCTTCCTCTTTCTTCAGGTTTCCAATTAGGATTTTTGCCCGACACCTCAATTTTAAGTTTTATACTTATGAACGCATCAGCATCAGATCAAAATTATAATATTTTATCAACTCCGCAAATTCTAACCATAGATAATCAAGAAGCCGAAATAAATGTAGGTGAAGAAATAGCATTTGTTTCAAACCAAAGAATAAGTGATGCCGGACAAATTCATAACTCATTTGAATTTAAATCTGTGGGCATAAAACTAAAGGTAACACCTAATATAACCAATAATAACAGAATAACTTTGGATTTATATCAAGAAGTAAACTCTGTTTTAGGAGCCACAGGAGATCCTACAAGACCTCCTGATCTTGGAAAGCGCGATTTAAAAACAAAAGTTGTCGTTGAAGATGGCAGAACTGTAGTAGTTGGGGGTTTAATTCAAAACAGAAGAGTTGCGCAAGAATCAAAAGTTCCTATTTTAGGTGATATTCCTTTATTGGGATGGTTCTTTAAACACAAAACCCAAGAATACAGAAAGACAAATTTACTTATTTTTATTACGCCTCATATCGTTACAAGACCGGAAAAGCTTGAGGCTGTAACAAGACAAAAACAAGAATCGCAATCTAGAATTGATGGAAGAAGATAGCAGGTTAATATGTCTAATAGAGCTAAAGATTTAGGAATTCTTCTTGTAGAAAAAAAATTTATTACCGACGAGCAGTTGCAGGAAACCTTGGAGGCAAAACCTGCATCTCAAAAACTTGAAGATGCTCTCCTTAAAAAAGGACTAATGACAGAAGAAAACATCATAGATGCATATGCACAATTTCATGGCATGTTTTCATCATCACATCTTGATTTTTCTGATCCGGAGGGAATATTAAAAACTATACCAGTTGTTTATCTATCAAAAAACAAGATTGTTCCATTCAAGGTGGATAATAATAAAATCTATGTAGGCATAAACGATCCGCTTAATATTCAACCGCTTGATGATCTTATGATGATTTTCCCCGGATACGAAATGGTTCCGGTATTAACCGGTTTAAATGAAATTCAAAAAACAATCCATTCACATTTTGACACCCTTCAAGCAGAGACCACAGATGATCTAATAGAAGACTTGGAAGAATCTGATTTTGAAATATTATCTGCCGAGATATCAGAAACCAAAGACATTATGGATATGGCAAACGATGCACCCATAATTCGTTTGGTCAACACCATAATAAAACAGGCGGTAGCCGATAGAACAAGTGATATTCACATTGAGCCTTATGAAAAAGAGCTTTCTGTAAGATATAGAATAGACGGCATGTTATACGAAATGTTTACTCCCCCTAAAAAATATCAGGGAGCAATAATTTCTCGTATTAAAATCATGTCTCAACTTAATATTGCCGAGAATAGACTTCCCCAAGATGGAAGAATTCAACTTAAAATAGCAGGAAAAGACATCGATATTCGAGTTTCAATATTTCCAACGCATTATGGTGAACGAGTTGTTATGCGTCTCTTGAACAAAACCGATATGAAATTCGACTTAGATTCAATAGGTTTTTCAACCAAAAATCTTGCAACATTTAATCAACTCATAAGAAAAACACATGGTATAATACTTGTAACCGGTCCCACAGGAAGCGGTAAAAGTACAACTCTTTATAGTGTTTTGGTGAGGTTAAACTCTCCTGATGTGAATATTCTTACAGTAGAAGATCCTATTGAATATCAGCTTCACGGCATAGGGCAAATGCAAATAAAACCCAAAATAGATTTAACCTTTGCAAATGGATTACGCTCTATATTGCGCCAAGACCCCGATATAGTAATGATTGGAGAAATTAGAGATTTAGAAACTGCCGAAATAGCAGTTCAAGCATCCTTAACAGGTCATAGAGTATTTTCTACACTTCATACAAATGATGCGGCAAGCGGTGTCACCAGATTGATTGATATGGGAATAGAACCATTTCTCATATCTTCATCAGTAAATGCCTTTTTAGCTCAACGGCTTATTAGGCGGATTTGTCCTCATTGTAAAGAAGAATACAAACCATCGGCAAAACTTCTCGAAGAAGTTGGACTAAAAACAAGTGAACTAAAAAACGGGAAATTATTCGTAGGCAAAGGCTGCGATAAATGTTTAAAAACAGGATATATTGGTCGAACAGGTATATACGAACTGCTCCCAATATCTGCCGAAATACGAAAACTTATATTACAACATGCCGACTCGATGAAAATTAAGGATCAAGCCGTTAAAGAAGGCATGACCACCCTTTTAAGAGATGGATTAGAAAAAGCCATAGCGGGTGTAACAACAATTGAAGAAGTATTGAGAGTGAGCTAATGATTTTCTCCTACGAAGCACTTAACAAAAAAGGCGAAAAAGTTTTCGATTCGATTGATGCAACTTCAGAGCAAGCGGCAAGAGCTAAAATACGTTCAATGGAGTTGTATCCGGTAAAAATCTCAAAGGAAGAGTTTACTGCATCGGGAAAAAGCAAAAAATCAACTACAAAAGATTTGGGTGGAATAATGAAGAAAATCTCCGATAAAATCGGAGAAAAAACCAGTTCAAAACAAGTCGGGATTTTTTCAAGACAATTAGCCACCCTTCTTAAAGCAGGAATGCCCTTGCCTACTGCAATTGTAGATATTATTGATCAAATCGATAATGCTCATTTTAAAAATATCATTATAGACGTAAAAGACAAAATAGAAGAAGGTTCTACATTTTCTAATGCCCTTGGACGGCATAAAGGGATATTTTCAGATATGTATGTTAATATGGTAAGAGTTGGAGAAAACTTGGGATCATTAGATCATGTAATTGAACGATTAGCCGACATGGAAGAGAAAACAAGTATTCTAAAAGGCAAGGTGCAATCGGCACTTTATTATCCAACATTTATGTTCATCTTTGCCATGATAGTTGTTATATTCTTGCTTGTAAGCGTTATACCTTCAATTGCCGAAATATTTGTTGATCAAAATAAAGAGCTTCCACTGCCTACTTCAATAGTCATAGGATTAAGCAATTTTCTTTCGAGTTACTGGTACATGATTCCCATATCTATCGTTCTTGGGCTTCATTTTTTTAGAAGATATAAGAAAACTCAAAAAGGACAAAGAAAAATCGATGAGCTTAAAATGAGTTTGCCGCTCTTTAGAACGCTTTATAAAAAAATGATAGTCTTGCGTTTTACTCAAAATCTTGGAATACTTATGAACAATAGAGTTGATCTAATAAAATCTTTTGAAATAGTTCAAAAAATAGTTACCAATGTAGTAGTTGAAGAAAAAATAGTTGAAGCTTCAAAAAAAATAAGAGAAGGTGCACCTGTAGCAATGGCATTATCTAAATCTGATTTTTTACCTAAAATGGTTTTAGGTATGATAACTGCCGGCGAGGCAAGCGATAAATTAGATGTAATGCTTCTAAATATAGGGCGAGTTTATGAAACAGAAATAGACCAAACCATTACAAGTTTAACAAGTCTAATTGAACCGGCAATAATTATTTTTATGGGTTTGATGGTAGGTATGATTGTTATTGCAGTTATGCTGCCTATGATGTCATTAAACCTGTTGATACAATAAAAAAATATTTTATAAGGAGTTTATCATGAACACACTAAAAAAATTACAGAGAGTTTTTAAAAGAAACGAAGGTTTCTCTCTCATTGAGATTATGATTGTAGTTGCTATTATAGGCATATTATCGGCAATCGTAGGACCTCAATTATTCAACAACATCAATAGAGCCGATGTAACAGCGGCTAAAAATCAAATTAGAAATTTTGAAGTAGCTCTTCAAAATTATGTTTTAGAAAACAAAGTATATCCAAGCACAGAAGAAGGGCTTCAAGCCTTGGTTGCGGGAGGATATATGAGAACAATCCCAAAAGATCCATGGAAAAATGATTATATATATCGTTCACCGGGAGAAGGCGGCAGAGAATTTGATATTACCAGTCTTGGTAAAGACGGCAGAGCGGGCGGCGAAAGCTTTGATGCCGACATAAACAGTTGGGAATTATAATTATTTGATGAGCGTAAATCATGAAAAGATCATTAAAAAATAATGATGGATTTACGCTCATCGAAATATTAGTAGTTGTGGCAATCATTGCCACAATGACTGCAGTAGTCGTTCCACGTGTATCCACAATATTCAATAGGGATAAAGAGGCTTTTGCTCTCACAACAGGCTTAATCGCAAGAACCTTTGATGACTCTTTCTTGAAAGGTAAGACTAATTTCTTAGCTATCTATTTAAATAATCAAGATCCCAAGAGAATCGAGCAGATACCAAAAGAACAAAGAGAGTTATTCAATCACTCAAATGCACTGGCAGTATTAGAGCTTGAAGACAACCAATTTGTAGAAAGCCCAAGGAAAATATTTAATTTAAGAGAATTTCCAAAATCATTTACCTTTGAAAGAGTTTTGTTTTCATCGGGCACAACAATAGAAGAAGGCATTGTTCTAATACCCTTTTTCCCAAATGGTTCATCTGAGAATTTTATTATTCATGTCAATGTAAACGAAACCCAACCTTGGTCTATAAAAATCGATAAATTTAAAAAAGAACCGGGCGTAATTCACGGATTTATAGATTATGGAGATGAAAGAGATAGAAGAGGTAGAAGACGATGAATTTGTTTAAATACAAAAACTCATACGGCTTTGCTCTAATAGAAGTACTAATTGCCGCTTCGGTACTTTCAATAATTCTTTTGAGTATCTATTCAGGAATAGCTACAAGCGTAAATGTCATAACAAGATCGCAGCATCATACAACAGCTATAATGCTTGCAAAATCAAAAATGAATGAATTTATAATAGATAGATTTCGCGGCATGGATGTTAACGAAGAACCCATAGAAAATTTTGAAAATTTTTATTTTTCGAGAGAAACAATTAGATACGAAAATCCTTTCTTGGGACCTTTGCCTGCAAATCAGACAACTATAACTATTAGTTGGAGACAAAATAATAGAGAGAAAAAATATGACCTTATCTATATTTATCCAACGAATTAAAAAAATATTCCAATCTGAATCGGGATTCACTCTAATAGAAGTAATGACAGCTACGCTTATTTCTTCTTTAATACTTGTAATGTCTTATGCAGCATATGATACCATCATAAAAACAATTATGAATGTAAGCGGATACAGTGAGTTTTATGAAAATATAAATTTAGCTCTTATGAGAATAGATAGAGATATTTCAAACATATATTATAGACCCGACAATCCCGATACAGTAGTTGTGGCCGAAGGCGAGAAAGACAGACTTTTATTTGCTTTTTTAACTGCCGATGCAAAAGAATTCAATATCATAGGAGATCCCAGTCAACCAAATCATCAAAGTGATGTCGTTAAAATTGGGTATCTTCTCAAAAAAGATGAAAATATTCCCGACCTGTATACACTAATACGCAGGCACGATAATTACTTTTACGATAGTCCTCTTGAAGGCGGAACTGAAAGTGTAATTTTATATAATGTTACCGATTTAACTTTTGAATTTAGATCGGGTAATGATTGGACAAAAAGATGGGATTCCCGTGATACAAAGCGTTTTCCAACAGCAGTGAGAACCACTTTGAAAGTTAAAGATTATAATGAAAATGAGGAAACATTTATACTTATATCGTTTGTAAATTTAAATCAATAAAGTAATATGAAAAAACTAATACTATTTATCAACGAATATCAAAAAAAATACAAAAATAAAGCCAAATTATTTTATAAAAAGGGTTTATTTTCTGAATCACCAACATCAGGATATGTATTGATAATGGTGCTTGTAATGTCTACCCTGCTTATTTCGGTAACAAGTGAATTTATAGCAGAATCTCATACAAGTATATCTTATATGAGAAAATTTGATGCTATGGCTCAAGCCGAATATCTTGCAAAATCGGGAGTTCGAGTTGCAGTTTTTATACTCAATGCCGAGAGCTCGGGCATTGCATCGGCACTTACAGGCAGGCAAGGCGATAGCAATGTAGACTCATTTGAAAGTTTATGGGCGATGGATTTTCCTGAAATCCCAACAGAAATGGGAACAATAAGAATCGAGATAGAAGATGAAAACGCTAAAATAAATTTGAATGCATTTGCAAATCAATTTACAAGTATGACTCCATACTATTATGCAGCACAATTGTTCTTTCTCAATATGGGTTTATCGCCCGATTTGGTTGATGCAATACATGATTGGGTAGATCCAAATGCAGGGTCAAGTTCTTATTATGCCAGACTTGATCCTCCATATTCTGCAAAAAATGGACCTATGGACAGCATAGATGAATTATTGATGATTAGAGGTTTTACACCGGAAATATTCTATGGGTTAGACACAGCACACCGAATCAGAGAAACAAACCTTGTAGAAAATAATAGAGGTAAGAGCGAATTTACATTAGGCTCATTTTTAGATTTAGAAGATGACCAAGATATTCGTGAAAGAAATATTGAAACAAGACAAATAGGAAAAGAATCTAGCAGAAAACTAAGCGACTATTTTAGAGTTCACGGAAACAGCGATGATTTCCTGCATGTACATAATAGAATTAATATCAATACCGCTTCTTTCAGGGTAATATCGGCATTGACAGAAAGAATATCAGATTATACTGTGACTGAGATAATAGATAGAAGAATGGATAATCCATTCAAATCGGTAAATGAAATAAAGGATTTGTTTCCAAATGAAGATGATTTTGAAACATTTAGCAGATATCTGACTACAAAATCATACATTTTTAGAATAACTGTAACGGCTACAGTAGATGATCATTCGGTCAAAGTAATAACATATTTTAACAGAGAACAAAGAAGGTTCTTATATTGGAGCGAAGAATAAAGGAGTAGAAAATTGTTTGAAAATATTGCAGCACTTGACATAGGTTCATCTTCAATTAAACTGATTACCGCAAAAACCGGTATTGGTAAATTTCAGATTAAGGCCTTTTCATACGAAGAGCTTGATCCTTCCATTGAAGATATAGATACAGCCATTTCAGAAGCTTTAACTACAATTTTAGCCGAAGAAGATTTAAAAGGCTGTACGCTTTTGTGTAATCTTCCTATGGAGAAAACTATTATAAGAAATATAACTTTTCCATTTAATGATGTAGGAAAAATTACAGATGCCATACCCTATGAAGCCGAAGAAAATATCCCTTTTAATATTTCTGATTTATCTATGGATTTTCAACCTATTAGAAGTGATAATCCGGAAGAAGGTAAAATTCTTTTGGCAGCTACACTAAAATCAAATGTTTTAGAAATAGCATCTTTGCTTTCTGAACATAGTCTCGCACCAGGCAAAATGGGACTTGAAGCAAACTCATTGTTAGAATGTTATCAGTTTTTCAATAAGAATGAACAAGAACTTGTAGTATTGCTTGATTTAGGTAACACCAAAAGTATAATAAACATTGTCAAAAATGGTTCGCTTCAATATACTCGGGCAATACCGCAATCCATAGAAGAAATAGGAAAAGCCATATCACATGCTTTAAAACTTTCAAGAACAGAAACATTAAGTCTTTTAAAAAATCTTTCAATTGATTTAGGCGATTTTGATAATAATATAAAAAAAGATAAATAAAAAAAACTTAAATTAAAGAAAACCGATTTAAAAATTGTTTACGATATACACAG
>Ga0099364_10012434_pt1 | contig 11478 bp, 7 predicted proteins | sample TergutTh196P3_FD_73070 | JGI IMG/M metagenome (GOLD analysis project Ga0099364, IMG submission 73070) | Microcerotermes parvus P3 segment gut microbial communities from Pointe-Noire, Republic of the Congo - Th196 P3 | ecosystem: Host-associated > Arthropoda: Insects > Digestive system > Gut ...
CGGACATAGCGGCTTTGTAGTTTGCCTTATAGCACTTTTCTATTGATTCAAACGGTGCGGAGAGTTTATTGAGCATTTTGGTTTTTCCCGTACCTGAAGTAGCAAGTATGCCAGTCCAGAACGTAGGCAATTCCCCGCCCCCGTCGGAATAGCATATCGCTTTGCATGAATTCCCAATAGCCGCCGCTCCATGCGATAATGCCGGGTATGCTACAAGCGATTCGGGAACTGATTGTGCTTTCGCGATTGTCTTGACAACCTCTTGCATGACACGAGGCAGTGCGTCCGTCGGGAACGGTTGCGATGGGCGAGGCGATGTCTCGGACTCCGCCGGTTGATTCTGTGTTGATTCGACTTTGATGAATTCCATGTCGTGTCTCCTTGTTAAAAAAGTAAGTCCGTGAATGTTGTGCCGTCAATGGAAAGAAAATCACGTATGTCTTTCGCAACACAATCGAAAACAACCGGCGGGAGTCTGACAATGCGAACGTCCGCCGCATACTTGGCAATGACCTCTGCTCTCTGCCTTGCATGCTTCGCCCCCTTGTTTTCGTCCTCGTCGTTATCTTGAACAACACCAACGAATAATCCCGTCAGTGCCGGGCGTAGAAGGGCTTCAAACTTCTCAAGTCCTTCCCCCTCGCCGGCACCGTTCGTAAAGGCGTAGTAATCAGAATCGAGTCCGAGACGGTCAATCACTCCCGATAGGACAAGATAATCAGAGACTCCAGCGGTCAGGAAAACAATCTTTACCTGCTTGGCGACGCGTAGGTTGTAAATTGCGTCGATGCCGACGATACCGCTCTTGCTACCAGCAGCAATCTTTTTTAGACCGTCGGTACAATAACAAACCCAGCCGGACTCAACGCCGGCACAATCAAACATGGGAATCGCAATACCGTTTTTATATCCTTCTTTGAAACGTGCTTTTCTGAAAAGTTTTGCACCTGCTCTTTGATAATCGTCAAACAGAATATCGGGGCGGTGTGCTGCGGTTGCCTTGTAGATGGGTGAGTCTGCGTCCAACCGCCATGTGTCCAAAAACGGTATGGGCTTGCCTTCCTGTACCGCCTTCTTTGCTTCATTGAGCGGTTGGCTGATGTGTGCTACTCCGTTGATATAACCGGCGACGTTCGCTACCTGCTGTTTTGCAGTATTGAAGTCAACGCAGCGAGACTTCATGACGAGGGCAAGTAGGTCGCCAGTAAAGCATTGTCGGCAGTGAAACGATGTCTTGTCTCCCGTGCGGATATAAAATCGTTCGCCGCTCTTTTGTGACTCCTTCGGACAGAAGGGGCAGTATTGATGGTGTTCTTTGCCGATTCCCTCGACGAGGATTCCTAACTGCTTGGCAAGTTCGAATTCCTTCCCGGCGATGTATCTCTTGAGGTCGTCCGTGTTTATGTTATGATGCATGGTGTCTTTGAAAAAGTGTTTTGTATTGCCCCGTTGTGCTAATGGAATAGCACACGGGGCGGTCTTGTTAGCCTCATCTCGCATAGCGACGTTTGCGTTTATGTCGCTTGCGACGTTTGCGTATTGGAAATATCCTTGTTACGTGATACGTTAGCCCCTCCACACTTTTCTTGTCCTGTGTAAAGACGAGAATGTTGTCGCCTCGGCGAATGAGAAGGGTACTCTCGTCCAGCAACCAGTCAACCTCGGTTTCCTGCTCGAAGGATGCGAGTTCTGTGGCTACGTGAACCTCTTTCTGAATCGTTATCATAAAAAGTCTCCTATGAAAAAATGTTTGTCCTCTTTGTTTCACTCTCCCATCCAGCAGAGGATTAACCGGGCGGGTGTGTTCATACTTCGTCCTCCTGTGTCCGATACTTCGCCAACGCTCTATCCGTAACGGACTGCCGCTGGGCATGTGCCTTTGCATTGCGTCGCGGCTTCCGGACAGAGGCAGGGACTGCTTTCACTGTTGAGAGCGACTCAAGATATTGTTCGATGTCCGATAAAAGCCATCGACGTTTGCCTCCTCGTGCGGATACAGGCAAGGGGAACGTGCCGGTTCCCTTCCTGCTCTCTTCTGCCCAACGGGAAAGAGTCGATGGACTCACTTTTAGCATTTTTGCTACTTCGTCTATCAAAAGAATTTCCATGATGTTTCTCCTCTACTGTACGGCGGACAATCAATGCTTGCGGCTGTCTTGGTTTTGATAGTTGATTGTGAATGCCGATGGTTAATTAGTTGATAATCACAGCGATTACCAATCACGGGCAACAGAATACTTGCAAGACGATGTAGTAAAAACCTAGCATTACCTAGCATACTAGGCATAGTAAGAATAACCCCTACGTTTGTAGGGTATTGTGAAAAAGAATTTGTACCTAGCATGCTAGGTATGCAAAGAAAAACCGGCGATTTATTTATTACGAACCCACCAAACAGTTTCAGAATTCGACTTTCTGGGTTCAATTACCTTAAAAACATGCTCTCCTCTTTTTGTCTTTCCCCATGAGCCGTCGCTTGACCACCGTGCGCCTGCACTTGTTTTTCGGTATCCTGTTAAAGTACCCGGCTTTATCCCCAACCTTGTAGCATACGAAGTATGCGATTCCCAGAATCCACCGTTTCCTTCGACAGGGCAGTCTTTCGGCTCAAGTGTTGCGTCTTTTGGCGGGTCAACAAAGTAAACAGGAATCGGCTTGGTTACATTTGCTATGTTTACATTCGGGAACGTACCGTCCGAGTCTTTGATACTTTCATGATGCGCCGTGATAATATCGGGAACGCATACACCGCTTGCTGCTTGTATCATGTGAGGGGAACCGGCAGAGTCGGATTTAATCGAAAATGTAGATTGTGACACCTGACAAAACTCAATCACGGCACGAACAAAAAGCATATCATAATCGTCAAGGTTCATTCCCTCTACTAAACTGGCTTGTGTAGCAAGTACAACGCCTTCTAACTCGTCACGGGTAAGATAATGATTACTATCGTTAACTTCCAATTCAGACAAAAAACGCACTCCCCTACCGTAGCAAGTGTCATGGTCAAGTAAATGCTCCACTTTTCTCGATGCGTACCGAAATGCCGCAATAGCCTGCGTCTTTCCAGCAACCTTTACGCAAGCACTTGCACCACCACTACAACCGGCATAGAGATAATATGTTTCGGCTGGTGCTACCGATGGGGGAGAGTGCGAGTTTTCCCAAACAACGTTCGGATCGTCTTGAAAGGTTTTTAGGTCGTCAATCCAAGATTCAATTTCGTCTAAAACTCTGTTCCGCTGAAACTTCCAACGTGGTTCATAGTATCCATTGTGGTCGTTTTCGTAAGCATCGACTAGATGTTTTAATTTGAGTGCCTTCGACACGGACATTTTTTGCTTCTTGAAAAAGACCACGTCAAACGTTTCATTCCCGTATCGTTTTTTTATTTCATTTTCTATCGCTCCGGCAAGTTTTTGACTTACTCCCTCAACAGCAACGGCATGGGTTGCCGATTCGGGATTCCCTTTTTCTGTGCGATAAACGAGATAGTATTCCGTCATTTTAAGACTCCAAAGTGTTAGACGGGTTGTTTTTGCCTTCGTTGCTTTGGATCAACGTCGGCAAAAACAAGCGGCGGTAGCGAACCGCCTACCCATTGGTTGCATTCTACCAAAAGGGATAGCGATTTTCTACCCCCTGTGTTATTGATTATCTATGTACTACCCCGCTTCCGGGTGCCGACGCTCCCTATGCCGAAGGGAACCTCGGCGGTAGTACCTTGCAAGGGTATGGACACGTCGGACACCCCTCGCTCACTGTGCGGGTGCCGCTACTTGAAAAGGATTGTGCCGATTCTGTGCCATCGTCTCCCGCATTTCCAACTGCCCATGTGCATACCGTTTTGTAGTTTGGGGTGACGTGTGCGCTGCCAATGCCTGCGCCCAGTCCAGTCCTTTTGTTTTTTCGGCAATGGTACAGGCAAGATGCCGCAACTGGTAGGGAGTCCAGTGGGGGATTTTCGCTCCCGCCGTGTTGCCCTTTTTGATACCATACTCGATTGCCTTGCGGAAAGAATTCTCATCGTAGAGTTCATTGTACCGCCTCGGCTTTGCCGCTCTTTGCCGATTCCGTTCCGCTTGGCTCGGAGTGATTTTTGTCTTACGATTCGCCCGTTTTTCTGCGTTCCGCTCTTCCATTGCCGTGCGGGGAGAGAATACTGCCTCTGTCGGTTTTTTTCCTTGCAAGTAGGGGAGAAGTGCTTCCTGCTCCGGCTTGCCCAATGGAATCTCTTTTTGTCCGATATAGTCCTCTGTTTTATGGCTTTCCAAAACGTAGTACCAGAGTCCTTTTTCGTGTTCCCGTGTCCGGTCAATGTTCCCGACCGTCATTCGGAAAACTTCGCTCGGTCGCATGGCGGTTGCCAACAGCACTATAACCATTGCCCGGAGCATCGGGGGCAAAAACGGCAGAGTCCGCTCGACCACGTCCTGTAACACTGCTTTCCGGGGCGGATTGTCAAACGTTCCCTGTTCTCCCCTTCGCAGTTCTTTCACTTCCCGGAGAGCATTTACAACACTTTGGTTGACGATCTCCTCCTCTACTCCCCACGAAAAGACACTGCGGATTTTGCTGACGTAGCGGTTAATCATAGGGCGTGAAATAGTGCCGACTTTTACCATCTGATTACGGACTACCTTTAACTTCTTTGGGGAAAACTCGTTGACGGAGAGTTCTCCGTAAAGTTCGGCAAGGTATCCGATAACGGTCTTGTAGTGCCGCACGTCGTCTTTGTGCATGTTCCGGGCTTCGATGTGTTCCACAAAACCATCGGCAAGTTCCGAAATGAGAACGTCGCTTGCGTCATTCCCGAATCGGGGTGTGGGGCTTTCCAACAGAGCGGCGATAAACCGCTTGTAGGCTTTATCGGCTTCGGGTGTTCCCCAAGCACCGTGATAGATTCGTTTCCCTTTGTACCACGAAAAAGCCCGTCCTCGGTCATTGCAATTTCGGGGCATTTGATTTTTCAGTTTTGGCATGAGTGTACCTCCTCCGGTCGAAATTCATGCCAAACATCGTCATGACGATGTTTGGCATGTTTCAATAACCCATGCAACTAATTTTTCAAAGTGCCGCAAGCACCTATATTTTAAAGCTTTAATGCCATTAGGTCGGGTAGGAATTGAACCCACGACCTAGGGATTATGAGTCCCCCGCTCTAACCATCTGAGCTACCGACCCGTGTGGATCGGCCATTGTACCATTTTTTCTCAATAGTTCAATGACATCTCGAATGGGGGTGTCAAAGATTTTGTGGAGTCTTCTTTCCCGCGAGCTTTCCAGTGAGCGGGGGGCGTTAGCCCCCCCGTTGGAGAACCAACACGCTTCGTAACCCATCGGGGGGCTAACGCCCACCCGCTCGCTCGCACACTTGACCGCTCTTGCGCAATGTTGAAAATACCCACAAATTTTTACACACCCTATCGCAATCGTCTGACAGCCGTTTCATGTTATAATGACAAAATGCCACGTTCTGCTCTTTTCATCTTCCTCACACTCTTTTTAGCCGCGCCCACCTGCCTCGCCGACGATGCGGAGCAACGTGTCATCAATCGCTACAAAGAAATACTCGCCAACGCACCCAAACGAGGTGCCGCCTTCGATAGGGTTTACAATCACTACGTCGACATCGGTCAAAGTGCCGCCTTCTATCAAGGCTGCTTGACGGAAACGCAAGAGAATTCCAACGACGCAAACGCCTGGATACTACTCGGACTCGTCGCCGAAAGACGAGGAAGAAGCACAGAAGCAATCGAAGCCTATACAACCGCCGCCAAACTCGAACCTGATAACTTCCTGCCAATGCTCTACCTCGGCGAAGTCTTACTAAACCAACGCCGATTTCACGAAGCAATCACCGCACTCGAACAAGCAAACGAAAGATTGCAAAACAGTACCAGCCGCATTGATAGACGCACCGTCTTGCAAACACTCGCACTAGCATACACCCGATTCGGCAACCAACAAAAGTCTCTCGAAGTCTGGAATCAACTCGCCGACCTCTTCCCCAACGATCCCGACGTTCTCATCCAAGTTGCAGAGTCGATGGAATTCGACGGACGTCTCGACGAAGCACTACAACAATACCGCCGATTGATCACCCTGACCGACGAACCCTTCGACAGAGTACAACTTTCCCTCGCCGCCATCGACATTATGCTCCGGCAGGAAAACGACGAAACCGCACTGAATGAACTTAACACGTTGCTAGGCAATTTAGACGGCGAAAATTATCTTGCCGAGTCTGTCCGGGATAGAGTTGACCGAATCTTTCAACGCAACCGCAATACGGATAAGCAAATTGAATTCTATCAAAAACGCATCGAGAAGCAGCCCGGCGATGTTGGTTCACTGCGGCGGCTCGTCCGAACATTGCAACGCGCCGACAAAATCGCCGAGGCGGAAAAACTGTTGCTCGATACAATAAAAATCTCTCCCGCCAATGTTTCATTGCGGTTAATGCTCATCGATATTTTGGTTGAACGCAATGATATAAACGGTGCAGTCGAACAATTCCAAGCGATAGACAAAATCGTGCCTAATCAAACCGATTATCTAATGCGCTGGGGAACGCTGACGTTGCAAAATCCTGCGATGTCCGAAGAGACACGTCGTACCGATGCCGCTAAAATATGGACTCGCATTGCAGAAAGATCGCCGAATGATCCGACCGCTCTCGTACAGATTGCCGACCTCTTTTCACGCCACCGGTTTTCCGATGAAGCGGAACGGTACTATAAAGCGGCGATGACATTGCGACCGAATGATTTTTTGTATAGGGAACATTTGGCGAACTTTTATCATCAACAGAAGCAGAAGGAAAAAGTGTTGGAAACGCTGTTAGCCGCATCGCCACGCGATGCGCAAAACGCCGGACAACTGCTTCTGACATGGGGATACTACGACGTAGCAGCGAAAATCCTTCAGGAGGCGGTACAAAACAATCCGCAAAACTGGTCGTTGCAACATCGATACATCGAAGCATTACTACGGCAGAACACGCCGGAAAGTACGCACGCCGCCCATTTAACTTTTGCGAGAGCCGCCAATCAGATTCAAAGCGATGCACAATTTGCTCTTTTCCTGCAACAGACGATTCAACTGTTGCGGTCGCTGCAAAATATCGGCGAGGCAATCGACATTGTTCGTGCGGAATTGGAAACGTCGCCCTCTGCCCGGTCATATTGGTATCTTGCAATGTTGTATCATGCGGAGGGAAATTTCACGGCGGCGATTGCGGCGTTAACAAAAGCCGGAATGGAGCGCAGCGCAATAACGGGGGATATTAGCGCAGGAGCGGGAGGGGGTAGCCCCCCGGTAGAACAAGAGCAACACGCCCAAGAACCGGGGGGCTTACGCCGCCCCGCTCTCTTACGCTTTGCCGCAGAACTCTATGAACAAACCGGCGATACCAACAATGCAATCGCTCTCTATCGGCAACTCGTCCAAGACGATCCTGCCCGAAGCGGCAATTATTGGCAACAGATTATCACCCTGCAAATCCAACGGGGGGAACTCAATCAGGCACTCGAAGCGAGTCAACACCTCATCGGTCGCGGTACGGAGAATGCGGAACGCTTGCGCTTTGTTGCCGATCTCTTTTTGAGCGTCCACCGTCAAACAGAAGCGGTAAAATTATTGCGGCAGGCGTTGGTACACGAGCCGGGCAATACCGATGTTTTGAGAATCCTCGCCCAGACGCTTGCCGATACGGGACAACACGAAGAAGCGATTGAACTCTTATGGCGGCTTTACGACCGGCTTGATAACTTTACCGCCAAGTTATCGGTCATCGAAATCTTGGCAAACGAGTACAGCAAACTTGGCAGAGGCGAAGACTTGGTCGAACACTTACAGCGTGCAAACCATGAACGCCGCCGGGAGTCGATGCAGGCACTCGTCCGTGTCTATATGCTTCAAGGAGATTACGATGAAGCACAACACATATTGGAAACATTGCTTGATATGCCGGACGAAAAAGAGACCTCGCCGCATTGGGTGCTTCGGGAACTCGTTGCGTTGTCGGAACAGCAGGAAGATTTTTCCTCTGCCGTCCGGTATCAGGAAATGCTTTGTCAGCGGTCAAATGATCCGAGAGAACAACATTATCTTTTTTATCTTTACGATAAACTCGGCGACACGGAGAGAACACGCAAGTTATTTTTCGATATGGTACTTCGGCAGGGAAATTGGGAAGACAGATTGGAATTGATCGACACGATGATTCGCCGGAAACAGTACGATATTGTTTCGCAGGTTTTGGACTTCTTGGAAATGCATGAACCTGAACGCTGGGAAGTGTTACTCCGCCGGATTTTGGCGGAGTCCCAACGAGAAAAATCGGCGGAACAGTTGGACGTTTATACCCGCCGGTTTATGGAATTGCAATCATTGGATTGTTCCGCCGAGCAGGTCGTCCGCAGTATTATCGAAGGAGGAACGGCTGATTGGAAACGTACACTCTTTTATATCCGCACAACGGAATACTCGATTGAGGATAACGATGAAACACAACTTGCGGAATATGTTCGGCAGGTTCTCGATGAGTTAAATTTGGAGGCAACGGATTTTTTCCCGCCGCCGGTGCCGCAGGCGGCACCGCTAACGGTTTCGCTGGTTCGTTTTCGTTCGGAACTGCAAGGCGACCGACCGATTGACAGGGCGGTTATCTATTCTTTGCTGCCGGATTACGAAGCGCCGAAAGAAGAGCAGAAACTTCTTTCGCCATTTGAGGAATTGGTTCTTCGTGTTCGTTCTTTGCGTCGGGAATATCTTCGTGCATTGGAGCAAATTAAGGAGGTGATACCTGCTGTGCAACCGCGCAATTTAGTACGTATCGAAGTAACTCCTGTGGAACTGCCTGAATATGATCCTGAAGAGGAACTTCGTGAACTCGTGCGGAAATTGGAGGCGCGCGAGCGGGGCGGCGTTAGCCCCCCGGTGAGTCCTGAACAATCCGTGCAAGAACCGGGGGGCTTACGCCGCCCCGCTCGCGCGCTTGACCCGCCCGCTCTTGCGCTTTATCAAAATAGTATCGCTCTCGCATTGCTTTACACGCGATTACAGCAATACGAAAAGACTGCGGCATTGCTTGACGCAATGGAGTTGACCACGCCGTCCGATTTGCTCACGCGGGAATGGATCGTTGCCCGGCTTGCAGTCAAGCACAATATACTGTACCAGCGCGGCAATGAAGCGGTAGATCGACTATTAAAATTTCGCCTTGGCGAAAGGGATAGACTCAATTTAGTGCCGATATTGCGGCACTTTGGACGCGACGAGGATGTTCAACAGATTTGGGATCATCTTTCGTTAACGGTTTCGGATCGTCGTCTTTTGGCGGAGTTGTTTAACGAAATGGTTGCGTCGGGCGATCAGGAAAATGCGTCGAGGATTGCTCAACGTATTTTGATGAGTCCGTCGTTTCTGCAAAATTCTCGTCGGTTAACGTCCGATGTTTTGCTTTTGCAGGCGACTCTCAAAATACTTCAATCGCAAGATCGGCAGGATACGGTAGTACCGATGTTGGAATCTCGGCTTCGTGGACTTCGGGACAAGACTGATTCCCGAATTTTGCTGGCAAGGTTGTATCTTATTCTTGACCGGCAGGAGGAAGCGAAGGCGTTGGCATTGGAACTTTCGCAGAATCCGACGGCGGAGCCGGAACGCCGTCAGATGATCGTTTCGCTGTTGGTGCAATTTGGTATGCAGCGGGAGTTGGAAGCGATGAATCGTCTGCTGTTGGAAGCGAGGTAGAGGTGCGGCGAAAAACTCACCGTAAGTCGATACATTTCATCGACTTCTGATCCCGCAACAGTAGCCGTCCTTCGACGAGAGCAATCGGTGCCCAACAAGCATAGTCCTCCATAATACCTACCTCGAAGTATTTGTGATAACCCGAAGACGCCGCACGAATACCCGATAATACGCCCTCATCGTCCACAATCAAAATCATTCCGTCCGCAACAATATAAGGTCCGCTGCCAAACTGCTGCGTCCGTCCACTCTCCCAAACGACACGACCACTCACATCTAAACAGACGAACTGCTTGCCCCGCTGCCGAAGTCCAAAAATGTGTCCGTCATAATAAATCGGCGTTTGCTGTTCCGAATCGAATATCGTATCCGGCAATTCAAATAACATATCGGCTCGATACTTTTCCGTTTGAGAATCAAAAAGAACTTGCACCATTGCCGACCCGCGATTGTATCCGCCGCTAAAAAAGATTCGATTCTCCGAAAGAATCACCGGCGACGGACACGTTGCCAACGCCGTTTTCCAGCCGGTCAACGACCAGAGGATTTCACCATCCGCCGCCCGAACACCGGCAAGTCCATCATCGCCGAGATAAACAAACGTCTGTTGTCCGTCTAATTCCATCGGTGCAATCGAGGTGTGCGTCATATTCCAACCGAAGGGATTCGGCGTCCGCCAGACTTCCTCGCCGGTCTCGCAATCGAGTGCGACCATTAACACATCGGAACCGACCGGCGCAATAATCGCCGACGGTTTTGCACCGTCCGGCAGTGTTACGATAATCGGACATTGCCCTGCGTACCAGTCCGGCTCGACCGTTCCGTACACATGCCGCAGGTCGATAAACCATTTTTCTTCGCCGGTGACGGCATCGACGCAGAGCACATGGCATTTCGGTCCAATCGATACGCAATACTGGTCGGTAACTGCCGGTATTGTTCGGGACATTCCGTGATTCTTTTTAATTTGCACCGGATAGGAGTACCGCCAGATTTCTTCGCCGTCGTCGAGGGAAAGGCATCGGAGTGCGTCGCGTTGGTTTGCTTCATCATAATCCATGATATAGACTCGTCCGTTTCGCACGACAAAGCCGGCGTATCCTTCTCCGAGGGACAGTCCCCAGAGCGTCGGCGGCGGTTGGTCGTCCGACCAATCTCTTCGTAAAGCGACCGATTCCGTCGAAATGGCATCGTGATTATCGCCGCGAAACTGTGACCAGGTTGCTGTTACGGTAGAGGGCGTACCTGTACCGGTCGTGAGTGTTCCTTCGACGGGAACGTAGGGTATTACAATGCGGGGCCTTTCGATAGGCAGACGGATTTCTATCTTACTGACAATCTCACTAGTCTCGTTACGAAAGACGGAAAAGAATCCCAGCACAAGACCGATACCGCCGACGAAAAGCAAGCCGGTGAAAAGGTAGAGAGTTAATGTGATGATGGTAACCGGGCGCATAGTATCATAAGGGATTGTACCATAAACGGGCACAAATGGAACATTAGCCCTGTTCTCTAAGGGTGTGTAAAAAAATTGTGGGTATTTTCAGCATAGCGCAAGCGAGCGGGCAAGTGAGAAAGCGAGCGGGGGGCGTTAGCCCCCCGATGGAAAATCAACACGCTTCGTACCCCAACGGGGGGCTAATGCCCCCCCGCTCGCTGCGCCGCACCCACTTTATTTTTACACACCCCACCCTGGTAAAGCCTCATTGTATTTCCCAA
>Ga0099364_10012435_pt1 | contig 11476 bp, 4 predicted proteins | sample TergutTh196P3_FD_73070 | JGI IMG/M metagenome (GOLD analysis project Ga0099364, IMG submission 73070) | Microcerotermes parvus P3 segment gut microbial communities from Pointe-Noire, Republic of the Congo - Th196 P3 | ecosystem: Host-associated > Arthropoda: Insects > Digestive system > Gut ...
TGGTAAACAAATTCCGTGACCTTGCCGTTGTCTGCGGCGACGGACATCGGCAGCCCCTGGGGTGCCGAGCCGTTAGGATTGTTGCTGAATGTCCAGAGGGTTCCGTTGCCACGGGTGATATGGAAGCTCTGATTGGTTTTCCGTCGGGCAATGAAGCGGCGGTGCGGAATACTTCATCGGCATCGGAGAATTGTTCTTGGGTGGCGAGTTGGTTGCCCTGGCGGAGTAGATGTGAGGCGGGGGTGAGTGGTGTATCGTGAGATGCTGGGTTGGTTTCGGCTATTTCGGTGTCGGATGAGATGCTCGTGGAATATGGAGCGTTTGATGGCTTTACCTTGTTTCAGTTTCAGCATCAAACAAATTGAAATAGCCTCACGGCTACTCCAAAGTCCAGATGCGTATGACATAATCATTAAAGGTATTCCTCATAGACACTGCAATTTTTTTTCCATCTGGCGAAAAAGCAACTTTATTAATTACCGTCATAGTCACGTCCAATTTCTGCAATTCCTTTCCTGTATTGGCACTCCAAATACGGACTGTCTGGTCGTTACCGCCGGTAACAATTTTTGTACCATCTGGTGAAAAAACGGCACTTCGAACCGAAGCAGTGTGCCCTTCTAATTTGCGTAATTCTTTTCCCGTCTCAGTATCCCAAATACGAACGGAACGGTCACGGTCATCACCTCTACCGAACGCGGACGTAACAATTGTTTTGCCATCAGGTGAAAAAGTCGCAATATTGGGCGTGGGCGTATGCCATTCCAATCTGCACAATTCCTTCCCTAACTCGGCATCCCAGATTATTGTAGCGGAATCGGAATCGATACCGGCAGTAACGATTTTCTTCCCATCCGGAGAAAAGAATGCTGAATGGACTCCGTCTGTATGTCCTATCCACCCCCGTAACAGTCGTCCCGTGTTGACATCCAATACCCGAACACCACTTACGCCACCTGCAACAATTCTTTCTCCATTTGGCGAAAAAGCGACAGAATAGATCATTCCCGCTTCAGTTTCCCATCTGCGTAATTCCTTTCCTGATTCGGCATCCCAAATTCTAATTGTATGATCGCTACTTCCCGTGGCAATTTTTTCTCCATTTGGCGAAAAAATTGCGGAATGGACTGGACGCACCATCGGGGCAATATGTGAAGGAGTCAGTCTCAATAGTTCCCTTCCCAAGACGGCATCCCAAATGCGGACACTCCCAGAAAAATAAGCCACAACAATTTTTTTTCCGTCCGGCGAAAAGTCGACCGAAGTCGAGTACTGCACATCGCCTGTAAACTCTACAAATGGAAGAGGGGACGATTCCTCTGCTCCCCACAATATGCAGTAATTACTTAAAAGAACCAGTCCTCCAAAGTAACATAGGAAGTTTAAAAAAAAGGAAATAAATGAAATATTTTTCTTGTGACTCATGTGAAGGCAGAAAGCCATACCGTCCCACGTCAATAAATTGCTATTTTCTGTGGAGGCGACAATCGTTGTTAGGAAACCTCTATGCTGCAAAGGACTGTAAAGGACATGGAATTGGACTTTGTGCCCTCTGTGAAACCTCCGTGGTTAATTTTAACACGGAGTGCACAAAGAAAAAATGTCCAACTCCATACCCCGTTTGCCGTACAACAGCCGGATTGTACATTCTCTGGATTGTTTTGTCAAGATATTTTGAGAGTGTAGCAACAGAGTAGCTCAAAATGGTAACTTGTGCTTTATTTTTCAGCACGTTGCGTCATTTCGGACAAAATTGCCCGCTGTTCTGGGGGTGTCAACGGAGTGGGGAGACAGATCACGCTATTTTTAGCGTTTTGACACCCATTTTGTACTGTCGAAGAAAAAATCGGCTACTTCGGTGCTACACTCTCGATATTTTCGCTGTTTTTTGGCGAAATTCACGTTATTTTCTCTCACCGGTGCCCATTTTTGACCAAAAATGGCACAAAAATGCACACTCGGCGCGCACCTTCTCTTTATTTCGCCAACTTCGGATGCTTCAAACTCACAAAGCGACTCATGTTCACATCAAATTCCACATCCCTATCCAAAAACGAGCACGAGCAAAGCCTATACTTCATAACACATCATCCCCCATCCGCATCTCCTTCTCGCCAAACATGCTCCACTCGACAACGAATCCGAGGCTTTTCCCGATTCATCTTTTTCTGCTCCTCAGTTAACGGCTTGTTCTGATAACCCTTCTCGCAAATCACTGGAAGATATACCGGCACCGGGGACAAATTAGACATTGTGTTCTTTGTGCTCTTCGCGTCCATTGCGGTTCAAAAGAAGATTAACCGCAAAGCAAGGTTCGCAAAGAGCAGTTTCATGCCGTTTCCAGTACAACGCACTCGGCTTCTCAAAAGACTGTTTCGACATGACTATCGTTCGCATCATTTGAAAACACTGTGGACAATCTTTGGAGTCGGCAACGGAAAACGCATTAGACATTGCAAACGCTCCCAAATGTTGCGTTTGCAATGCCGGCGACTTAACCATCGCTGCCATTTACTTTTTACCTGATAAAGAAACAATCTAAGTGAACGAATGTTTCCTGTGACACCATAGTAAGCATAATGACTACTAGCCCTCGCACATAATCCCTCCACCGCTCCAAAATCGGACAATGCCGATTCGCACGACACCAGTGGTCAAACATTTGGATATTGCGTGCAAGTCTCGACTTTAGGGAAGATCTAATGTGTCATGAGTTATGTACAGTACATCGCCCCCCAACTCCACGCCCTGAACCTGAAACAGATACATTACCTCTACACTCTAATCCATTATCTTTACATTTATGACTCATGCCAGCGGCGAAACCGGCACTACCGTCTACGCATGAGTAACCACAAAATCCTTCTGCAGTCCAATCGGTAATATATCGTATTCCATTCCACTGCCGCCTCAATGTTGCGCATACACGGAATCTGCAGCCAATTGTGTATCGCATATGTTGACTGTGATTGTGCGTTGTACTATAACCCACGTACAAAAACGTGCAGTTGCTTCCAGAGAAACCAACAATGTCTCCAAATAACATTTTTATTCCTTCAGCCAATAGGGGGATATCTGCGCCAACTACATTATCCATTGCATCAATAGAAACATTACGTAATGCATCTATAATGTCTTTCACAGAAATATCAGAAATGTCCGTTCCACTAAAAGCGTTCTCTAGGAGATGTTGAGCAATTTCGATAGCACCTGAAACTCCGATTGTCCCACGGAGGCTGTCAGGTAATGGTATTCCTGACAACATAAGACTGGTAAACGTTTCGTTTGCAGCATCTATTATACCTCCTTGTCTTAACTTGTTGCAAATAAAACGTTTGCCTTTGTTTTCTTCGAGACCATCGTTTGGAAATTTCAAAAACAGACAACCGAGTACGTGATTCGCGTTACTACTTGACAGTAAACCAAAAGGATCAACCTGCCCCACTGGATTATTATTTGAATATTCATAAAGATTGCGATTAATTCGACTCACTCCAAGAGGATCCACACTAAGCCATTGCTTTATATTTACATCATACCATCGATAAATATTCCACTGCAAACCAGTAACGTCGTCAAACATTTTTCCGGTGTATCCGAAAATGCAATCAGATTTTCCGGTTTGCCTGACCACTTTTCCAAAAGTATCATACTCAACATGACTAAGCATCTTGCCCTTGGCATCCACAATGTCGCGAACGCTACCAAGATGGTCACACAGCACAAATTTATCATTCATAGCAATCAATTCATCCCGCTTTGTTCCCCAGAGATTACGGTCTTTCACTTCGCCTTTGGCATCCAGTGTTAATGCGATTTGCCAGCCATCATGAACAATGAATCCGGAATTCCGACGAATCATGCAGTTCTTGTGATCATACTGATAAGAAACGGTCTCTTTCGGTGTAATAACTTGCACTAAGCGATTACGGTGATCCCAAATATATTTCGTCCTCTCTCCGGCTTTCAATTTCTTTTCAATCCGGTTACCTTCGTCGTCGTACTTGTAGTCAAATGTTCCATCCGAAAGAATTTGATTGTTTTTGCCCGTCTCATAAACCTTGCAATTACCATTGGCATCATACTCGTAGGATTCGCACGGTAATTTTTCATACTCAGCTGACATCAACTGCGAAGTTTTGTCATAACCATAGTCCGCATCATTCATCGACGCGATCCTGTTTCCAGCATCCCATGAGTAATCGTAACTTGCGAAAACTTTTTCGCCATTGACATGCGTCAAGTCGGTCAAACGTCCCAAACCATCATATTGGTACAATGTGTCATAGACCTTGTTCACACCGGAGTAAACCGATGTTGCAATCCGTTGCCCGATGGTATTATAGGTATAGTTAACCCGCTTTTCGTTCTGCGTAATGCCGGTAACTCTGCCGAGAGCATCATATTCATACTGATTGACAAAATCGACATTTCTTCCAACCTTCGCAGATACTTGAATCCGGCGATTCATTTCATCGAACCGATTCTCAAACGTAATCGGTGCTTCCAAACCAGTCAGTTGCATAACGGTTTGTGTATTGCGACCCAGATCATCATAGCCAAATGTTTGCATGCCAGACGAGTCAACAACCTTTTCCAACTTGCCGAAAGCATTGTATTGGAAAGCAATCGTCTCCACGAGTTTTCCGTCGGCAGAAAGCCACTTTTCAGCAATCACCCGTCCGAAATCGTCATGCTCGAACATTGTAATTCGCCCATTTCGATCAGTTTTCTTTGCCATCATACGACCTGCAAGGTATTCAAACACCCGCGATTTGCCGAGTTCATTCGTTTCCTTGACCGGACGACCAAGTTCATCATATTCGTATGAGGTAGTGTTCCCGACAGGATCGGTCAGCGATTTCAACTGCCCACTATCGGTGTAGGTGTTTTGTGAGTTTGCGGTGTCCGAATGTGGTGAAATGAGGGGAAGGTGCGCGCTGATGTTGCCATTTTGGGCGTTGGCGTGATGCAAAGTGCTGGTTTTTTGGGAAAAAGAGCCGATTTTCACAAAAAATCGCCAAATTTTGTTTGACACAGCGAATCAGATGCTATAAAATGTGGTTGTCGAAAGTCTTCATAATCATCCAAAAACATGACAGATCATAACAGTAACACAAGATTTTCCCGTAAAAACAAAGGTACGTTTCCGACGTTTTGTGCCGTATTCGTAACATTACGCAAGGCTTGGGATAAGACGGATATGAAATCATTTCGGAAACAATTCCGTTTTTGGGGATACAGGCTTGCTGTGCTTCTGCTTCTATACGTTGTCAGTTATGCCATTTTAACAAGAACTTCGATGTGGGTACTATCCCACGATCCAGCTGTAAAAGAGTCGACGTTTTACTACATTCCATTTCATGGATGGAGAATAGCACAAAGTCCATTTTTGGACCCACTCCAACGTACTTTAGCGATTTTCTATATGCCACTTGAACGCATTGATTATAGAATCACAGGAGCAAAAAGAAATGGCATTCCTATGCTTGATATCAAGCGGTAGCCGAATGAGATTACTCCAGTCTTCCCACCGCCCGACATCGACGAGTGATGGGATTTCTGGAAAATTCCAACATAGACACATGTCGATTCGTGTCTTGAGGTTCTACTGGAATGACAGGCACTTCAAATAACGAGGCTTGATACCCATTTTCCATAAAAGTTTTCGACACCCCCCTGGGGATAGTTTGCCGCTTCCACTTATATTACCGATTTTCGAATCGATATAACCACCGTGGTAAGCATGAACAATAGAAAAAGTAGCCTCTTGCACTTCGTGCGCTATCACTGCTGCTGCGGCTATTGTAAATTTTGTTATTTCTTCAGGAGTGCTAGGGGCAGCAGGATCCTCAGGAGCATTCGGATTGGGATTTACTTCTTTATGCCTGTTTATTGCAATAGGATTGATACTGATTCCCCACCCACCACCTTGACCTAACACAAGAGGACTGTTTGAAGCTACACCAGTACGTAACGTAAGTTGATCTCCAATGAAATAACTTAATGTGTATTTTGTATAGCCGAGGTCAATCTCTTCTTGCGGCTTAGTTGTATGAAGCCAACTCACAGTGAGCGTATTCGTAGTATCACAGGCGCAATCTTGGATACAATCTGCATAAATTCGATTAATCTCAGTTGTAATTAATGCGATATTGTCGGCACTTAGGTGTTGTGGATATTTAAAAGCATTATGATACAGTCGTATTGTGTGTTGCTTCTCAAAGCCATTTGGGTCAAGAGAAAAAGCAGGTGAATTTTCAACATACCGATACAAATTTTCATCCCCCGCGTCATACCCAATAGGATCCCTCGTAACAAATCTACCCAGTCCCGCATGGTAAAACCGATTCCGATACAACATCAAACCCGTTTCGGTATCGAAAACCTGTCCAGTAAACGTACGGTTCCATGTATACTCCGATTTTGGCTTCACCGCAAAATCAGAGTCCAGCCACGTTACTTTACCGAAAGCATCATATCTCATTCGTTCCTGCACTGTTCCCGATGCGTTGACAATAGCCACTACATTCCAGTTCGGATCGGCAAGCGAGTATAACTTTTCACTGCCCCGTTCACGCAAGACCAAGTCGTCGATGTAGCGCAAGCCCCAGATGTATACGCAATCTGACGATTGCGGCTCTGTGGATTCTAACTCTTGCCACTGCGAATTGAAAAACGATGTCGTTGTAACACCACTCACCGTCTTTTTAACACGCTGATTCAAGCCATTGTACTCATATCGAATACTATTGCCTACTTGAACCAAACGATTCCAAGCGTCATACTTACCCTTCAAGCTCGGCATCAATGTCATGTTACCATTCTTGTCATGAGTACATGCCGTTTGAATCTCATTGGCGGCATTATGTGTGCGATGCTCAATATCTCCGTTACGTTTATGCTGCAACCAGTTGCCTGTACTATCATAGTTCCACGCTTCTGAATGACTCTCTCGTTGCAAAGACTTGATCTGGTTCGCACCATCATAAGTATACACTTCTGAATTGGCAACATGAACAACGTCGTTGCGATAAATCCGGTTGCCTACACGATCATAGCCATGCTGTATTCGCACGACATCCTTTGAATCCTTCTGCCATGCATGATCAATGATGCGACCGAAACGATCCAGACCGTTTTCATAATTCAACGTCAGTCCCGGTTTATTGTATGTCGTTTGCATGATTGTACCGCCTCCAGAACGTTGATACGAAACCAATGGCTTTGTTCCTTCGTTGATTGTTATAACATTACCATGGGCATCATAATCATACGTCAAGGTTTTGCCGCTGGGGTATTTCATCGTTTTCAACCGGAATGCGTCGGCAACACCACCGTAACCATACTCCACATACGGAGTCTTGGAGACATCTACCGCTCTGCCGTGCGATTGATACAGCCGCATCAATTTCTGGTTTTCGTCATATTCGTATTTCACTTCGTTTAGAACGTTATTGGAAACATCATAACTGGCAACACTTTCTACCTGACCGAGGACATTATACATGGTCGAAATGCGTCTGACAAGTCCATCGACACTATCACCGAGCGTCGTGATGCGGTCATGCAATCGCCGACCGAGGTTGTCGTACTCGTAAGCGTGAATTGTGCCATTTTGGTCTTTCTTTGTCAACACCTCACCAGCCCTATTGTATCCGAATTCCACGCAATCGTCAAGCGAATTCTGCGAATCTGGATAAAATTCCCGGAAAAGCCGTCCAAAAGCATCGTATTCGTAGGTTGTAACATGATCGCCTGTGGTAGGATTCTTTGCCGTGAGTGTGGCAACCTTTCCCGAAGGAGCATAGGTCATTTCGACCGTAACATTTTCGTCAGGCGTGTGTGCCGCAACTGCTCCGTTGGTATAATTGGCAACGGTTTTCACAGTACGACCACGAGCGTCAACGAAAGTAAGATGAGTTTTGCCTGCCGGATCAATGGTGCGAAATGCCCTGCCGGTAGCAGTGTCATACCTTGTTTCTGTAACGAGAACGTCATCACTTCGTGCTGGCACAACAGTTGGTCGGTTCAATTCCTTACCGCCATTGGTACCATAGTTTGCCGAGGCAATGGAGCGTCCCATCGGATCGAACCAACTTGCCGAAAACTGCTTCCGCGAAAACTTTTTCTTGGAAGTAGCAGAACGTTCAGTCGAGATCGTTTGGATGACATTCCCGGCACTGTCATAGACCTGCTCGGTCTCCTGCAAAACTTCACCATTCTTGCCCAGCACAACAGACTTGACAGTACGTCCCAGCGAGTCGTAGGTACTGACATTGGTGATACATTGACAGGCACTTTGCGATTTGAACCCGCGTCCGGCAGTATCGAACCAAGTAAGTGACTTTTGTGTTTCGACCATTTCTCCGGTTTTCGGATCAACAGCAGTACTTCTCTGACACCAAACATTCCCCTGCGGTGTGTAAAGTGATTCCGAACAAGCGACAAGCCGCTTTTCCAGCGAATCATTGACAAACTGCTCCGTCTTTACTACGCGTCCAAGATTATCGTAATGGCTTTTCGTCGAAACAAATTGCCCATTGGCATCCTCTTCACCAAACGTCTCAATCAGCCGTCCCCGCCAATCATAAACATTTTCGGTAATCCTCATCTTTTCGTCATCGACATGCCGAATGACGACGCGGGGATTGGAACCACGCCCTGAACAGGTCGGACAGGCACCTTCACCGCCGTAAACCATTTCGGTCATGAGGACAAGGTTCGACTCGTCGTCTCCTTGCCATACTTCGACGGCATACCCCCGCCAGTTCTGTTTTTGTTTGGTAATGAGTCCGTTGGGAGCAACCGTTCGGTTTTGCCGTCCGAATTCATCCCGCAGGAAGACAGTCTCCTCGTAGTTTTTCCCCTGTACGCCGTCCCCTGTGAGCGGGATCGTGGTGTACACACGGGTCGCAACCTTGTTCCTCCCTTCATAAAAATGCTTTGTCCACGAGACGTAAGAACTTTGCGGGAACTTATCGGCAGCAAGGAGCCGTCCTTCCGCCTTATCGCGAGCGGCTGTAATTTCCTCCAATACCTTGCCGCCAATACCGCGAATGGTAATGGAAACCGGATTGACGAGCACCGCCTTATGATCGGCGGTGACGTATCCGCTGGCACTCATCGTCCTGCGGCGGGCATCGTCATAGACCGTCCAACTTGCCCTTCGTGCCATGATGACGTTGTTATTCTCATCAACCGATTCATTTTCGGGAGAGAGAACTTGCGTCATTCGACCTTGTACGTCGTACTCATACTCGGTAACAAGATGCTTTCCGGCATCAGCGATGGTTGCCCAACCTTGCGGAATCTTTTCACCAAAATCAGCCGTTTTTGCCATGTCCACGTCTCGGATTGTTTTGACCAGTTGTCCCGATTTCGGATCGAACTGATTGTATTCAATGATTCCGAGTACATCTTTCGACCAGATCAACCGTCCCTTTTCGTCGAACCGTTCGACCATTGTTCCGGCAAAGCCTGTGCCGTTCTGTTCTTTGGGAATAGCGGGCAAAGCCGTTGTTTTTTGCAAAACCTTGTCGGTTCCGGGAAACAGTTCATATTGGTACGAAGTCGCGATGGCGGATTTTGCCTCTTCATCGGTAAAACGTGTATTTTGTTTGATCCGCCAATTCGGTTTTCCATTCACGTTATGGTTTTCGTACTGTATCTCCTCCTGAACGATAGGAATCCCTTTCGTTCCGTTTTGGAGTGTCTTTCGGAACGACATCGCTTCAGCACCGCACCAATTACCGCGATACTGGGAAATTTCGATGATTCCCTTGTCGGGTGCAAGATCGAGTGCCAACGCGGTAGGTTGACCGGAAACGATGGTGTATCCGAGAACGACACCTGCTGAATACCTGTGGGTTCGTTTCCCGGCACCATTGTACCGGAAGTGATAGATGACGGACGGTTCTTCTGTTCCGGGGGGAGCAATCTCTTCACGGAGAAGGACTTGTCCATGGCTGTTGGTAAAGACGATATTCTGCTCTCCGAAGGGTCCGGTCTCCACAGTCTTGCGGTGCACGGCATTCCGGTCGTTGGTGTCAGGGTATTCGGTATAGGCTAACGTGATCAACTTTCGGTTCCTGTCCACTCTTTCCAGAATAACCCGCTGTTGGGCATCGTATTCGTAATACTTTGTGGCGTAGTCCAACGCTTCTGCATCTGGGACGCTGCAAGTATTGCCGGTTTTCTGGGAAAACAACTCGAAGTCGGCGGGGAAGAATGCCATTTTCATGGCATGTTTCGGTCCGTGAACTTCACCCTCTTTGTAGTAACGGTAGCAGTAGGTTTGTGCCGGTATCCACGAATCGTTGTTTGCTGTTTCTATAACAACGGTCTTGAGATCACCGGTATTCCCGCAAATGTCTTCATCCGTGTAGTAGGAGTAGAGAACCCGTTCGGCTGGTCTCAAGACATTGCCGCCGCTTTGACGCAGTGTCATCGCGGCGAGTAACCCGTCCGAATGGTAGGTGTATTCCAGTTCGGCAAGGATGGTGCCCGGCTGATTTTGATGGTAGGCGGTCACTTTGACCAGTCTTTGGTTTTGGTAAACAAATTCCGTGACCTTGCCGTTGTCTGCGGCGACGGACATCGGCAGCCCCTGGGGTGCCGAGCCGTTAGGATTGTTGCTGAATGTCCAGAGGGTTCCGTTGCCACGGGTCACGAGGAGTGTTTTCGCAACGGAATCAATTTTCAATGTGTCTGGACGGCGGGCACGGGCAGAGTAAATCCCCTGTGCATCCGGTTTCGAAGAGAAACGCACGCTGTCGTCTTTTGTAAATTCGACTTGGCAACCCTCTTTCCAACGGCTCGCCGTAGGAAGTTTGTCGATTTGCCAGCCGAAACCGTTCTGCTCCCTCTCTCCGAATTTCAGGTTGTCGTATTTACGTTTGTGGACGTAAGGTACGGCACCTTCGAGTAATTCGATGTCCTTTACGGTCATTTGAATTTGACCGTCATGGTACCTGACGGGGAAGATCGTATTGGGATCTTCCGGGAAAGCACAATCCTGACAGGGGTCATCTTGTGAACAGGAACAACTGGAAGAGGAGGGATAATCACTCGACGAATAACTGGAACTGCTGGAGTATGACGACGAACTGCTGTAGGTTTCCGTCGGCGTTTCTGTGGTTTCGGTTGTTTCCGTGGTTTCAGTTGTCGCCGTGGTTTCGGTTGTTTCCGTGGTTTCAGTCGTCGCCGTGGTTTCAGTTGTCGCCGTGGTTTCGGTTGTCGCCGTGGTTTCGGTTGTCGCCGTGGTTTCGGTTGTCGCCGTGGTTTCGGTTGTCGCCGTGGTTTCAGTCGTCGCCGTGGTTTCGGTTGTCGCCGTGGTTTCGGTTGTTTCCGTGGTTTCGGTTGTCGCCGTGGTTTCAGTCGTCGCCGTGGTTTCGGTTGTCGCCGTGGTTTCGGTTGTCGCCGTGGTTTCGGTTGTTGCCGTGGTTTCCGTGGTTTTGGTCGTTTCGTTGGTTTC
>Ga0099364_10012436_pt1 | contig 11476 bp, 7 predicted proteins | sample TergutTh196P3_FD_73070 | JGI IMG/M metagenome (GOLD analysis project Ga0099364, IMG submission 73070) | Microcerotermes parvus P3 segment gut microbial communities from Pointe-Noire, Republic of the Congo - Th196 P3 | ecosystem: Host-associated > Arthropoda: Insects > Digestive system > Gut ...
TGCTCTGTGGCTTAGAAAAAAAGAGTTAACCGACTTTCAAAATCAGTTAGCTCTTTATTATGGATAATTCAATTCTTCAATTGTGGCGACGGCGTTGCCACAATTTCGCAATCAGCTTTCAGTCAATGTTGCCAAATCGTTGCCACGGCGGTGGTCAAGTGGTCATAAACGTAGTGTTTGCAATGGGCGGAGATACTTCCCCGCTCACTCCCACTCAACGGTTCCCGGGGGTTTGTGTGTGATGTCGTATACCACGCGGCTGACGGATGGCAATTAGCTTGTGATGCGTGCCGATATGCGCCCTAAGGTCTTGTGTGAGAGTGGGGCGTAGTCGCAGGTCATAAAATCGTCTGTTGTCACTGCCCTGATGGCGACTACGTGGTTGTATGTCCTGTCGTCGCCCTTGACACCCACCGAGCGGGTGTCGGTCAGTACGGCGAAATACTGATCCGGTCTGCGCTTTAGTCTTTCAAGTTCATGGCGGACGATAGCATCTGCCATGCGTAGCAAATCCAGTTTTTCGTCGGTGACTTCGCCCATGATCCTTATTGAGAGGCCCGGGCCGGGAAAAGGCTGGCGGGTTACGAGGGATGATGCCAGCCCCAACTTCTTGCCCAGTGCGCGGACTTCATCTTTGAACAATCCGGCAAGCGGCTCAACAAGCCCTTCAAAGGCCAATTTGTCGGGCAGACCACCTACATTGTGATGGCTCTTGATGACTGCGCCATGCTGTCCGCCGGATTCAACGATATCAGGATATATCGTTCCCTGTGCCAGAAATGGGATGTTGCCAAGTTTTGCCGCTTCTTCTTCGAATACGCGTATGAACTCCCGTCCGACGATTTTTCGCTTTGTTTCGGGGTCTGTCACCCCATTCAGCGCGGACAGAAATTGTTTCTGCGCGTTGACACGGATAAATCGCAGGTTTTGATTTGAAAAGGCGCGTTCGATCTCATTACCCTCATTCAGCCGCATAAAACCGTGGTCGATAAAAATGCACGTAAGCTGTCCCGGTATGGCTTTCGACAATAAACTCGCGCATACGGATGAATCGACACCACCCGAAAGCGCGAGAATCACTTGCTTGCCGCCCGTTTTATCTCTGATTTGGGCGGTCTGCGTCTTTATATAGTCATCCAGCTTGTAGTCGCCGGATGCGCCGCATACATCGTACAGGAAACGCCTGATAATCTCGCGCCCGCTATCGGTATGCCCTGTCTCAGGGTGAAACTGCACTGCATAGAGTTTTCGTTCACAATCCTCGCAAGCCGCGAGGCACTCGGAGGTTACCGCTGTTTCGACAAAACCTTTCGGTAAGCGAGTTACCGCGTCGCGATGGCTCATCAGGGCGGGGAATGTGCGCTGAACATCAAACAATCTCGATGGTTTTGTTGGTTTAACGGTGACGCGACCATATTCTCCGATACTACCGGGTTTGACTTCGCCGCCGAGGGTATGGCACATAAGGTGCATACCGTAACAAATGCCCAGAATGGGAATACCCAGCGAGAATAGTTCAGGGTCGCATTTCAGCGAATCGGGCAAATGGACGCTGCCGGGGCCTCCCGTCAGAATGATGCCGATTGGATTGCGGGCGCGAATATCCTCTGCCGACATATCCCCCGGCGCAATCTCCGCATACACGGAAAGCCCTCTCACCGCCCGCGCTATGAGTTCTTTATACTGCCCCCCAAAATCGAGCGTCAAAACAAGTTCGTTCACGCAACCACACCTTCCCCGAGGCAAAAGCCCTAACCCCTAATTCGCCGTGTACAACTGCTTGTATGGATTTTTCGCGTTCGGTTTCAGCATATAGTATCTGCTCTTCAGGAGCTGCCCTGCGTCCATCCCGAAATATCCGGCAAACTCGTAGATATAAGGTTTGATCTCGCAAATGTCATCATCTCCGGCGATTTCCGCTGCGACCTGCTCGGGCAAATCCGTGAGATGCCCGTCCGTTCTTATGAAAATTTTGCCGCCGTGCATACCCGTGCCGGCAAAGTTTCCAACCGGAACATCGCCCGATCCAATGCCCAATACGATGATAAGGCCACCGGCAAGGTATTCACCCAAAAAACTGCCGACTTTGCCGCCGATGATGACTGCCGGTTTTTTTCCCTTATATTCCTTCATGTGTATACCTGTCCTATAACCCGCGTCATCCCGCACGAATATGCAACCGCCGCGCATGGCATAACCGAGCGCATCGCCCGCACGCCCGTGGACGATGATCTTCCCGTCGTTCATCGTGTCGCCTACAGCATCCTGCACATTGCCGTTTACTTCGATAATCCCGCCGTCAAGATACGCCCCAAGCGCGTTTCCCGGCGTACCGAATATTGACAGACGCTTGCTTTTCATCCCTGTTCCAATGAATCTCTGCCCATAACAATCGTTTAGGCGGACATCACCCTCTGAAGCCTTGATTTGCCTGTTGAGTTCCTTGAACCCGATAGTCCCTGCTGACAATACCATACCGTCGTACCTCTTCCTTTTATCTTTCAACTTCCCAGCATAGTCATCCTGTCGTCTTTAGTAAATGCCATCAGCCCCGGTTTTTCGCAGACGAGCGCGAAGTCTATGCTATCCAGAGGCGTGCGCTTACGAATGAGGCTTGAGTATATCCCGGCTTTTTCAACATCCCCTATGAGGATATACCCTCGCAACAGGTTATCGTCGTAAAAGAGCTTCTTGTAAGCGTGCTCTGTAATTTCGGTGTATGTTTCGCCGCTGTAACTGCCCGCCGTGATGATATGCAGACCGAGGAAACCAACGGCGTTCATCGGCATTGCGGTATCGAAACTCATGTCTCCGCCCGCCATATTGATCCCCGCGCACTCCCCCTGCATATAGGCATTGGGCAATAGAGCCATGACTTTTTCCTGCCCGCTGGATATGTCTGTCGTTTGGGTGCAATCCCCTGCCGCGTAGATGTCCGCTGCGCTGGTTTCCGACTTTGCGTTTACGGATATGCCGCGCCCGATGTCCGCAATCCCGGCAAGCAGTTCTGTGTTTGGGCGAACGCCTGCGGCAAGCACCAGTATGTCGAAATCTAACGATTCTCCGTTTTTGAAAATGGCAGAGCTGCCTTCAAAACGGCTAACCGATGCGGACAGTTTGAACTCAATGCCCTTGCGCTCCAGATACTTCTGAACCATACGCGCACCGTCGTCGTCTAAAATGCTCGGAAGTATCCCCGGCGCGAGGTCAAGGACAGTGATATGTTTCGCGCGCTCCAATATGCCTTCAGCGCATTTTAGTCCGATTAACCCCGCACCGACAATGAGCACACGTTGTCCGCTCTCTATGACACTGTCTAAATCGCGTGCGTCGTCAAGGCTCATAAGCGAAAATTTGCTCTTTACCGAATCTAAGCCCTCAATGTTTGGAACGACTGACCTTGAACCTGTCGCCAATAGCAGTTTGTCATAACCGACCTTATCGCCGTTTGACAATACCAGCGTTTTATTTGCCTCCTCTATCGCGATGACTGTGCCGTGGATGAGCCTTACGGCGTTTTCGGCATAGAAACTATCGTCCCTGTATTTCATCCTATCTTCCGTAACCTTGCCGCGCAGCAGGTATGATATGAGCGGGCGCGAATATGTGTGGTGCGGCTCATGCGTGATGACAGTTATCTCACCATCGCGATCGACTTGCCGAATCCCCTCGACAGCCCCAACCCCCGCAGCCGAGTTACCTATGATAACGTACTTTTTTGGCGCCCCGGCAGGGCGGCTCTCATATTCGGTCTTCTCGCTTACGCTCTGCTCCCGTTCCTCATAGACGATCGCGTTGTTCGGGCAGCCGTTCACGCAAGCAGGGTTTCCCATCGTAGTCTTGACGCAAAGCTCACATTTTTGAGCTGCTCCGCTCTCAGAGGTCGATACCGCGCCGTATGGGCAACTCAATATGCAGGTATAACACCCTACGCATCGATCCGCGTCTATGGCGATGACACCGTCTTCGATAGATATCCCACCCGTAATGCATCCCTTTACGCACAGCGGTTCGGAGCAATGACGGCACGATACCGCAAAACTGATGCCGCCGCGCTCTTCAATGCTGATCCTCGGGTTTATTTTTATGTCTTTTAATGCTCGTGCCATATCCCTTGCGCCGCTTCCCGCAAACGCACAATAATACTCGCACAGATGACATCCCAGACACCATTTTTCGTTTACATACACCCTCTTCAAAGCACAACTCTCCATTTCTATACGTGAGCCTCTACCCCACAGCCCATCACTAAACTCCGATGCATAGGTATTGCCGTTGCTATCGAAGAAATCACCAAACCCATAGGGCACACAAAAAAGACGCCTGCCGACAAGCTGTAAAGCCATTGTCGATAAACGCCTTTGTTCATCGAAAGTAATCATAGCAAAAAAACCGCTGTCTGTCAACATGAGATTTTGTACGGGTTTTATCCGGGTAAATAAGAGCAAACCAAAGCAAATATACGTTTCGGCTTGCTTTTATAGCAGCAATCCTAAATCCTAACCCTTATTTTGTCTTGCAATATTTCTGCCAAAATGATATAAAAGGATAAACGATGTGAAGGATCTCGGAAGTTAGTAACTTTTTTCGCTTACGACCGAAATGAATTCGGTCTGCGAAATTAAGTCTTCACTTCGGCGCACTGCGTTTCGCACAGTGATTAATAACTTAAACAACTTCTTAAAAACAAGTTGTTGGGGTTGAAGTTACTAACTCCTATCACGAAAGAGAGACAAAATGAAAAAACACATTCTATCGCTTATATTAACAGTATGCCTTATGCTTGCCGTAGCGACAGCGCCTGCATACGCTTCCGAGATTGCCACGGAGGCTGAGACTGAAAATGTGCCTGTGCTTACCGAGGATGCCGAGCTTGAAAGCGGCTCCGAGCTTGACGCGGAGGATGAGCCGGAGAACGAATCCGATGAAACGCAATCACTCGAACACTCTGCCATGAGTTTGTCAAATTTTGGCACGGTTCGCGTATATCAGAACGATTTTGCTGATGTGTCGCAGGACGCTTGGTATTATGTGAGCGTTAAGGGTGTGTTTGAGCGCGGAATCCTTGACGGGAAGGGTGACGGCCTTTTTGATCCAAACGGGAGAATCACGATAGCCGAGACTATAAAAATCGCGGCTGTTCTGCATAGCCTTTATCATACGGGCGAGATAGACTTTGAACCTGCTGCCCCTTGGTATGCCCCATATCGCGAATACTGTTTGGCGAATGATATCCCTGTCGGCGTTTACAGAAACCTAAACGCTTGGGCGACAAGGTCGGATTTCGCCGCAATTATCGCGGGGGCATTGCCGGAAGAGGCTTTGACACCTATGAACACTATTCAAGACGGCGGCATACCGGATGTCGCTGAAGGGTTCAGCTACGGCACCGCCGTCTATAGGCTTTACAGGGCGGGTGTGTTGACCGGCTCTGATGAATTGAGGCGTTTTTTCCCGGGTAGGACTATTTCTCGCGCCGAAGCCTCTACGCTAATCTCACGGGTCACAAGCGCGGATGAGCGAGTCAGTTTTTTTCTCGCACCTGAATTGACTGCCGAACAAGTCTATGACTTAGCTTCGCCTGCCGTGTTTTTCATAGAGTTATACGATGACGAGGGTGTCCGTTTTCGCAACGGCAGCGGCTTTTTTATCACTGAGACAGGGCTTGGCGTAACGAATTATCATGTCGTTATCGGCGCTTCGAGCGCGAAAATCACTACGGATGACGGCACTGTCTATGATGTTACGGGGATTTATGATTATAACAGGAAACAAGACCTTGCGCTTATCCAGATCGATGGCGAGGGTTTTCCGCGCTTGGAGTTCGCTGAAGATTCCTCACATATAAGGACGGGCGCGACTGTTTACACGCTCGGCAGCCCTCTCGGCTTGCAGGCGACTTTTTCCAAAGGCATAATTTCACAGGCAGATCGCGAAGTAGAAGGCTTGACATTCATCCAGATCGACGCCCCGATTTCAAGCGGCAGCAGCGGCGGTGCACTGCTCGATTCTTATGGCAGGATCATCGGTGTCACAAATTCTACACTACAAAGCACACAAGTCGCCCAAAACCTAAACCTCGCGATTCCCATCAATCTTCTCGATCAAATGAACCGCGAGGAACTTGTCTCTTTTGAATCGCTTTTTGTTGACATCACTGCATATGAAGGCCATCCGGCAGTTCCCGATTTCGGGGCGCATTTTGGGGTAAGCCCGGTACGAGCGGAACAAACTATCGTTGGTATGACATATTCCTACCGTATCCGTGATCTAAGAGGCGACTTCGACGCGATTCTCGATGAATATATGCATTTGACGGAACAGAAACATTTCTATTATTTCGGAACTATGACCAGCCGAGGCGTTGAATACACGATGTATCATAATTTCAGGTATAATGTTTTCATCTCAATAGGCTACGAGGAAATAGGCGGCGCGGACTGTATCACGATAGCGATATCTTGATTTAGGGGTTAGGGCGTGGGCTTATAAAAATTAGGAGTTAGGAATGAGGAGTTATCCCTGCGGGGGAATCTCTGCTCGGCTTTGCCTCGCAGAACCACCCCGCCCCTTACGGGGCACCCCTCCCCAGAGGGGAATTAGAACTTAGTAGTTAGGAGACGGGCTATGTGATTCCGGAAAGCGGAGCATGGATGCGGAGCGAGCCTTTTATCGCATGGATGACGATAATGGGCGGTGAAGGAACACATAGCTCGGCGACGGCTACTTAGGAGTTAGGAGTTGCTATATCTCGTTGATTGTGCGTTCTAGGGTTGCCAGCGATATCATTTTATTATCTACAAGACCGCTGTCCTCTATGCTCTCTACAAAATCCGCGAAAGCTTCGTTGACGCTGTCTTCCGAAAGTGTTAAAAACCTATAATCAGAGCCAATGGTGTCAAGGATGTACAAAGCTATGCCGGATGTTCTATTTATCTGTATCCGCGTTTTTGTCGGCAGGATCATCTTTGAAGGATTGTTGAAAAGCAGTTTTATCTTATTCTCGGTGATTTTGTTCTGCAAGATCGTCAACATTTCCTTGATTGTATCGCGGGACATCGGCAATATGATTTCCCTAAACGCCAAAGAGACATATCCTGTTTCTATAATGTCATTAAGCCCATCTATCGTGCAAACATTTATGTTTTGATTTTGTGCGCTCGCGCCATATAAGTCCATCCCATAACACGCGGTAATCAGTTCCAGCGTCATATCCCTGTTTGGGATATCTTTTTTTATATGCTTATCAAAAAACTCGTTTGAAGCAAGCGGTAAAAAACAGGGCTGCCCTTCAATACAATGAAGTGTATTCTTTGTGATATCAATCTCAGAGACACTATTAAGCAGAGATGCAAAAAACTCCATAGTTGAATTTAGGCGTTTGATGAGAGGATATGTGTCGTCAAGCATTGTCGAAAACATACCCCTGTACATTTTGACGATACTCTCATCGCAAATCAAAACAGCGTTGTCAAAATCTTTCCCGATGAGCAGCAGCTTGTTCGCTGATGTCAGGATAAAGTATGGCATAAGCGAGGTCACTTCCGGCTCAGTGGAGTGTTTGTAGTAATAAGAGAGCGAATAACCCGTACCCGGAGCGAATGCGAAAGGCAGTGTCTGCGAGAGTATCTTCAAGTTCTCATTCTCGGTTTCGGTTTTCAGCATATCTGTTCTTTTGGTGAAAGCGAGAATATGTTTGATTTGCATTTGCGGAAAACGTAGATAGATCGCAAGAAGCTCGTTGTAGAAATATTGATAGTTGCCCGGTATGACACAGTCTACCGCCGGTTCGGCCTCGCAAGCTATGGTGTCTTCGAGGACGGCTTTTACAAGGTTATTGACCGCGAAAGAGCCTGTCGCGGTCGTGTTTGTCGCTCCGTTTAGAGGGGATTTGCCGATAGTGCCGTTAATGTCGAATCCCGTCGCTATACTCACTCCATTTTCAATATGGGCTATGGATTCGATGATGTTTTTCACTTGCAAGCGCTGATTGTGCCTGTACTTACCGATTTTGCTTATGTTGAAGTTTTCCAGAAAAGTCCGTCGCTCATCAGGCGAGAGCGGCAATGCGTCTGCCAGTTTTTGGACTGTTTGATCCGAAGGTATTCTTCCGACTGACATGATTTTGTGTATGACAGTACGTTCGATCCCCGCGCTTTTGGCAAGCGCGTATATGTTGATATTGTGTGAATCGACTATGTTTCTAAGGTGTTCCCCGAATAATGACATTTTGCGAATCCCCCCTTTTTGTGCAGTGGTTAAATAAGATTCTTCGCGGAGTTTATCCTGAGCCGATAATTAAGATTCTTCGCTTCGCTCAGAATGACACGGGGCGAAGGACCTTGAATGACATTGGCGAAGGATCTTTCGATTACGGCAGCATTATTCCGTAATTTCGCAGCATTAGTGTTAGGCGGCAAAGCGGGAGCCCCATGACATTGAAAAAATCGCCTTCTATCCGCTCGATGAAAATAGAGCCTTTTCCTTGTGCGCCGTACGCTCCTGCTTTATCCATAGGCTCGCCCGTATTCACATAATTGATAATCTCCAAATCCGATAATTCACGAAAGAAAACCTCCGTACATTCTACGCCGCTCGTATGGAGTTTTCCTTTTAGCAAAACAACACCTGTATATACGGAATGTTTGCGCCCTGAGAGCAGCCTGAGCATATCAACCGCTTCGCCGGGGGACGTTGGTTTCGGGATGGGATAACCTTCCATAAATACCAAAGTGTCGGCGGCGATTATCAAGTCGTCGGGACTGCATAATTGGGACACGTTTTTTGCCTTATCCAAAGCTATTTTGCACACAGTCAGTTCAGGGGAAAGCCCCAAATCCGACTCTTCCTCGCTTTCGTCCGGTATTATTTTGAATTTTTTTATTCCGATCATTCGCAAAAGCTTTGACCTTCGCGGAGACGCCGACGCAAGAACAATTTCCATAAACTAACCCCTAAATCCTGTAATGCCACAACTAAAAGTACCGAGGCTAATGGCATTATAACGACACACCAACGAAGACAGTAAATGAGTTTAATCCTAACCCCTAACCAGCCGTCGCCGAGCTATGTGTTCCTCCACCGCCCATTATCGTCATCCATGCGATAAAAGGCTCGCTCCGCATCCATGCTCCGCTTTCCGGAATCACATATCACGGCTCCTAACCCCTAATCCCTAGTCCCTAATCCCTAATCCCTAAATTCTATTCCACTCCCTTAAAATACATCCCTCTTGTATAACCCGGGGGGGCGTAGCTGCCTAGGCCTTTATATCGCTTAATGACGGTGACACATTCGAGCGCGTTTTCCGTTGTAAACATTAGGCGCTGTGCCCATAGGCCCAAAGAGGCGACAGCGCGTTTTCTGTCTGCCATGAATAGTTTTTTTGAATTGAGCAAAATATTTCGGCAGCCAAACTCTGCGGCGACGGGGAACACCGCGCCGGAAACATCCATCAAACCCGGAAAATTGTCACACGCGCATACCCCCATTGTGTTTTTGGTAATGCAATTTTCGGTTATCATCAGCGGCAACCGCCCGTATGTGATAAGCTCCGTGTCAAGCGGCTTTGACATCTCACGTATCTCTGCCAAGCGCAGCTCAAAAGAAAGCGTCGCTGATTGGAGCTTGAGATTACGAAGTACCCACAGTGTTTCAGAATTAAACACATTCAAATCATAATCGCCCCGAACCTCCATGCCATGCTTTAGGGCAAATTGGATATGACCAATATTACCGACAAGCGCGGTTTTTACGCCCAGTTTCTCCGCGCGGGTAAGCACTTCAGAGAGCCGTCTTCTTTCATTGTCATGCACTACATGAGGAATGATGACGGCTGTTGTTATTTCTTCGTTTTCTAAAAATCCGCGCAATACAGGCGAATCAAAATCAAACTCCATAGCGGGAATGTAGACTATTTTCGGGCACAGCTCCTCCATGTTTTTCGAGAGCTGTTCCGCTTTCATAACGGAAACCGTAAGCTCGGGCGGTTCTTCACGGTTTGGAATATCCTCTTGCGGGAAAAACTCACCTTCCGCGCGTTTCCGAACCGGTCTGCGTTGTTCAAGTATTTCTGCCAAAAGATTTCGGCGCATTTCATTAAAATCGGAAATTGAAAGCGATAGCTCCGGCTCGACGGAGCCTTTGACCCCCACACAGCGAAAAGGGGTTCCCGATGTTTTATAAAGCTGTGTCCTCAAAGACGCGATATTCAAATCCCTGTGAAATGCCGGTTGCGGCATTGGGCCGTAGACTACAGCGCTATTTCCCTTATCGTCCGCCGCCGCCAGCTTGACGCGTTTTCCCGCGCTGATGCTCCCGACAAATCGCACGGGGACACGTTGATATTCACCATTAAGATAGTTCTTACGCGCCGTGGAATACGCCACCGAATCAGCGCGGCCGCTTTTGGCAGGTTTCGCTATCATCTCGGCATTAACACGGTCGGTATAGTATCCATCGGTCAGCTCATTACCCGCTCCCGCTTTTCGCAAGACAAATAATTCTTCCTGCGTTGGGGGTTTGATCCTATTAGCGGCTTTAGATAAAAAGGCAGTGATGATCGCAGCTTGTTCAGGCCGTTCCGAACGGCTCTCGATCCTTGCGGCTTTTACTCCAATGGATTCAAGCTCTGCCATATAGCGAACGAGGCAATTATCTTTCATGCTGAGGGGGTACTGCTCGGTAAGCCCGGCTACGTCATAGTTTCTGCGGCAAGGCTGCAAACAAGCGCCCCTGTTTGCGCTGTGGCCGGAAATCGCGCTGAAATAACATCGCCCTGAGTTGCTAATACACATTGAGCCATGTATAAGAATCTCTATCTCTACAGGGGAAAACCTGCATATGTACGCCAATTTTTTCGCCGAAAGCTCACATGACACGGCAACCCTTTTGACACCCATCGCCGCCGTGATTTTGATGCCTTCAAGATTATGGATATTCATACGCGAATCAATATGCACCGGCACATCGGGAACCCAACGCCGAACGGCAAGCAAAAGGCCGAGGTCTTGAACGATGATCGCGTCAATGCCAAAAGCGGACGCGTCTTTTGCGTATTGCTCAAATAATGAAAATTCATGCGTATGGGCAAGCGAATTAAGCGTCAGATATGTTTTTACACCGCGAACACGGCAATACTCAATAGCCCTGCCCATCTCGGCTTTTGAGAAGTTCAGATGAGTTTTTTGCTTTATTTCGTCGCGGAACCCAAGATATACAGCGTCCGCGCCATTTTGTACCGCGGCTAAAACCCCCTCGGGACAATTCGCCGGCGCCAAAATTTCCATCATAATAATAAATCCCTAACGCGGACAAGCCGCAATGCATAATTCATAATTCATAATGCATAATTATTGTGTCTAAGTAGCCGTCGCCGAGCTATGTGTTCCTCCACCGCCCATTATCGTCATCCATGCGATAAAAGGCTCGCTCCGCATCCATGCTCCGCTTTCCGGAATCACATACCACGCCTCCT
>Ga0099364_10012437_pt1 | contig 11475 bp, 11 predicted proteins | sample TergutTh196P3_FD_73070 | JGI IMG/M metagenome (GOLD analysis project Ga0099364, IMG submission 73070) | Microcerotermes parvus P3 segment gut microbial communities from Pointe-Noire, Republic of the Congo - Th196 P3 | ecosystem: Host-associated > Arthropoda: Insects > Digestive system > Gut ...
CCGTGGTCGGCAGGAACGCCGTCACTCCGTGTTCGGCAAGGCAGCGGCTGAAGGTGTCCATTGATTCGTCAGTGGCGTCCATCGCGTCCGCGCCTCCGGCGCCGTGAACGTGCGCGTCGATGAACCCCGGAGACACGTATGCGCCGCGCAGTTCGAAACGTTCCGCGTCAATTCCGTCGGCGCAGGCAAAAAGGCTTTCCGGCACGCACGATAAAATTCTGTCATTAAAGAGAAGAGAGTGCCGCTCAAGTATCCTGTCTTTCAAAATTATTTTCCCGCCGGTCAAAAGTTTCATACAAATCCCCATTCCTTTCTGCGAAAGGCACAAAACGGAATGAAAATTGGTGGAGTTTTGTGCTTTAGCATAAAAATAGTTTCAAACTATTACCTCCAATAAGTAATTATTTGCTCTGACAATATTACGCTCGTTCGTATACCAGCCTGCCTTCGACGAAGGTTTTCAGCACATTGAGGTCGTCGTCTAAACAAATGATATCGGCGTCGCAACCGGGAGCTATGGAGCCTTTGCGAGCAAGGCCGTGAAGCCTTGCCGGGTTGGCCGAGCCCAAGCCCACCATCTCGGGCAGGGGGCGTCCCGTGGCTCTCCACACGTTCAGCACCCCAACATTCATGAACAGGGAGCTTCCGGCTAAAGTTCCGTTCGGCAGGCGCGGTACGCCGTCCTCGACAAGCACCTTGCGGTCTACGAATTCGTACTCTCCGTCCGGCAAGCCGGCCACGCGCATGGAGTCCGAGACTATCATAAACCTGTCGGTTCCCAGCGCCCTGCAAAGCGGCTCGAATAGCTCGCTGCGCACGTGAGCGCCGTCCGTTATGATTTCGCACATGACGGAAGAGCACAGCGCAGCGCCCACCATACCGGGCGCGCGGTGGTGAAGCCCGCTTTGAGCGTTGAAGAGGTGGGTTATCGACTTCGCGCCGGACTCGATGGCGGCCATGGCTTCCTCGAAGCCGGCTCCGGTGTGGCCGATGGACGGGACTATATCAAGTTCGAGCAGACGCTTGAGGAAAACGTGTTCGGGGTCTTTCCGGGGCGAAAAGGTAACAGTCCGTATGACGTCCGCGCGCTGTTCCACCCATTCGGCGTCCGGAGTATCCTCTATGTATTCCTCCGGGTGAGCGCCCCTTTGAGCAACGTCGAGCCACGGGCCTTCCAGGTGCAGGCCCAGCGCCTTCGCGCCGGGCAGCGGCCGTTTCATGGCGCGCCTGACGTTTTCGATCGCGGCGTCGAGGCGTTCCCGGGACGTCGTGACCGAGGTGGGCAGGAACGCCGTCACTCCGTGTTCGGCAAGGCAGCGGCTGAAGGTGTCCATTGATTCGTCGGTGGCGTCCGCGGTGTCCGCGCCTCCCGCGCCGTTAACGTGTACGTCGATGAACCCCGGAGACACGTACTCGCCGCGCAGCTCGAAACGCTCCGCGTCGATTCCATCGGCGCAGATAAGGCCGTCAAGAAGGTTGTCCGGCACGCACGATAAAATTCTGTCGGTAAAAAGGAGAGAGTGCCGCTCAAGTATCCTGTCGTTCAAAATTATTTTCCCGCCGGTCAAAAGTTTCATACTAATCCCTCCAAGTAATTATTCGCTCTTAAACGTATCATTTCGTTCTTCTATAATATCTCATATGCTATGATTAGAAATACGTTTTTAACGTTTAATCCAGTTGCCGAAGGAGTGGCTTTTAATTTTGATTCACGCGCCTGAACGTCATTACTTCGACGAGTTCGCCTCTATAGTGAAACGTCTGAGGGACCCCGGAGGGTGTCCGTGGGACAGGGAGCAGAAACTGGCCGACCTGCGCGCGTATATAGTGGAGGAAGCCTACGAGCTGACAGACGCCATTACGGCCGGGGACATGGACAAAGTCCGGGAGGAAGCCGGAGACCTGCTGCTCCAGATAGTCTTTCTGTCTGCTATAGCCTCGGAAACCGAGGGAACGTTCGGCATCGAAGACGTCGTGAAAGGCATAGGCGACAAGCTGATAAGGCGTCACCCACACGTTTTTCCTGAGCCGGGAGCGGGAGAGGAAGAGGAAAAAGTTTCCGGCGTAAACAGCGAACAGGTCATCCGTAACTGGGAGCGTATAAAGCAGCAGGAACGCAAGGACAAAAAAGAAGACGCTTCGATACTGTCGGGGCTGCCCAAGGGACTGCCGCCGCTTTTGAAGGCCCATCGAATGCAGGGTAAGGCGGCCCACGTGGGTTTTGACTGGCCCCAGGGGAATTTAAGGCCGCTTTTTGACAAATTGGACGAAGAAGTGGCGGAACTGAAAGAAGCCGTTGCGCTTGCCGAAAACGAAGCGATGAAAAACGACGCCGTAGAGGACGAGTTGGGGGATTTGCTTTTCATGACGGTAAACCTGGCGCGTCACTTGAACGTCAACCCCGATTCCGCGCTGTCTATGGCCTGCAATAAGTTCGCCGGGCGATTTCAAAAAGTTGAATTGAAAGCGGCGGCAAACGGGCGGCATTTGAACGAATGTTCGCTCGAAGAACTGGATACTATGTGGGAAGACGCTAAAAAAGAGGAGGGACGTAAATGCCGCGGGCTATGATTATGGAAACGGCGCTGCGTGACGCGCACCAGTCCTTGTTTGCAACTCGTATGCGCACCTCGGACATGGTCCCCATACTTGAGGCGATGGACGAGGTGGGGTACTACTCTCTGGAGATGTGGGGAGGAGCCACGTTCGACGCTTGTATGCGCTTTTTGGGCGAGGACCCGTGGGAGCGCCTGAGAACCATCCGCAAGCACGTCAAAAAAACGAAGCTGCAGATGCTTTTGCGCGGGCAGAATCTCGTCGGTTACAGACACTACGCTGACGACGCCGTGCGCGAATTTGTAAAAGCGGCCATCGGCAACGGCATTGACGTCGTCCGCGTTTTCGACGCCCTGAACGACCTGCGCAACATGGAAATTGCCGCGGAGCAGATTAAAAAAGAGGGCGGCCATCTGCAGATGTGCATTGCCTACACCCTGTCGCCGGTTCATACACTGGAGGCGTTTGCCGACATGGCTTATAAAATGACGCGGATGGGGGCCGACTCCATAGCTTTCAAGGACATGGCCGGGATGCTGAGTCCGGTGGACTGCGTAAGCCTCGTAAAAGCGGTCAAGGCCAGGACTGACGTTCCCATACATCTGCACACGCACTACACCAGCGGAATGGGTTCCATGACATACTACGCCGGGCTTGAAGCGGGGGCGTCCGTTGTGGACACCGCCATTTCGCCGCTGTCGATGGGAACCAGCCAGCCGCCCACGGAGTCGATTGTCGCGGCCCTGGCGGGGGGCGGGCTGGATACGGGCATCAAGCTGGAAAACCTTGTGCCGGTGGCGGAGTATTTCAAAAAGATACGCGACAAGTACGGCAGTTTTATTACCGACATCGGCGGCGTGGACATAAATGTCCTGCGCTATCAGATACCGGGGGGCATGTACTCAAACCTGACGAGCCAGCTCAGGGAACAGAACGCCCTCGACAAACTCGAGGACGTAATGAACGAAATACCGGTCGTCCGCAAGGCTATGGGCTACCCTCCCCTCGTAACCCCCACAAGCCAGATGGTCGGAACTCAGGCCACGTTTAACGTGATTTCGGGACAGAGGTGGAAGAACATATCGAAAGAGGTAAAGCAGTATTTCCTTGGATTCTACGGCACGCCGCCCGCTCCGCTCGATAAGGAGGTTCAGAAGGCGGCTATAGGCGACGAGAAGCCTATAACGTGCAGGCCGGGTGAGAAAATCGCTCCTGAGATGGAAGCGGCTCGCAAGGACGCGGCCGCGTGGGCGCAGCAGCCGGAAGACGCTCTCTCCTGGCTTATGTTCCCGCAGGTGGCCAAGGATTTCCTGCCTCAAAAATACGCCCGCGCAACGAAAAGAGACGTGGGGCTGAACGAACTGGTGGACGGCAGCGCGTATCCGGCGTAACGACATGGAATCGGAAGAAAGCGCCGTTTTGCGCGTCGAAATGTCCGGAGAGGACGCGATGTTCCGCCTTTCAGGCGTTAACGACGAGAATCTGGAGGCTATACGGGAGCGTTATCCGGTCAACCTGATAGTCCGGGGATGTAACATCCAAGTGGACGGCTCCGACAGAGAACCGGTGAAAATTGTCGGCAGCCTGCTTCGTCAGCTTTCCGCCGTGGCGGATAAGGGGTACGACGTTCATGTAGCCGACGTCAGGCACGCTATGGACGCGATTGCCGAAGGGCACGAGCCGAAACTGGAGGCGCTTTATTGCGACGTGATATGCACTACGAGCAAGGGCAAGCCTGTCCGCGCCAAAACCGTGGGGCAGCGCGCCTACATAAAGGCGATCAGGGACAACCACATCCTCTTCGCCGTGGGTCCTGCCGGAACGGGAAAGACGTATCTGGCGGTGTGCGAGGCCGTTTCCATGCTGAAGGCCGGCAAAGTCGGCCGGATCGTGCTGGTGCGTCCCGCCGTGGAGGCGGGGGAAAGCCTGGGGTTTCTGCCGGGGGATCTCAGGGAAAAAGTAGAGCCTTACGTCCGCCCGCTTTATGACGCTTTTTATGAACTGCTGTCGCCTGAGCGTTTCGCGCGGTACGCGGACAAGGGTATCATAGAGATAGCCCCTCTGGCTTACATGAGGGGGCGTACTTTGAACGAGAGTTTCATTATTCTTGACGAGGCGCAGAACACTACGCCGGAACAGATGAAAATGTTTCTGACCCGGCTTGGCTTCGGCTCCAGAGCGGTGGTTACCGGCGACGTAACGCAGATTGACCTGCCGAACGCCAAAGAATCGGGGCTTAAAAAGGTCAGAGAGATTCTGCTGGGAATAAAAGGAATCGAATTTATCGATTTGACCCACGCAGACGTAGTGCGCCACGAAATCGTCCAAAAGGTGGTTCAGGCTTACGAGCGTTATGAGCAGTCAAGTTCGTAAAAACGACAAATTCAGGCACAGGGTTTCGGGGATTCTGGGGTGGTTTCCTCGTGAACTCTATGCCTTTTACTTTGTTCCGGCGTTGCTTCTTTTATGCGTGGGGAGCGCCATAGTCGTCATGGATTGGCTCTACGTTTCCGGCGATTACGGCTTTTCGACTAACAAGCCGTCGCCCAGAACGTACAGGGCGATTTCCCCCATGACCTACCTCGACCTCGCGATGACCGACAGGTTGAGGGACAGGGCGGGCAGTTCGGTGGCGGGCGTCATCGTGCGGAACATCAGCGCGCCTGACCGTATGAAGCTGCGGCTGGACGCGTTCCGCGACCTCCATACCGGAACGGGGGATTTTCCCGAAGGGTTGGTCAACGCGTTCGGCGTCATGTCCGAGGATCAAAGGGAACGCCTGCTTTCGGCGGCGGAAATGGTCGGTGAAGTGTACTTTGAAACGGCTACCTCCGGAGACGTCGGTACGGAGTGGAGGGACAGGTCCATACTTTGGACGGAAATCAACAAGCTGGAAATGTCCCTTGTCGAGAGGAACCTCGTTTATCAGTTGCTGGAAGAAATAACAGAGCCTCGCTACCAGGCGGATCCGCGGTTGACGGCGTTCGTGAGGGACGCGGAAAGAAGGGACATACCTATAGTAGAGCGCAGAATGGAAGTGGGAGACGTCATCGTCAGAAGGGGCGAGACAGTCACTCCTTCGATAGCGCGTTCGCTGAGGGAACAGGGCTATCCGGAGGACAAATTCCCGCTTACCCAGGGAGTTGCGGCGCTTGTCGTGACGCTTGCGCTGCCCCTGTGGATGGACGTCGTGGCGCGCCGAGGAGCGCGAGCGCGCGGATTCGGCGACACCAAGTGGGGCTGCGTGGTTTTCGTCGTCGCGACGGCGTGGATATGCGAGGCCGTCGCCACGCGCATGGGTATTGTCGGAGGCGGAGTGTTGGCCGCGGTTACGGTATCGTTTCTCTGCCTGCCGCCTAATCTCGCCTTTCACACGGTGCTTTTGGGGGCCGTTTCCGGGGTCTTTTTGACCGCCGGGCTGCCCTCGTACGGAGTGCTGTCTTTTTTGTTCTTATTTTTTGCGGCCGCCATGATAGGTTTTTACGCCCTGCCGAGGACAGACTCGCTTAAAAACCTGAGCGCGAAGGTGTTTTCCATAGCTGTTTTTTTGGCGCTTACCAAAGAAGCCGCCAGGGTTTTGCTTGGGCTGCCCGTATTTGAGATGATGACTCTGGGCTGGCCTCTTGGAGAAACGTGGCTCAGAATGGGGAGATTTCTGCTGTTCGACTTTACCGCTACGTTGCTGGCGGTTTCCCTGCTGTTCACGACAGAGGGGACCATAGGAGCCTTTACAGCTCTCAAGGCCAGGGAACTGAGCCAGCCATCCAACCCCCTTCTCCGCAAACTCCACACGGAGGCTCCGGGCACTTATCACCATAGCCTGACGATAGGCGCTCTGGCGGGAACCGTGGCAAGCGCGCTTGGAATGGACGAAAACCTCGTCCGGGTCGGAGCTTACTATCACGACATAGGAAAGCTGCTCCGTCCCCGTCATTTCGTAGAAAATCAAATGGGCGGAGACAATATACACGATACGTTATCGCCGACTTTGTCGGCGGTGGCGATAATCTCACATGTCAGGGAAGGAGCGGAGCTGGCAAACAAATACGGCCTTCCAAAGAAAGTCAAACAGTTCATCATCGAACATCACGGAACTACGTGCGTAAGCTATTTTTATAAAAAAGCGCTTGCCCAGGGAGAGAACGTGGAACGCGAGCAGTTCTGCTATCCCGGTCCCAAACCGCAGTCCCGCGAGACGGCGCTCCTTATGCTTATGGACTCCCTCGAAGCCGCGGTCAGGGCGGGAATCAAGAACATATCGAAAATCACCGACGTTCAGGAGTTAATAGATAGGGTCGTCAACGTCAAAATCGAGGAAAAACAGCTTGACGGCGCGGATTTCACTTTCAAGGAGCTGGAGCTGATTAAAACGGCGAGCCTCAAAGCGCTGCGATCCATGTACCACACAAGGGATGTTAAAGAGATAAAAGATAAAGAAAATAAAGAAGGACCGTAAAACAACATGAAGCTGTGTATAAAAATCGACTCGGAAGGAAATTTGCCCAGCCCTTTTCCAGCGGACGCCGCCGGGAAGCTGGAGAGCGTATTCGAGGCGGAGCTGCCGCTGTTGTGCCGGGAGCTTGAAAATCATGCCGAAATCGAGTTTTCGGTGTCATTTTTGGATCGGGCGGAGATGAGGGACATAAATAAACAATACAGGGGGTTCGATGAACCCACGGACGTTCTGGCGTTCCCGTTGTGGGAAAAGGGGGATTTTACGCCGTTTGGCGTACTTCCGCTTGGCGACGTCGTGATCTGCCCGGAGGAAGCCGGGCGGGAACACGCCCCAATGCCGCGCCTGGAGGCGTTGTGCCTGGTTCTGGCTCACGGTTTTCTGCATCTGCTGGGGTGGGACCATGACACTCCCGAGAAAGAAGATAACATGTGGGAGCGTCAGGAGCTTCTGAAGTCAAAGCTGCTGAACGCCGTAGAAAGAGGGGACCCGGCATGAGTCCGGGCGACGTATTTCTGGTGCTGAAGGGATGTTTCTGGCTGATTCTCCTGCTTTTGGCGTCGGCTTTCTGCAGCGCTTCCGAAACGGCCATAACCACGACGGGACGAGGCAGGCTCCTGGCTTTGCAGGAGTCGCAGCCCACCCGTAAACCGATGTTCCAGTGGCTTATGAACGACATGCAGCGTGTGCTCACGCTTTGCCTCATCGTCAACAACGCTGTGAACGTCGTGGCCAGTACGCTCGTTACGGCTATGGTAGTGCATTTTTTCAGCGTTGCCGCGCTTTTGTACGCTGTCCCCGCGCTGACGGTCTCGCTCATAATTTTCGGCGAGATACTGCCAAAGAACATCGCGATAATTTACGCCGAACCAATGATTATGATTTGTACTCCTATTCTGAGGGTCATGGACTTCGTCATTTACCCTATCACCCGGCTGTTGCAGGCAAGCGTGCGCGCGATAGGGTGGATTTTCCGCCTGGATCTCAGAAATCAAAGCCCGTTCGTCACGAGGGAGGAAATCGAGCAGGTAGTCACTATCGGAGAGGAGAGCGGGGCGCTTGAAGCCGCCGAGCGGCGTATGATCCACGGTATCATTGACCTGGAGGAAACGCGGGTTTACGAAATAATGGTTCCGAGGGTGGACATGGTATCCCTCGCCGCCACCGACTCGATAGGCGCTGCCATCGAGGTGTTCACGGCGCACGGGCACTCGCGCCTGCCCGTGTACGGCGACAACCCGGACGACATAATCGGTATCCTGTACGTGAAGGATACTTTGAAGCATTTGGCCTCGGGCAACATTGACCAGCCCGTGGAATCCATAGTTCGGAAAGCGATGTTCGTTCCCGAAAACATACGTACGGTTGAGCTGCTGGAGGCCATGCGCCGCGACCATGTACATATAGCGGTGGCTATGGACGAGTATGGGGGCGTGGCGGGTATCGCCACGATGGAGGATCTCCTGGAGGAAATCGTCGGGGAAATTCAAGACGAGTACGACCAGGAGACCCCGGATATAATAGAGGAGGAAGACGGCACATATCTCGTTCAGGGCAATACGAGTTTAGAGGACCTCAGCGAAGTTCTGCTGTGTTCTTTTGAGTCGGAGGACGCCGAGAGCATCGCCGGTCTCGTGTTGTCTTTAGCGGGCAAATTTCCCGAGGAGGAGGACGAGTTCGAGTACGAAAATTGGGTCATAAAGGTTATAGCGTTGGAAGAACATCGAATAAAGCTGCTCAGAATGAAACAAAAAAATCTGAAAGGAGAAGCCTCCGATGACGAATAAAAAGAATTTTAACTGGCCCTGGCCGAATATGACGCCCGAAGCTCTTTTAGAAAACGCGCGAACCGCCGCGAAACGCGCTTACTCGCCGTATTCCCGTTTCGATGTGGGGGCGGCGCTTTTAATGGCGGACGGAAGCATTGCCCTCGGCAGCAACATCGAAAACGCTTCGTACAGCTTGACTCTTTGCGCCGAAAGAAGCGCTGTTGCCGGCATGGTTTCCATGGGAAGCCTGAACCCTGTGGCTATTGCGATAGCGGGAGGCAGCTCGGACTCTCCGTGCCCTCCCTGCGGCGCGTGCCGCCAGGTTTTGGCGGAGTTTAACCCGGATATGCTGGTGGTGCTGGAATCCCCGAACAGGGTTATCGTCATCAACCTCAACGAACTCCTGCCCCTCAGCTTTTCGTTGACCGGAAGAAGATAAAAGGATAGTATAATAGTGCGGCTTGATAAATTCTTAAAGGCGGCCCGCCTGGTGAAGCGGCGTACCGTTGCGCAGCAGATGGCGGAGATAGGGGCCGTCAGAATAGAGGGAAGAACCTGTAAACCGTCCTCCGAGATTGAGGAGGGCCGCGTGATTGAGATAGCGTATATGACGCGCGTATTGAAGGTAAAGGTGCTGTGCGCCGACGAGCAGCTTTTGAAACGGCCTCAGACGACGGCTTATGAGGTGTTGGAGGAACGCCAGGTTGAGGCGGACAAGCGCCCCTGGTAAATCTTAGTTATTGAGGAGATGGTTTTATGTTTGGTTTTGGCTCCAAAAAATTGGTATTGCTCGCTCCCCTGACGGGAGCCCAGAAGTCCTTGGAGGACGTGCCGGATCCCGTGTTTTCCGGGAAAATTATGGGAGATGGAGTGGCTATCGAACCCGCAAGCGATGTCGAGGGTTTCGTCAAAGCGCCCTGCGACGGTGAGGTTGCGACGCTCTTTCCCACCGGGCACGCCGTTGGTATTCTGGTGAAACCGGGTTCCGGTGAGGAAATTGAACTTCTGATTCACGTGGGTATTGATACGGTCGAACTGAAAGACGGCCCCTTCGAGGCTTTGGTGAAGCAGGGCGATTCCGTGAAGACCGGCCAGCCTCTAATCCGCTTCGATGTGGCTAAAATAAAGGGCGCTGGAAAGGCAACGATTACCCCCTTCCTGGTGACAAACCCGGACAGCGTGGAATCTATGAAGGTTCTGCCCGGCCCCTACACGGCTGGCGAAACCCCCATTCTGGAGCTGCAGCCCAAGAAGTAAGTAAAGCAAAACAGGCGCGTCCTGTGGGGAAACCGGAACCGGGCTTCGAGAAACTTCCGAAGCCCGGTGTTTTTGTGATGTTGTAAAATAAAAGATGATTTTATAATACCCGAGCGATGGGCCTCCTGTTTTTTTTGTTAAAATGTGGAATAGAACACGACAGAGACGTTAGCCCTGCCCTAAAATTACAGAAAAGGAGTGATATCAATGGCTTACGAAACAAAAGTGCTGTTAGCTAGCCTGGCGGAACATGCTTTGCAAATGAGATCAAAAGGAATGTACCGAATTATCGCTAAACTGGCCAATACCGAAGGCATGATACTTAAACCTTATGACGAGGCGATAGTGGAACTGGAGAACGACTGACGCCCCCAACGGAACAACGCTGATAATAAAACCAACCGGGCTTCGAGGAACTTCCGAAGCCCGGTTTATATATGCCATTTGTTTTTCAAATCTTCCATTATCTCCAGAACGCTTACCGTCATGTTCTCGTCCATAACCGGACTTTGCGTAAGCCCGTCCCTGATACAGCGGTCGAAGTGCTCGATTTCGTAGATAAGCTCGTGCCGGCAGGGATAGTCCAGCTTCTCGGTCTCGCCCGTGTTGTAACGCACGACGGCGGAGCGGGCCTTCCAGTAATCGGCGATTTCGACGTGCCCGAGGTCGCCGAAGATCATCGCCCGGTTCAGCGCCTGCACGTTGGTTGAGATTTTACTGACGACCATCAGGCTGCCGCCCAGACGAAGGTTCAGCACACACTGCTCGTCCACGGCGTTTTTCTCGGGGTTTTCCCCTCGCGTACAAAGCCCGGTGTACTCCGTAATTTCTTTTTCAAACAAAAATTTTACGAGATGCAGGGAATAGCTTGCGTTCCCGTAAAGCGCGCCTCCTCCGGCCTCCGAGGAACGGAGCCACTCGTTGTAGGAGGGGCTGCAGGAGCTGGTGAGGTCCATAAAATGCACCTTCCCCAGCTTGCCGGAGGCGATAAGCTCCTTGACATCCCTCATCACCGGCAAAAAAACGGCTTTCTGCGCTTCGGCAATGAAAAGCCCTTTTTCCCGCGCCAGAGAGAACAGCTCCACGGCCTCCGCGCTTCTGAGGGCAAAAGGTTTTTCGCAGATAACGTGACGGCCGCGCAAAAGAGCCATTTTGGCATAACGGTAGTGCTCGCTGTTGATGGGGGCGACGTACACGACGTCAACGCCGTCGTCCGCCAGCAGCTCCTCATAGCTGCCCCAGCTCCTCCCCACGTTCCACTCCGCCGCTTTGGCCGCCGCTTTTTCGGGAGTGCGCGAGGCAATGGCGACGGCCTCGCCGGTTCCGCTTTCCCTCAGGGCCGCGATGAAACGCGGCACGATGGAGGCGGTGCTCAAAATCCCGTACCGCAGTTTTTTCATGGCTTGATTACCAATTTCCCGACCCGTTCCCTGACCGCCG
>Ga0099364_10012438_pt1 | contig 11473 bp, 12 predicted proteins | sample TergutTh196P3_FD_73070 | JGI IMG/M metagenome (GOLD analysis project Ga0099364, IMG submission 73070) | Microcerotermes parvus P3 segment gut microbial communities from Pointe-Noire, Republic of the Congo - Th196 P3 | ecosystem: Host-associated > Arthropoda: Insects > Digestive system > Gut ...
TTTATTGTTAACTCTATACGTTTTCTTCTCATGTAGTATTCCCTCCCTATTTTATCATACTACATATGAAATCTTTTGTATAGCTTTTGTTGTTACATCCTACTAGGCTGTTTTTTCCCTACTGCCCCCCATCCACTGCCGGTGTTTTGAGTACTTAGCCGGGCACACAAAATCGCCTTTGTACACGGATGTACAAAGGCATATTACCAAACCAGAATATAGCGAGTAGAAGCGTTTCTGACGATTTACTGTCTTGCCACTACCACAAATCCTCCTACATTAGCGTTTTCGGAAAGTTCGATAAATATTCCATTTTTCCAGTAACAGGCTATACTTTGAGTGCCATTTGATACTCTGCCTGCAACATAAACATCGGAACCCAATACGGCAATAGAAGACGCGCTTGATTCTTGTGTAGACAATACAATCTTGCTTCCATTTTGCCAGTAACAGATTGTTATGATTTAAATTATCGGGAAAGATTGGTAAGCTGGTCTGACGGGATCAGCGAGCCGGCGACAGGTTGTACGTTGCCGTGAGGACGCGCAAATAAAAATGCAGTGATCCTCATGTGTCAGATTAATCACAGCCGGACTATAGTCCGAGGACGCCGTAAAGCAAAGTACGGTTGCCGGGAAACCCCGGCGGACCGCGAATAGGAGGACGGTGCTACTAATCACCCGATAATTGCTCCTGATCCTTGGCTAAACACCTGCGGCGTTTAGCCGGGAGTTTTGCTTATGGCAAAACTCCAAACCGGAGTAAGGAGCAGAAATATGAAAGAAGAAAAAAGACGGTACGTGGGAATTGACCTTGGAAAACGGGAGTACACAATGGCAATCCTCGGTAAAAACGGCAAGATGAGTATTCATCATGGAAAAACATGCATACACGGAAGGCAGGCATTGTACAAGAAATTGGAACCGACAGACAAAATAGCGCTGGAAGCCGGAAACCTCGCGTCCATTTTTGCAAGCGAGATAATGGAACGGACAGGCAGCGAAGTAAGAGTGTTAAATTCCGCGAAACTGCCCTTTATTTGGGATGCGCCCACAAAGACCGACAAGGAGGACGCGATGAAGCTGGCGCATCTTGTGGAGGAAAGGCGGGATGAAAAACTTCCTATAGTCCCGCAGCCGAGCGCAAAAGAGCTGGAGCGGAGAAAAACGCTCTCAAGCTACAGCAGGGAAATGAAAAACAAGACAAGATATATAAATACGTTACACGCAATGTTTGTCCATCAGGGGCATACAACAATAGTAAGGAAAGATATTGCAACAGCGGAAAGACGCAGGGAAGCAATCCAGATATTAAGCGGAGTAGAACGAGAAGAAGCAGAATGGATATTGAAGTATTTGGAGTTATGTGCCATTTTTCTTGAAATTTATGTAAAATTTTAGAAAAAAATCATTGGCGCATGACATTCCGGGAGAATGTTATGGTGGAAAATATCAATGAAAAAACTTATTCAACAGCGGAAAAAGGATCGTTTGCCGACAGAGCGACATACAATACAAGGTTAAAAATTTATAAAGTTTTATCCAAATTTTGGAAGTATGAGGCTGGACAGGATTACAGGCGGTGTTATTGATAAATGGCTTGATTATATGATTGCAGAAAAATATGAAAATTCGACTATTAACGGTTATTTTGGGACTTTAACAACGATGATGAAATGGGCTGTTAAAAAGCGTTTTATTTTGCGCGATCCGTTTCTTGATGTTCAGAGGTTGTTGAACGAACAGAAGGAAAAACAGATTATTACCCAAGATGAATTCAAGGAGTTGTTTGTCGAGGATTGGAAAAGGGTTTGGAATAACGATTTGCTGCTTTGTACTGCTAATAAATTGGCGGCTTTAACTGGAATGAGGATAAGCGAAATATTAGGGCTTAAAGGTGAATTTGTTTTTGATGCTTACATTCATGTTTGCGCTCAATATGATGAATACGGCTACCGCGCGACTAAGGATAAAGGGAAAAATAATATTCCTCTTGCTGATGAGTTGATTAAGGATTTGAGAAAATTGAAAAAAGTAAACGGAGACGGTTATCTTTTTTCGCTTTCGGGCGGTGATAAGCCTGTAACATTAAGGCATATTTATAATGGTCTTAGAAGGGCTTTAGAGAATATCGGGATTGATGATGAGGAAATGAAAAGGCGCGGGTTGAATGTTCATGCGTGGCGGCATTTTTTTAATACCGAATTGTTAAAAGGCGGTGTTTCTGAAAAGAAGGTGCAGGCGATTACAAGGCATAAGTCAAAACCAATGACGGAGCGTTATACGCATTTTAATCCGCTTGAGTTTACCGAGGTAACATCTGTGTCCGCGCAAGGTTTTTTTTCTTTGTGTTATTGATTTGGAAAATTTGAAAATTGTAGTAATCTCATGTTTTTTTTTGGTTCGTGTCCGCTGATCATTAAATGGGACAGCGGACGGGTTGTATTTATTTTTGCTTCAAGTATGGGTTTTATTGCTGTAAGATATATTTTTGTTTCTGTTTCCCACTGGGTTGGGTTAATTTCATGCGTCATGGTTTTGGGCTTTTATCTAAAATTTAAGGTTTGAACTGCCGTCTAAAAGCTTTTTGCCAGATTTTGGGCTTTCGGTATCTGATAACAGGAGAAATTTAACTCTACTGAACAGGAAAGATAATCCTGTTGTTTAGTCCCCTCCGGATATACAGAGCCTACCCATTTGTGGTGTGAATATCCACTTGTATTTATTAAACATTTGTCGTGAAACCCTCTTTACAAATTTAACGACATATCGTAAATTATACTATATCTTTGTATAGTATGCTAATAGAATACCTTGATTTTTACAAGATAGTGGTTTGTATCATTAGAATATGATAAAATGGAGAAATATGGCAGGGTATAGCAAAATTCCAAAGGAAGAAACTTTCAAAGCGGCTGTTTTCCGTGATTTTTTCAGTAACTCGAAGTATGCCCATACAAAGTATGGATATGAGCCGAACATAGGAAATATTGATTTTATTGTAACCGAAGCAAAAACCTTAAAAGGCAATGTCTGGTCACGGCATTATTTATGGGCGGAAAGCAAAAAGGGAATTGCTGATATTTATTCAATGCTCACCCAATTGGTATTAACTACAAAGAAAACCTATGAAAAAGGCGAGCATTTACCGCCGCCGTTTATTGGCTGTTTTGATACTGAAAAAATTGCATTTGTACCTTTTCATGACATACTGTCGATTTACAGTGATAATGACGTTAATTGGAATGCTGCCCCAAGCAATCATACAACCGTTGATTTCTTAAAGACAAAAAAGAAAGTTGAAAAATTGTCAAAGAAAAATATAATTATTTTTAATTTTGAAACAGATAAAAAAGAAATAATCAGTTTTATAAATAATAATCTTGTTGCTGGTAATATAACAGCCAAATTTCAAATCAATAAAAATAACTTTGTAATCATTTACAGTAAATGGCTTGATAAAGTCAAAAAATCTATAGGCATAGATTGGTTAACAGTTAAAAAAGCAGGTATCATAGACGGCGATTTTTTTCTTGCTGATTTATTATCAAAAGATAATACAACTCTTAAAGATAAATTATTTGTTATTCTGCAAAACAATCAATATAGGTTTGATAAAAGGTTTGATGACGCAGGTTTTTCGCTATATAAAGAAGTAGGTTTTAACGACAGCCAAAAAGCCCATAAAGAATTTTGGGACAAGTACGAGCGACCGCCTTTAGAGGAGTATTGGGACTACATAATAAAACGCAGGGATTTATTAGTACCCCAAGACATCAGAGAAAGAAAAGGCTCATTCTTTACTCCTAGACAATGGGTAGAACTTTCTCAAAATTATATAGCCGATGTGTTAGGCGAAGACTGGCAAGACGAATACTATGTTTGGGACTGTGCCGCTGGAACAGGAAATCTATTAGCAGGGCTTACAAACAAGTACAATATTTGGGCTTCAACGCTCGATAAAGCCGATGTTGATGTAATGAAAGACAGAATAAAACATGGTGCAAATCTGCTAGAAGGTAATGTATTCCAATTTGACTTTCTGAATGATGATTTTGAGAAATTGCCGAAAGGCTTGCAAGCTATTATTAATAACAAAGAAAAGCGCAAAAGAGCTGGAGCGGAGAAAAACGCTCTCAAGCTACAGCAGGGAAATGAAAAACAAGACGAGATATACAAATACGTTACACGCAATGTTTGTCCATCAGGGGCATACGACAATAGTAAGGAAAGATATTGCAACGCCTGAAAGACGCAGGGAAGCAATCCAGGTATTAAGCGGAGTAGAACGGGAAGAAGCAGAATGGATGTTGAAGTATTTGGAATTGCACGAACAGCGGATAAAGGAATTGAAGGATATAATGAAGAAAGATGCAAAAACAGATGAAGATATGAAGAATCTTCAGACCATAGCCGGAGTCGGACCTGTTGCTGCGTATGCGTTTGCGGCCCACGTCGGAGACGGCAGCCGTTTTAGCAAAGGAGCGCAGGTCAGCAATTACATCGGATTTGTCCCGAGGCTGGATTATTCCGGGACGATTCAAAGGCACGGGCATATAACCAAGCATGGAAACGCGTATTTGCGCGGATTGCTGGTTCAAGCCGCGTGGTCTGCGGTTAGATCCAAGAAAGGGGGAGCGCTTAGAACACGGTTTAAATATTATACGTTAACACAGGAGCAAAGCAAAAAGAAAACAATAGTTTCGATAGCCCGTAAGATGGCTGAGCTTATGTACTCGGTATTACGAAGTAAAACGGCTTATGAAACACGGAAATGGAATGGACCTCAGGAAAGAATAACCCCGAAGTTCATTTTAGAAAATTGCGCATGAAGGAGCAGGAGCGGTAAAGTGGATTTTTCTTATTTTTCCACTTGACTTAATCATAGGAGGCAAATAGTAACTATTCTCCCCGAAGGCTGGAAAAGAATTGATGAACTACAGAAAAATTTAACATTAAACAAACAAGTATTTGTTGCTATGGCATTTTCTGACCATACTAAAAATATCCGTGAAAAGATAAGACAAGGTATAAAAGAGGCAAAATATGAGCCACGTTTTATGGATGAAATAGAACATAATAATCAAATTGTCCCAGAGATATTATATGAAATAAGAAAAAGCAAATTCATTATAGCAGAATTAACTGGACATAATAACGGCGCTTATTATGAAGCTGGTTATGCTGCTGGTCTAGGCAAAGAAGTAATCCATATTTGCAGTAAAGAAACTTTTGGCAGCGATGGTCATTTTGATGTTAAACAGAAATCCAATATTTTATGGAACAATGAAAACGAGATACCCGACTTATTATATAAACGTATTGAAGCTACCATAGGATTAGGCGGTGTTTATTAATAGTTCCTTATTAAACTTAACATACCCAATCCTGTATTTCAGCTTTCCAGTTTGTTTTTAACTCAGTTCCGGATATAAGAGCTTCACAAACAGGCCGTAGAAAAATATTAATCGTTTGCATTATCTCCGGGAATGACAGTTTGTTCTCCGGCATAATTTTCTGAAAATGCCGCCAGCGTACTTGTATAACCGGTTCGTTAACAAGCTGTGAAATCTTATCTAAACTATCTGATTCAAAAATAGTACCTCTTGTTTTTATGGTCCGGGAAACAGCTTCTTGCAATCTATTCCCCTTAAAATCAAATGTATGTGCAAGGTAAGCAATATCATAAAAGTCTTTCATGCGGCTGGTAAGTTCGTACCATTGGAGCATGGCGTCGAATTTCTCTGCTATTGTACTCTCTAGAGAATAGGTATAAACAACAGGAGATTCATAACCTTCAAGCTGTGTTTGAATAATCCGCTTTTCAGGCTTGGGAACAATAACATCTCCTTGCCAGTATTGAAGCTCCTAAATCCTGCATTACAGCCACACTCCAATAATATTTTTTACTTTACAACAGCAATAAGGTAGAATAAAAAGATGGTCAATAATATACTCACAAGATAGGTGGAAGTTATGGATAAAAAATCAATTGCATTATTACTTTATGGAGATGAGAATTCGACAAGGGATGTTTTTACAGAAGAAAAATATAAAGGATTGGCAGAAGCATTGGTCGATGAAGGTTTTATTGTAAAAACTGTACTTTACAACGATTCAATTGCTAACTATTTGGAAAATGAATTAATACAGTTTTCTGCTGTATTGGTTTGGGTAAATCCTATAGAACAAGGCGGCAGCAGATATCTTTTAGATGAATTATTATTGAGAATTGCAAATAAAGGTGTATATGTATCAACTCACCCTGAGATTATACTAAAAATTGGTACAAAAAAAGTTCTTTATTCGACAAAAAACATGGATTGGGGCGTTGACACGGAAATTTACTCCGAATATAAGGGTTTTGAAAACCGGTTTTTATCTTCAATGAAAAATTCAGACATAAGAGTTTTGAAACAATATAGGGGTAATGGCGGCAATGGAGTTTTTAAGGTATGTTTTGCAGATGAAAACTGTAAAAATATTAAGGTTATTCATGCACCAACTGCTAATGAAGTGCAAATTTTAACAGTTGATGAATTCCATAAGAAATTCAGTAAGTATTTTGAAGACGGGGGTTTGTTAATAGATCAAGAATGGATTAAAAATATTACAAATGGTATGGTTCGGTGTTATTTGACAGGGGATAAAGTTTCAGGTTTTGGTTATCAGGAGTCCAATGCTCTTTGCCCTCTATCGGATGACCCAGAATCAAGGGTGCGGCCTACTAGCGGGCGTTTTTATTTTTCCGAAAATTGCGGTTTGTTTCAGGATTTAAGGAAAATAATGGAATCAAAATGGATTCCTCAGTTGTTGGAAAGTCATTCAGTTTCTGCTGATTTAACGCCTCTTATTTGGGATATTGATCTTTTTATTAATGATGTCAATACACAAAATACTGAAAAAAAATATTCTCTTTGTGAAATAAATGTAAGTTGTGTATCACCGTTTCCTTCAAGTTGTATTAAATTTATTGTAAATGAACTTATAACAAAAGTATTTCATTAATACTGAAAAAGAAGGAAAAGCTGTTACCTTTACATATTACCCCCTGCAAAACCCTGTAAGTCTTGTAAATGTTTCTATATACCGCAACTTTTGTTTAAAAAATACCCTCTAAACCTGTATGAATGAAGATAATATGCAGACATTGGCACAACTTTGTCTTTCTGCATCTGAAAAATACAGCAATAAACCTGCTTTTGCGATGTTCAGCGATGGATATGCCTGCAGGCAGGTTTCATATACGCAACTGGGAAATCTTGCAAGACAAATTGGGATGCTTTTAAGAAAAATAGGCGTGGAAAACGGAAGCAGGGTTTTGCTTTTATCGGAAAACAACCCTGAATGGCCGCTTGCATATTTTGGAATTGCTTTTGCGGGTGCAGTTTCTGTTCCATTGCTTACAGGATTTTCAACAGAGCAAATTCACAATATTATCAATCATTCAAAGGCATCTGCAATATGTGCAAGCAGGGCGGTTATAGAAAAATTTTCAGAAGCTGAAACTTTACAAGACGGCTGCAGTATTTCACAAAACGAAAGTCGTTTTATTCAAAGCTTTTTAAAGATGCCGGTTTTAGTTATAGACAGTATAACAGGCGGCGATTATACGCCTGAAATTTCTGTAATTTTAAACGGTGTGGAAAAACAAATTTCTTTACATCCTGTAAAGGAGTGTATAAATTATTCTTCAAATAACCCTGAGGCTCTTGCATCCATTATTTATACAAGCGGAACTCAGGGTAACAGCAAGGGTGTGATGCTCTCAAGTAAAAACCTTGTTTCAAGCGCTTTAGCGTCATTGGCTTTTGGAAAATTTTATCCAAGCGATGTCATGCTTTCAGTGCTTCCTCTCGCCCACTCCTACGAATGCAGCATCGGTTTCCTTGCGCCTGTAATGAGCGGCTCAAGTATTTTTTATCTTGACCGTCCTCCTTCACCTACTGTTTTACTCCCCGCTCTGGAAGTTTTACGTCCAACTGTTATGGCTACGGTTCCTCTCCTAATAGAAAAGATTTACCGTAATGCGATTGCTCCAAAATTATACAAAAATATACTATACAAATTTGTTCCATTACGGCGCATTGCTTATTGGTTCGCAGGACGCAGGCTTCATTCTGCACTTGGAGGCCGTATTCGGCTTTTTGGTATAGGCGGAGCTCCGTTATCACCGGAAGTAGAAAAATTCCTTTATTATGCAAGGTTCCCATATACAATAGGTTATGGTCTTACAGAAACCGCTCCTCTAATTGCGGGTAATACGCCTCTGTATTTTAAATATGGTTCAGGTATAGCTGCAGCAAAAGATGTAAAAGTAAGAATTGCAAAAGCTAACATAGATACAGACGAAGGTGAAATTCAGGTAAAAGGTCCTAATGTAATGCTCGGTTATTATGACGATCTGGAACGCACCTCAGATACATTTACTAAAGACGGATGGCTAAAAACAGGCGATCTCGGAAGAATTGATAAAAAGGGAAATCTCCATATAAGGGGCAGATTAAAAGCTTTAATACTAAGCCCTTCGGGAGAAAATATTTATCCTGAAGAAATTGAAGGACTGCTTGGATCTTCTCAGCTTGTTGAAGATGCAATTGTTTATTCAGGCGATAAGGGCGAACTTATTGCAATGGTGAAGTTAAGCGAAGCTGCAAAAACCGCCGCAGGATTAATAGAAACTAAAATGGAAGAACTTAGAACATGGGTTAATAAAAAACTAGCTAATTTTTCACGTTTAAGCAGGATAGATGTTAAAGAAGAACCTTTTGAAAAAACACCCACAATGAAAATAAAACGATATTTATACATCTAAAAAAACATTAAAAAATGAATTTACTTGACTAGAAAAATAAATTAATAAATAATATAATGGTTTATGAATGTAAAAACCATAAATATATTATTAATTTTCTTTTTAATATATATTCAAAGTATAAATTCTTTTGAAATTGAAATAACCAGATTGGAAATAGAAGGTTTACTTGGCGGTGAATTTAACCGCGGTTTTACATATTACAGCCATTTTTCAGCAGCCGGTTCTTTGGAATTAAATAACCTGCTTACTTTTGGAAGCGGAGTTTCGTTCGAAAAATCAACAAATAACACAAGTGTTAATTCATTTGTTAACATTAATTATTCACCGGACTGGAATTTTCCAATGGAATTTTCATTGCTTTATATAAACAACTCAATACCGGAGTATAGATCAAACATTAATTCAATTATGCCTTTCGTTTCATTAAACGCACAGCGCGCAGGTATTTCCGCCGGAATGAACTTTAGGTTTTCATCTTTCTTTTACGAAAGCGTGCAATTTGAATCAATACTGTCATATTATGCATACTTTTATTTAATAAATAACGATATGTTAAAAGTAAGAATAGGTGTCGGAAATTTTAATAAATTTCATGCAAGAAATATGGGCGCTTATTCATTTAATCTGGATGTCGAAATTCCGCTGGATGAAAATTTGTTTATTCTAAGTGAATTTGAATTAATGCAAAGCGGCGGCGACGGAATGAGTACTAATCTTTATGGTTTTGCATGGCGCGGAGGAGCTAGGTACTCATGGTGATTAATCTAAAAAAATTATTTTTACATATTTTAATAATGTTTACACTTTTTATTTTAAACGGATGTAACATCGACTGGCTTGGGCTTATTTATTCAAGCGATTTGGATGAACGTCTTCTTGAGCAAAATAATTTTCAATTTATAAAGACAAACGAATATGACTGGACAACAATTACCCTCCCCGATTCGTATTCATTCATTGTATTGGCGGACACTCATATCGAAAACACAAATGCATGGGGGTTTGAAAACCTTATAAGCGTTATTTCTGAAAATCAAAAAATCGAATTTGTTGTAGTATTAGGCGACATCACCCAATACGGAGCTTTACAGGATATTAACAGATTTATTGAAATAGCAGGAACCATGGGCGTTCCCTGTTATCCTGTAATTGGAAACCATGATATATACTTTGGCAACTGGCCTGTTTACAGAGAAAGTATTGGATCAACAAGATACAGGATAGATGGTATTAACGTTCAGGGAGATACAAAAGCGGCGTTTTTTATACTGGACAGCGCAAATAGTTTTTTTGGGAAACAGCAAATGGACTGGCTTGAAAGAGAATTAAAAAATGCAAACGGTCATATATTTGTATTTACACATTCACCGCTTTTTATTACAGGTCCTTTGGAAATACATCAAAATTCAGATTATCGAGAACGTTCAAGATTAATCTCCATTTTGCAGGGTAAGTGCGACATAATGTTTATGGGTCATTCGCACAACAGAGCAGAAAACAAAACAGGCGGCGTTCAATATGTAAGTATCGAAGATTTTAAAAGCACAAAAACTTACTGCATTGTAACTGTAGATGCTTCTGGTGTAACCTATAAATTCGAAAAACTATAACATTGGACTTGATTTTCTTTTTTCAAATAAATATAGTTACAATATGGCAGCTTATATTGAACCGAAAGTTTTAAAAGGATTCAGCGACTTTCTCCCAAAGGATGAAATTACAAGGCGTAAGTTAACAAAAGAAGTTGAAGATGTTTTCTGCTCCTTTGGGTTTGTCCCGATTGATACACCTGCTCTTGAATACACAGAAATTCTCCTTGGCAAGGGTGGCGGCGAAACCGAAAAACAAATTTACCGTTTTACAGATAATGGAGGACGTGATATTGCACTTCGTTTTGACCTAACAATTCCTTTTGCCCGCTATATTGCAATGCACCGAAATGATCTTGCTTTTCCTTTTAAACGCTATCACATCGGCAAGGTTTGGCGCGGAGAAAACACTCAGCGCGGCCGCTACCGTGAATTTACACAATGTGATTTTGATATTATTGGAAGCGAAAGCCCTTCGGCAGATTTTGAAATTTTATTTTTAATACACTCTGCGTTAAAATCTTTAGGTGTTGATTTTACAATTCATGTTAACCACCGCGGGCTTTTTAACCGTTTTCTTTCGTTTATAGGACAGAGAGAAAATTCTGTAGAAATTCTGCGTACTGTAGATAAAATTTCAAAGATCGGTGAAGGCGAAACCCGGAAAATCTTGACAGAAGCGGCAGGTAAAGAAAATGCAGAAAAAATCATTGAGTTCATCAGTGCAAAAGGTACATTTTCTGAAGTGCTAAACCGCCTTACAGAATTATCCGGAGGTAAATCGCCTGAATCGGAGCGTCTTTCTGTTTTAAGGCAGTTTATGATCGACGCTGCAGGAAGCGGCGCAGAAAACGATCTTTTTGTTCTAGACCCTTCTATAACAAGAGGGCTTGATTATTACACAGGCGTTGTTTTTGAAACTTTCCTGAACGAGCTTCCTGGTATTGGTTCTGTCTGTTCCGGCGGACGTTACGATAATCTTGCAGGTTTATATTCCAAAAGCGAAAAAATTAGCGGCGTTGGAGCATCAATTGGATTGGATCGCCTTATTGCAGCGCTTGAAAGCA
>Ga0099364_10012439_pt1 | contig 11473 bp, 7 predicted proteins | sample TergutTh196P3_FD_73070 | JGI IMG/M metagenome (GOLD analysis project Ga0099364, IMG submission 73070) | Microcerotermes parvus P3 segment gut microbial communities from Pointe-Noire, Republic of the Congo - Th196 P3 | ecosystem: Host-associated > Arthropoda: Insects > Digestive system > Gut ...
AGGTCAAAGCGCCTCGCGCCGGAAGAGTGGGCTTACGTCTTAGCGCATGGCCTGATGCATTACGCGCTATGGCACTTCGAGGAAAAAAACGCCCAAATGAAGGCGGACCCCGTCAAATGGAACATAGCCTGCGACATGTATGTCACCCGCTTTCTAATGGACGTCAAGCTGTTTACGCTTCCCTCATTCACAAACACGGAATTTCCTTATCCGCAGCTTTCCGAAGAAGAATTGTATCGCAAACTGATGCCGCTCGATCTTGACGAAAGTCATAGAGGATTTTCTCTCGGCGCCGGATATACTGACATGGAGGCGATCCCTATACGCCGTCATTATCATATGGTAAAAAACCCCAAGCAGGATTTCGCGCAAATTTTCGAGCGGGCGATGGCTGATGCCGTGAGCGCCGCCGTGGGAGTCGCCGCGGGTTACTTGGAAGACATAAACGACCGTTCGTTCAAAAAGACGAGTCCCGCCGAGAGGGTGCGCCGATGGTTCGTCAATTGTTATCCGCTGCTTGGGGCGCTGGCCGCGTCCTTTAAAATCATAGAGGATCCGGGCGTCTGTATGAGGGAGGAAATTGCCGTCGCGGCAATCAGCGAGAGTCTGTCGACTATCTATTTCAATCCGGGCAAAGGGCTGACGGAGAAAGAATATCGATTCGTCATGGCCCACGAGCTTCTGCACGTCGGGCTTCGGCACCAAAGCCGTTGTCAGGGACGCGATCCTTTTCTATGGAATGTAGCCTGCGATTTCGTAATTAACGGCTGGCTTGTGGAGATGGGAGTGGGAGATCTGCCCGGCTTTGATTCCTTATTTGAAAATGACTTTAAGGGAATGTCCGCCGAGCAGATATACGACATCATCGTTAAGGATATACGGAAATTCAAAAAGCTTGCCACACTTCGGGGAGTTGGTTTGTCAGACATGCTCGGCGAGGGAGAGGTTCGTTTTTACAAAGCGCCGGTCGGCCTTGACGAGTTTTACCGCAGGGGATTAAATGATGGACTTGAGTATCATAAGTCCTCGCGCGGATTAATACCCGCGGGGCTGGAAGAAGAAATCCGAGCTCTCTACCGTCCGCCCATCCCTTGGGATGTGCAACTCGCCCGTTGGTTCGACCGGTTTTTCGCGCCACTCGAAAAAAAGAGGACGTACGCCCGCCTCAGCCGCAGGCAGGCAAGCACTCCGGATATTGTGCGGCCGCGTACTGTGCCGGCCACAGAAGCGCTTGACGGGCGCACTTTTGGCGTGGTTATCGACACATCCGGCTCCATGGATCGCTTCATGCTGGCCGTCGCGTTGGGAGCGGTGGCGAGCTATGCGGACAGCCGCGACGTACCCTATGCGCGTGTTGTCTTCTGCGACGCCGCGGCATACGATGCGGGCTACATGCCGCCCGACGCCATCATGGGCAGTGTCCGTATAAAAGGACGGGGCGGCACAATATTGCAGCCTGGGATAGACTTCCTCGAACGCGCGGAGAATTTTCCAAAGGACGGTCCCATCCTTATCATCACGGACGCGGAGTGCGACAATTTTACCGTGAAGCGTGAACACGCCATAATTATCCCAAAGGGCAGATATCTCCCCTTTAAGCCGCGAGGCGATGTTTTCGCATTAGAGTAACTCAGCCCAAACCCTTGTACTTTCCCTTTACCTTCTATTTGGATTGATGAATAATGGAGGAATTAAATTTGAACGAAGTAACCATACACCCAAAACTGAAACTCACCCTGCCGTGGGAATCAATCGATCTCGGGGCGCAGCAGCAGATTATAAATGTGTTGGCAATGCCGGAACTGGAGTGCCTGGCAATAATGCCGGACGTACACGCCGGATATGACTTGTGCATCGGAGGAGTCGCGCTTCTGCGCGGCGCCGTATCCCCGTCATTCGTGGGCTTCGACATAGGATGCGGGATGTGTCACGTAAATACCGGAGCTTCGCTCGATGACCTTGGTATGACGGGCATGAATTCACGCGAGAAATTTTTTAAGAAGATCGCCGAGATCGTACCGGCCGGGAAGGGGAAAACGGCAAATATCGACGCCGGAATTACCTTCTCGTCGGCTTCCGGCGACGTCAATCTGAACAGGAAAATAAAACCCATACTCCACACGCAATACGGCACGCTGGGCAGCGGGAATCATTTTCTGGAAATCGGCGTAAATCCGGCCGGTAACGTCGGTGTGACCATCCACTCAGGTTCGCGCAGGGCCGGGTATGATATTGCCTCGTGGTATATGAAACGGGGGCGTACATTTACACTCGACAGTGATCTCGGTCGCGCGTTCGTCGCCGATATGAACTGGGCGCTTGAGTTCGCACTCGCAAATCGTCGGGAGATGATGACGCGCGTCCTGAAAGCGATGAAACTGCGCGGTCGTTCCGTTGACCAATTAACCTCCCCGGAAACGATGATAAACGAGAACCATAATCACGCAGTTCCGTTCGGCGATGGTTTGATGCTGCACCGCAAAGGCGCTACGCCGGCTGAAAAAGGCCAATATGGAATAATACCGGCAAATCAACGCGACGGCGTTTGGATAACGCTCGGTCTGGGCAACGAGGAGTTTTTGTCATCGGCGTCGCATGGCGCGGGAAGAAAAATGTCCAGATCCGAGGCAAATGAGGCTGGAACTGTTCCGGAGATGGAAAACGCAATGAAAGGCATAGTATGCCGCACCGATAAAGGCGTTCTCGACGAAGCGCCGTGGGCATATAAAAATATCAAAGATGTTCTAAAAGCGCAGGACGGAATCCTGGTTGATGTGATAGACGATTTCAAGACTGTGATAGTGTTGAAAGGCTGAAGCTTTGCAGTTCGAGTTTTTTGTGTTCGCAACGAATTTTATACGATACCCCGCCTTCAGCGTCATACCATTTATCTATCCGCCCAGGCCCTGCGCCAACTGTGAAAATATTAGGCGGACGGCGGAGTGAGACTGAGATATGCCGACTATTGAAAAACATAAAGGGGTTCTGATCGAAATCCCGCAGGTATTGATCAAGAATGGAGGAACTGCAACGATCATTGGCGATGAATTGGAAGGGCCGGATTGGTACGAATTCGAGAGCCTTTGTGACGAGTACTCACTCGAATTTGACAATGGACAGACGGAAATACCGCAAGAAGCATTCCAGGAAGACAAAAATTTAAGAAGTGTTGTCGCGCCTCTTGTAAAAACGGTCGGTCCATCCGCGTTTGACGGTTGCAGTCAATTGGAGTTCGCCTCGTTTCCGGAGGTTTTGATTATTAATTTTCTGGCTTTTGGACATTGTAGGAATATGAATAGTATCAGATTGGAGAAATTGGAGTATCTGGATCGCGACGTTTTTTTCCAGTGCGCAGCGTTAGAGAAGATATCGCTGCCCCACACGCTCGTAAATATAGAAGACGGACCTCATTTTACCGGCTGTAATTTTCTCGAAGCGATTGAAGTGGAGAGAGGCGGAATATTCGAAACCTGCGGCGGAACTCTTTTCAACAAGGAACAAAAACTTCTGGTCAGATATCCGCCGGCAAGGAAAGATTCGATATTTCGGTGCGACGCTGTGGAAGTTGCGCCGGGAGCGTTTTCAGACTGTAATTACCTTGTTGAAGTCCTACTGCCCTCAGTTCGCCGAATAGGCGCCCTCGCGTTTTTCCCTTGCGAAAACCTCAGGCGGCTGCACGTTCCAAATCTTGAAATCGAAGATGACGTTGAAATCGGATTTCTGTTGGGTGATACAGGAATAAACGATTGCGGACATCTTGAATTTATCAAGATAAAATCCAGCAATCCGCTTTTTGAAAAACTTGAGAAAGAAGCGCGTATGCTCGGATTGAAGCATAAAATATTCTGGTCGTTTGACAAAAATCTTACTTGACATTTTTTCGATGAAAGATGAGCTATAATCTTTTTAACTGCTTTTTTCGGGAGATTTGAGGAGAGATTCGAAAATTTGTAAGGTGTTTATACTATGTCAAACTTCAATGAATTAATAAAAAATATAAACCGCGTCCGCGACTATATCAGAGAATTTTTTGTATTCGGCTGGCGGTCGCGCAGTGAATATGACGAAAAAAGCCCCCGAAGTTACGACAACGAAAAACGCCGTGTAGCGTCATGGTTCAGTGACAATCTCAAAGAAATAAAGACCAAGGGTGGGTTGAGTGTTTTTTCGCTGACTTTCGCAGAGGACGGGGATTTCGACAGAAATCCGCTGTATGAGATTTGGAAGACTAAAACACTGACACAATACGACCTATCACTGCATTTCATCATACTTGGCAGGCTGTCGCGAGGAGAAGCGTCAGCGAAGGAGATTGCGTCCCATGTTTACGGCTCTATCTTTCATCTGGAGACAATACGCAAGAAATTGGAGGAGTATTGTCAAAATGGGATATTGACGGCGAGAAAATCGGGGCGCGAATTTCTTTATTCATTATATCCGCTGTCATGGAAAGATATCCCCGAGCTTATGGACGCCATAGATTTTTTCACAGAGGCGTTTCCGTTGGGAGTTATCGGAAGCCACATACAGGACGTCGCGGGTAGGAGAAATACTTTTTTCAGATTCAGCGACGATTTTATTGCCTCCACTCTCAACGATGAGATTTTATTCAAACTTCTGGCAGCAATCGAAGGGCGTCGATCCGTAAACATCAATACAAAAAAAAGGGACGGAAGCAAATGGATCACCGGTGAAGAATCCGCCATTCCTCTCAAGATTCTGGAGTGTGTGAAAAACGGTTGCAGGTATGCGGCAATGAAAAGCGGCGACGATCTGATTTTTCGGAATTTGGAAATAATACACGAAGTGAAGCAAGGGCCGGAATCCACGGATTTCTATAAATATCGCGAGGAACTGGACGGATATCTCCGCAAATGCTGGGACATTGATTTCGAATGCAACGTAAATTTAAATTCATTAAAACCTCCGGAGCATGTGAGGGTTAAATTTGCGATAGACGCGAAGCGTGACATGAGAATTTTAAGACGCCTTATGGATGAATGCCGGGGCGGGATAGTCCTGCCGGAGACGCCCGGAGTATTCTTGTATAGAATCGAGCTCTGGAGCGCGCGCGAAGTAATGCCGTTCATAATGAGCTTCGCGGGTTACGTGCAATCATTCGAATCCGACAATGAGGACGTGGAAAAGGAATTTCGCGACCGACTGGAAAGAATGCGCAATAACTATGGAGGCTATGTAAATTGAGTTCTGATTTTTTTCATGAGATGTTCGGACGCTATTTCATTGTCGTTAACGCTCTCCTTGAGCTTGCCTCGGAAAAAGGATTTCTCAGCTTAAGGGATATTAATGATAACGTAAAATGTTTGGGATATGCGGAAACCGACTTGACGCTGCCATATATGCTTACCGTCTCGACGGACGCGGCTAACGAGAAACCTATTTTATTTGAAGAGCTGGAAGAGCAGGTAGATCTGCGTTACAAAAAATACGCCCCTAAAGCCCCTCCAGTGACAAGACCGTTATCCCTCATTGAAAGGCGATGGCTTGCAACGATATTGCGTGATCGAAGAGTAAAGCTGTTTATAAATGAGAGTAAGATCGCGCAGCTCACCCAACGGCTTGCCGAAGCTCCTGGTGGTTCGAATGTTTCCCCGCTGTTCGAAGATGCCGATTACTTTCATCATGACAGAGGTCATGACGCGGATGATTACGATGATCCGAGATACCGGGAGGTATTCGCCACGGTTTTAAAAGCGCTGAACGAAAGCAATTCTTTGCAGATCGAGTATCGTGGATACAGCGGCAAATGGCGCAGATTGCAAGTGTGTCCGAGCAAATTGGAATATTCAAAAAAATCCGACCTTTTCAGGTTGATTTATTCTTTTTCGGAGAATGACTCAAAATATGTCAGGCCAATAAGGATCAGAAGAATTGAACGAGCCTCGATCATAGGGGATGCTGACTACAGCTCCGCCGCCCCTGTCATGAAACAGGCGTCGCTTCTGTTGGACGACGAGGAGAAAATTTTGAAGCAGGCGCAGGCTCATTTTGCTAACTACAAAGTTTCAGCGAGCGGCGAGGAGAAAAACAAAAGAAAAATCGAAATAACCTATCCGGAATACGAGGAAGAAAACCTGATAGAAGCCATCCTTTCATTCGGGCCATCCATAACAGTACTCTCGCCGAAATCCGTCGTCGAAAACATCCGCGGCATAATAGCGCGCCAGATGAAGATGCTGGAATATTGACCTTGTCTGGAAATAGTAAAAACCGGGGAGTCTCATTATGGTGAATATGGAAATAATGGTGGAAAGAATAAAAAGTCGCTACGTCATTGATAATGACGATTCGTATGGTAGAGCTTGTTGGGCAATAGTTTATATAAAGTTAAAGGAATTGCTGTCAAAATTCCCAATGATATTTGATAATGTTGCCGAATATAGGTTAGTTTTATACCACGAAAATAGTGTAGAAACTCATGTTCCTATATTACTGACAAAGGTTGATGGGATCAAAATATATATATATAATGAATATTATACATTTAAAGACAGCGAAGAATATATAATTTACAATGGATATACCGATGAAAGAGTTGAAGGCAACTGGTCTACAATATTAGAATATTTATCTAATACCAAACTTCATAAGTAATTTCATTAGTCAAATAAAATCATACTTTGAAATATTGAACTATTTATCAGAAGCGCTGGAAGAAACCTCAAGCCCGAAGCTTTTCAAATAAGCCTCGAAACTGCCGTTGTTGTTTTTGTCGTCATCAATATCGTCGATATCTTCCCCAGCGTAGTTAAATTCGGCTTCACATTCCGTCTCGTCCTCACGTTCGCACTCAAAAGTGTTATTTGGATCGGCGCCTGCAAGCAGAAGTGTAATCACTGTCTGAAAATTGTAACGCCAACGCTGCATAGCCCGCTTCAAAGCAGTTTCGCCTTTGTTGTTTTTCGCCTCAATGTCCGCTCCGGCTTTAATCAGGATGGCGGCGATTTCGTCCGTATCACCACTGAAGTAGGCAGCTTCGGAGAGCGGGGGGTTACCTTCGTGGTCGCGGGCGTTAACGTCTGCTCCAGCCTCCGCCAGAGTACGGACAATATCAGGGTCGGCCGGGTAACATATGCCACGCCTGCACGCAAATATCAGGGGCGTCTCGTTTTTCGCGTTTCTCGCATTGACGTTGGCCCCTTTATCGATAAGGAATTGAACCGCACTTTTCGTGTTAAACGCTGAGGCAAACATCAATGGCGTATACCCATTTTCGCTTCGCGTGTTGACGTTCGCTCCTAGCGATAAAACAGATTCAAACTCTGTTGCGTTTCCCCAACAAGCAGCCGTCAGAAGATTCGCTTCAGTTTTATCCTTGATAAGTTCTTTGTTACTCTTTTTATACTTCGGATAGAACGCTTTCAGAATAGCGTCAAAGAGTTCAAGCCTCAGTGGATTTGAAAAAAAACTGCTTTTATCGGATGTTTGCAAATAGAAGTATACGAAACGCCCCTCCGCGTCCTTGGCTTTGAAGTCTGCTCCTGCGGCAAGGAGATATTTAATCCCCTCGAGGGCGCGAGGATGTTTCATGGCGGCGCCGGCGAGCAGCATGAGAGGAGTCGTTCCTTTTTCATCGGTGGCATTGATGTCCGCTCCGGCGTCTATCAAAATTTCCAGCATCGCGCCTGGGTCGAAATATCTGTCCCACTCTCGCATCAACCAGTGCATCGCCGAACAACCCTTATTATCGCACGCGTTCACGTCATATCCGATGTCGATCAGAGATTTTAGCGCCTCCGGAGAAGCAGTGCGCCTGAATTTTTCGACGGCTGAAAGGCCGGTTAAGGCAGCCACACCGCTGCCATCTTCCGGTTGGTTTGCGCAGGAACTATATGGACTCATTCCGAATGGGTCAAAGCCGACGGACAAATAGGTCAATTCAACGTTGTCGCTGGCCGGGACGCAAGCCCCCGCATCGCGCAGCATTCGCAGTATCTTCGCGCCATCTTCAAAGCGGCTTTTTAACTCTTCGTCAATTATTTCAGCGTTCGCTTTACGTTCATACCAATACAGTCCGTTCGCCGCCTCCGGATCGGCGCCTGCGTTCAACAGGGTTTCGACAGCGTCGGCGTTTTGAGCTTCAATGGCCTTATACAGTGGGCACACCTTTGATAAAGATGCGGCATTTATGTTTATACCTCTGTCTACACAGGCCTGAACGACCTCCGACGTGCCATACCGCAGCACTGTGTCCAGAAAATTTTTTCCGTCCGCGTCCTTCAGGGACAACTTCAGGCCGTTTTTTATGCTGTCCGCAATTGTCGCCGCGCTGTTCATGGTGAAGACGTCTTTAAAACGTCGGCTTGGGTTCAAACCATGCTTCCGTAAATCTTCCATCATCCGGCGCTCATCCTCTTGTGACTTCTTGATCGACAAGAGACGCGGATGTGCGCCATTGGTGATGAGGAATTTCACCGCCTCGCCAATCTTGCCCCACTTGTTCGCTATAGGCGCGCGGCGGACGTCGGCTTTCGCTTTTTCCGGCCGAACGGAGCGATACAGCTCTAACAGTGTCTCCTGGCTCATGAAATCTTCGAACCTTTCTTCTTCCGCGCCCCAGTAATCGGTCATCCAATGCCATACGCCGCAGCCTTCGTTGTCTATCGCGCGGAAATCAGCGCCGTTCTTCAGAAGAAGGTGAAATAGTTCCGCCTTCCAATAGTAGGACTTATGGTTGTAGAACCTACTGTTCTCCGCCGCCATCATCAGAGGAGTAATGCCGTTTTTGCTGCGCGCGTTGATGTCTGCTCCATTGTCCAAAAGAATTTGCAGCATGGCGTTAGGGTCGAAGTAATAATTTTCATCTTTAAAATAGGCTATATGATGCATTGTTGTCCAGCCCCCCGCGTCGGCGGCGTTCACATCTGCGCCCGCTTCGATCATGTACTTTAACGCCTCGGGTGATGCCGCGTGCCAAAGCGCTCCTGGCCGGGTTCCGTGATGCGGATGATCGCTTGTTGCCGAGCCCTCGCAGTACATGCAGTGTTTAAATTTTTTCTCTTTATCGCTTCCGCCGTCTGCATACTCCCCGTCCCAGTCTTCCCAAACCGTGTATTTTTCTCCGGCGATTTCCTCGCCTTTACCCTCCTCAAGGTCGTAGTTATGATAACTAAAGCTTTCTACAAAATAAAACGACATTTTATCGTCGCCCGTATCCAACCCCGGTACCTGAAAGTCAGCGTCCCGCAAGATTTTCAGGATTTCCGTTCCGGTGTCGAGGCGTTGTTTGATTTTCTTCGCATCCTCGTCGTACATAGCTTCGGGAAGGACGTTCCTTTGAACGCTCCAATCCAAATCATTCAACGCTCCGATTCTTGCCCCGCGTTCAAGCAGCGCGCGCAATGTCCCCGAATTATGTGCCTCCATAGCGGCAAAAAGGGAAGAAGTTACAGCGCGGGGATAGGATATTCGCGCCTCTATGGGAGATATACAGTTCACGTCCGCCCCCATATCGACACAGGCATTGATCAACGCTGCCGTTCCGTAGCGGACGGCCGCCGCAAAAAATGTCTCGTATACGGGCATGGTTCTGTCGTAGTAGTAGTAATACCTGAGGTAGACATTCATGCCATTCTTTACCGCATTCACCAGTTTTTCTTCACTATTTATCTCGAAAATCTCTTTGTAACTTTTCATTTTAAAAATTCTCTCCTTTTCTGTTTGTCATCGCATGTACAAGAATAACGATCGTACGCTCGACCGTCGTTGTCGTCATTGCTGTCGTCTTTATGGTTTAGCTTAGAATTTTTTTCTCAATTTTTGCAGTTCCTCGGCGTCTCCTGTCGCCGATGCCCATTCTTTGGTCGCGGCTTCAAGATTTCGCAACGCCCGGACCCAAATATCCGGTTCTCGATGGCTGAATTGATTCCTGTCCATCATATCCAGGGCTTTGTACTTTCTTCCATCCATGTCGAATTCAATGTCGGGATCAGCTCCGGCTCTCAGCAGAGATGTAATTTTCCAGGGGTCGCCTCCTGCTGCCGCTATCATTAAGGCGGTTCTGCCACGCTTGTCCCGCGCGTTGACGTCAGCCCCGGCGGTGGATAGGAATTTTATTATTTTGGGGGCGCTGTACCGCGCCCTACTCGCCCATCGGTAATATGTCTTCGCGGCGACGCCGCCTGGACCGGAATAACCCTCGGATTCGTAAATGAGTTTAACAACTTCATTGTGATCGCGTTTCGCGGTTATCATTAACGCCGTACCTCCGTATTCATCCTGAGCATTAATGTCAGCCCCGGCTTCGACGAGGAGTTTCAGAACTTCGAAGGTATTCTTTTTTGCCGCCGCCATCAGAACCGTCCGGCCATCCCTGTCTTTTGCGTTGAGGTCGGCGTCGGCGTCGATGAGAAGTCTTAAAACCTCGGGATTATTATCCTCAGCGGCCACCATCAGCGCCGTACGTCCCGCGTTGTCTATAGCGTTGATATCCGCTCCGGTACCGAGAATAAATCTTAAGACCTCGGGAGTATTTTTTCTTGCCGCCTTCATCAGCAGAGTTACTCTATCGTTGCTTGCCACGCCGACGTCGACGCCGGCATTGATGAGAAAATCCAGGACTTCAACGGTATTTTCCTCTGCCGCTTTCATCAATAAAGTTTCTCCATCATTATTGATGACATTGGCGTCTGCCCCGGCTTCAATCAAAAAACTCAAAACTTCTACGGGTTTTCTCCACGCAGCCTTCATCATAACCGTACGTCCGGCGTTATTCTTAGCGTTAACATCGGCGCCAACGTTTATGAGGTATTTTAAAACTTCGAAACTGCCTACCAATGCGGCAGTCATCAACGCTGTCCCGCCATAGTCGTCTTTCGCGTTGACTTCTGCGCCGGCATCTGTGAGGAAACTAACAACCTCCATGGGACACCCGCATGCGGCGTCCATAAGCAGAGTCTCCCCCAAAGGACCTTTGAAGTCGACATCGAGTCCTGAGTCGATCAAAACTTTTAAAATTTCTGTGGATTGGTCGCGTCGCATGACAAACTGCGTCAGATATGACCACCTGGCATCGTAGTAAACGTTGACGTCGGCCCCGGATTTTATTAGAATTTTGAGCGCCCTCGGCTTTTTCATTGATAATCCGTTCCATCACCATTCGGTTCACTTGTTTGAGTAGCCGCATACTTCCAACAAATGCACTATAACCAAGAAGTAAAAGATAACCACACAAAAAAAGTTGCGAACTTCTCAGATCGACAAGAAGTCATGGCCGAAATTGGTATATGTCTCGCAGCCAAATTTGGTTCAGCTCACGCCTCTTTTTTCCTTCGAAAAAACTAATTTGTAAAAAACGGTGGTATGGTGGATTTCTATGCGATTTTCAATGCTTTAGCGCGGCGGGTTTCCTAAATTGCCTTATAGGAGCGTATTCTGCATACCACCACTTGAAGTGGTGGTCCGTCATCGCAATAACCGCTTATCCTCATCATCAGCAGTATAGTGGCTTTTC
>Ga0099364_10012440_pt1 | contig 11472 bp, 9 predicted proteins | sample TergutTh196P3_FD_73070 | JGI IMG/M metagenome (GOLD analysis project Ga0099364, IMG submission 73070) | Microcerotermes parvus P3 segment gut microbial communities from Pointe-Noire, Republic of the Congo - Th196 P3 | ecosystem: Host-associated > Arthropoda: Insects > Digestive system > Gut ...
CGGCTGATCGAAAACGTACATCAAGCAATTTTACACATGGAGACAAATAATGAAAACGGTATTACCTGACAAGAACGGTTATTTCGGCGGGTTCGGCGGAATGTATGTCGGTGAAACGCTGATGACGCCCCTCGTGGAACTGAATACCGCAATGACGGCGGCGTTTGCCGATCCGGAATTTTGGAACGAATATCGCGGGTTGTTGCGAAATTACGTCGGACGCGAGACGCCGTGTTACCATGCAAAACGGCTCTCCAAGCACCTCGGCGGTGCGGAGATTTGGCTCAAGCGGGAAGACCTGACGCACACCGGGGCACACAAAATCAATAACACCATCGGACAGGGGCTGCTGGCCAAACGGATGAGGAAACGCCGTTTGATCGCCGAGACCGGCGCGGGGCAGCATGGTGTCGCCACGGCGACGGTGGCCGCATTGCTTGGATTCGAGTGCCGTATTTTCATGGGTGCCCTTGACATCCGGCGTCAACAACCGAACGTGTTGCGCATGGAACTGCTCGGTGCCGAGGTCGTGCCGGTCGAATCCGGCACGGCAACACTCAAAGACGCCATGAATGAAACGTTGCGCTATTGGAGTGAGGTCGTCGATGACACCTTTTATGTCGTCGGCACCGTCGCGGGACCGCATCCGTACCCGTTGATGGTCCGGGAACTCCAGAAGATCATCGGTGAGGAAGCCCGGCGTCAAATCGTTGAACAGGCCGGAGCCTTGCCCGACGGCATCGTTGCGGCGGTCGGCGGCGGCAGTAATGCGATAGGGATTTTTTACCCGTTCCTTGATGATCCGGTTGCACTGATCGGCGTCGAGGCGGCGGGTCACGGTCTGGAGACCGGTGAACACGCGGCGTCATTGAATTGCGGCTCGTTTGGCGTGTTGCATGGTGCCAAGTCGATGTTGCTTCAGGACAAGCACGGTCAGGTGCATGAAGCGTATTCGATTTCGGCGGGACTCGACTATCCCGGCGTCGGGCCGGAACATGCGATGTTACATCAATCGGGCCGGGTCCGTTATGCCACGATCACCGACCGCGAGGCGCTGGATGCCTTTCGTATGCTTTGTCGCTTCGAAGGGATCATCCCGGCACTGGAAAGCTCGCACGCCTTGGCTCAGGCGTTCAAAGAGGCCGGAAATTACGGACGAATACTGGTTTGCCTTTCCGGTCGCGGCGACAAGGACTTGCAACACGTTGCGCAACATATAAAATAACACAGAATCGCAATCGTAGAGTTGCGTAATCTTACGATTGCGGGTCCGAACAGCGATAACCATGAAAACAAACGACGCGTCCCGCCACTTTCTTCTTTACACGTCACCGAGCGGCGGCGTGTGTAACTGCCGGTGTCATCCGAGGACCATGGGACATCCTCATTTCGCAACAACCTCAAAGGGGGCGTTGCTGTCGTGTCCCGTGGTGTTACGGGGACTTGCTGAAATGATGCGTATTCGAAATTTACTGTACTATGGAAATTATTGGTTCAGTTTTTCTGTCAGTGAAATCATAACCTCATCGCGGCGCAAAGCAACGCGGCTAACTGTATGACTTTTCCCACGACACGTTTACGGCGTTTGCGTTACGAACCGGCGGTTCGGAACTTGGTGCGTGAGACAACGCTTTCTCCCGACCGGTTGATCTTGCCGCTGTTCGTCAGACCGGGTAACGGCGTTCGGCAACCGATTGCGTCGATGCCGGGTAACTTTCAACTTTCCGTTGACGAACTGGTCAAGGAAGTCAAGGAAGCGGCAACGCTCGGACTCGGCGGCGTGTTGCTCTTCGGCATCCCGGAGAAAAAAGACACCATCGGAAGCGACGCAATGAGCGACGACGGAATCATCGCCCAAGCCGTTCGAGCCGTAAAGGATGCCGTCGGCGGTAAACTGCTCGTTGTGACGGACGTTTGTTTCTGTGAATACACCGATCACGGACACTGCGGCATCCTTAACGGCGGCGACGTTGACAACGACGCAACGCTGGAAAATCTCGTTCGGCAGACGGTCGTTCAAGCGAAATCCGGAGTCGATATGGTCGCGCCCAGCGGAATGATGGACGGAATGATCCGTGCGATCCGTCAAGGACTCGACGGGGAAGGATTCTCGCGCATTCCGATTATGAGTTATTCCGCAAAATATGCCGGAGCGTTTTACGGCCCGTTCCGGGAAGCGGCGGAGAGCGCTCCGCAGTTCGGTGATCGGCGGTCGTATCAGATGGACCCCGCCGCGTCGCCGGGGCAGGCGATTCGGGAGGTGCAACTCGATCTCGACGAAGGCGCAGATATTGTGATGATTAAACCGGCTTTGGCGTATTTGGACATTATTCGGATGGTCCGCGACCGTTTCGAGGGCGTTCCGATTGCGGCGTACAATGTTTCCGGCGAATACAGTATGGTCAAAGCTGCCGCCGAACGCGGTTGGATCGACGAAAAAGCTGTCGCTCTGGAATCGCTGACGGCGATGACCCGTGCGGGAGCGAACATCCTCTTGACATATTGGGCCAAAGACGCCGCCCGATGGCTTGGGTAACGATTATTCTGCGTCCGGCTTCACGAAACGTCCCAAAAAGAGAATCGTGTCGTCCTTCATAATGGCAAACAAAAAGGGACGTTTAGCAATAAACTCCCTGATCTTGATTTCCTCCTTATCATCGCCTCGCCACGGACTGATAGGGTCGGCTATCAATGTTACTGCCGTCGCTTTTGTACCTTCCTCATCAACCTTTATGTACATCTTTTGTAACGCCTTGCTCACAAATAGACCCGGATCGTCGGTCTTCAAGAAATCTGCGATGTTCGAAAAATCCGCCTCTTTACTGCTAAACGCCTTCGGCATTCCGAGTTGTTCCAGCGGTGGAATTAAATCAATGTCACTTTTTATTTCGAAACGCGGCATCCGTAAAAAGACGTCCGCTTCATACATGGATTCGGTCAAAGCCTCTAATTTTTCGAGAGTCATTTCCGATTCCCATTGCGCAAAATTCGCCGCATTCTTGGGAAGAAGAAGCAACATATTATAGTCACAACTTATTTCTTTAGATTCTTCGCACCACTCAGATGGATAAGGCAATGCGACAAAGAGCGTTTCATCGTTTTCAGCATAATATCTCAAACTAAAATCAGTCATGAATCGGGTTTCCACTTCTTCACCGTTTTGGAGAATAAACATATCGCTCCGTGTCATATGTTCCCCGAAGGGTATTACCCATTGCGCAACAAAATGGATCGCATTGACCATGATGAGCCGGGTATCAGTACCGATCTCATCGAGAATCTTCGGGATTTTTTCTTTGGTCTTTTCAGCGCACCAGGCGTTGAGTCGTTCGAGAGCCGCATCCGGGTTCTTGGCAAAGTCCGCTTGTTCGATGGACGCTTCAAATTTTTCCTGTGCCGTTTGAAGGAACTCCGTCAGGAAAGGGTATCCCTGTTGTGTCCACAGAGCGGTAGCGACTGACAGCGTATCGCCGGCGGGCGTTTGCCATTTGACTGATTTTTTGTAATCAATAACTTGTTCGATTTCCGTTCGCGTATTTCCGGCGGCGCCGTGTCGGGCGAGGTCGAGTAACTGTTGCACGCCGTAGGGCGACACCATGACGTTTTCGTCCGGTTGGCTCTTTGCGATTGTCCGATACAGATTGAACACGAATTCGGTCTGGGGTGCTTGTTCATCGGCGAACAGAGCGGTAGTGCCGATGGTCCCAAGAACCAAAGCGGCAAGGCAAGTAATTTTCTTCATAATAATTTTCGGGGTTAAAGGTTAAAAATTGTGTCTCCATTTTTGCGATGGAGTAGCGGCTAATTTGTTATGGCAACGTCCAAATACGGATGGTGTTACTGTAATCGACGTTGTAATACACTACGGCAACTCTCTTTCCGTCAGGAGAACGTGCAATGATATTCCCTTCTTGCAACTTCAATTTCTTGCCAGATGTTTGCAGTAACCTACCTGTACTGGCATCCCAAGTTCGAACAGCGTTGCCTCTTGTAGAGATAATTCTCTTGCCATCCGGCGAAAAGTCTGTAGCGATCAACTCGTTGTCCCGTCCATATCCACGCAATACCAATTCATTACCTGTATCGATGTTCCAAATCCGGGCATTGGATGCTTCTCTTTCCGCAAGTTGAGTTAATCTTGAAAATTCACGCCGTGTTCTGGAGTATTTCATTCGCTCTCTAACACTCATAGTACGCAGATCAGTAGCCCCATCGCATGGGTTTATCAATGCCATAACAACAATTTTCTTGCTATCCGGTGAAAAAACGACATTTCCAAACGAGTACATATTGCCACAAGCTTGCCAGCCGTCTATAACACGTCCTCGAAATGTTCGCAATAATTTACCTGTATTGATGTCACAGATTAGGATGATAGGAGCAGAGTGATAATTTATTACAGCAATTTTTGTTCCGTCTGGCGAGAAGACGAATTTCCCCCATTCATTTGCTAAATCTGCCCCCCATCCACTTATCAAATCTAATTTTTGTAATACCATTCCTGACTTGACATCCCAAATTCGACTAATGTTATCCTGACCTGCCGTGACAATTTTCGTTCCATCTGGCGACCATGTTCCTAACGTTCCTTCCAGCGTATGCAAGTTATTCCCAGACTCAGCGTCCCAGATTTGGGTGATCTGTCTTCCTGCGGTAACAATTTTCGTTCCATCAGGCGACCATGTTCCTGACAACGAATGCAATTTCTTCCCAGACTCGACATCCCAAATGCCTCCTGTGGTAGCAATTTTCGTTCCGTCTGGCGACCAGCCTCCCGTCATTGTTTCTCCCAGCGTACACAATCCTCCTTCCAGTGTACGCAATATCTTTCCCGACACGATATCCCAAATGTAGGTACTGTCATCTGCGACAGCGATTTTCTTGCTGTCCGGAGAAAAAACGGCAGATGATGCATAGTATTTTATGTGTCCGTCCAGATCGACAACGGATGCCGCCTGCAGGCAAGCGGAAAACAGAAATACAAAACAAACGGCAAGGCAAGTAATTTTTTTCATGATTATTTTAGAGGTTAAAGGTTCGGTTTACAGAGCCGCAATCGTAAGATTACGCAAAAAAAATAAAAAAAAGGGGGACCTTCTATTCTTTTCCATCTTGTGACAGGACATCAGCATGTGTCTTTCTTGATGTTCGCAATAGCCTGCCTGTATTGGCATCCCAAGTTCGGACGATGTCATCGTTGGTAGAGACAATCTTCTTTCCGTCTGGCGAAAAAACGGACTCGCTGTAACGCCCATGTCCGCGCAATACTAACACTCGTCCTGTATTGATGTCCAAAATCCGAGCATGAGCCGCCTCCGTTTCAGCAAGTCGCTCTTTTCTTAAAAGTTCACGTGACATTCTGTTGTATGCCATACGCTCTCTAACCTCCATAGTACGCAGATCCTCAGGCGAGATAACCCAGCCGCAAGGATTAACCGATGGCAAAACAATAATTTTCGTGCTGTCCGGTGAAAAAACGACAGTTTCAAAAATGTACATATTTTCGCAACCGTAACGACCTCCTCCTATAGTTGGTCCACGGAAGGTTCGCAATATCTCACCAGTATTGGTATTGCCGATTAGAATAATAGGAGCAGAGTATTTTAGCACAGCAATTTTCGTTCCGTCTGGCGAGAAAACGAACGTATCCTGTTCGCTTGCCCAGGAATAAACCACTCCTATGTGCTCGTCCGGTTCAGCGGCGGACACATCCACTGCTTTCAGGCAGGCGGTAAACAGGAAAGGTATGCAAACGGCAAGGTAAACAATTTTTTTCATGATAATTTTAGAGGTTAAAAGGGGTGTTAGCCGCGGCGGCCTCCGCCGCGCTGAACAACGTTGTGATCAAGAGCCGCAAGTGTAGGCTCCTTGTTGTGCCCTTATACCCTTATGAAATGAGGAAATAAGGGCGAGTCGGTTGATGACCATCGATGCTACTAAGGGCGCACGTGCAATCTGACGATTGCGGATCCGTTGCGTCTATAACCGGATTCCGTTCTGACGAAGGAACTCTCGACCGATTGCCCGAAGGACAGGGCGGCTCGTTGTCGGTTGCGTTACCGGTTCCCCAACGCTTTGGTCTGTCTGCTCCACTTCCGGCGGACTGTCAGGCAGGGATTGCAAATCCATTGTCGGCTCCTTAACAGCCTCGGAAATGGAAGGGTGGGCCTCCAAAGTCCAAATCCGGGCGGCTCCGTCTCTACTAACCGTAACAACTTTCTTGCCATCTGGTGAGAATGTGGCAGAATTGACCGATTTCGTATGTCCTATCAATCTTTGCAATTCTTTTCCCGATTCAGTATCCCAAATACGGGCACTTGTGTCATCGCTTGCCGTAACAACTTTCGTTGCATCCTGAGAAAAGGCGGTAGAGTTAATGTTGCCAAAATGTCCAACCAATTTTTGCGATTCTTCGCCTGAATCAGCATCCCAAATTTGTACGGTGCGATACGAAGGAGTCCCGACAACTTTCGTTCCATCGGGTGAAAATGTGTGGATACGGCTTGTATCTCCTTTCAATTTTGGCAATTCCATTCCTGAATTAGCATCCCAAATTTGGACGTTGACATTCCTGCCGTCTCGAAGTCCCACAAGAAATTTCTCTCCGTTCTGTGAGAATAAAAGGGGAAATTCAACTCCTTCCAGTTTTTGCAATTCTTTTCCTGTATCGGCATCCCAGAATCGAAGGATTTTACCCTCCATTGTAGCGACTTTCTTGCCGTCTGGTGAAAAAGTGGCAAAATTAACCCAATCTGTATGCCCTCTCAATACTTGCAATTCTTTGCCCGTTTCGCCATCCCAAATTCGGACGAATGCGTCTTTAAGTCGGTCTGCGGGGTTCCTGCTTGCCGTAACCAATTTCTTGCCGTCCGGCGAAAAAACAAAATAAGTAGACCTTGACAACGGTAGAGAATCGAATGTTCGCAATTCTTTTCCAGAATCGGCATTCCAAATTCGAATGAATTTGTCGCTGGGATTATTGTTGTACATAATTAATGCGCCAACCTTTTCTCCGCTCGATAAAATGATGAGAGGGCTGCCAGGGTCAATAAACCAGTTGTGCCCAGATACTGATCGAAAATCGAGCGTTCGCAATTCTTTTCCTGATAGAGCATCCCAAATTTTCACGTGTTCACGCCCTGTTGCAAGAATCCTTTTTCCATCCGGTGAAAAAATGGCAGACCGAATCGTCTCTCCCCTTATTTCTATTCTCAGTTCAAGACTCCGTTCAATAATAGTGGTTTGTCCAACCACGTTTTGCGGCCCCACAACGGCAAAATGTAGGGCAAAAAGCGAAAGGATCGCAAAATTAACGGCGGAGCAAGTAATTTTCATGGTAATTTTAGAGGTTAAAGGTTCGATTCACAGAGCCGCAATCGTAAAATTGCGTAACAAAAGCAAAAAAAAGGCGTTAGTTGCGGTCCCCAACGCGTCATCCCGGGGTTATCGCGGCGGGGGCCGCTGCGGCTAACTCTCTACGGAGACCGACGTGTCGGCAAGGAAACAAGAAGCCTTCATTATTGTACAGTTCTGCCCTGTCTTGGTGTCGGCAATTGCGGCACAATTGGTGGCGGTTGTTGTATAAATTCTCCTTGCCTTTCTATATGATGTTGATGTTGTATCCGTTGTGACCGCCAAGGACGACATTCTGGAATGAAGAAAAGACAGGCGCAGATAATGATAACCCAGCATCCGCAATTGCGAGCACAACCTTGCCGCCGCTCCTTTTGCCGCCTTTCTTTGTATTCTTCTACGGACATGTGCTCTGTACGTATGATCGTTCCTTGTGAGTCACGTATCGGCACGCTTACTTGGTCTGGCATAACAATAGAATACTGGAAATAGGGGGAAATGTTGTAACAATACTGACGAATCACGTCCCGACAACGTGGGCGCTCAAGAGTGGGAGCGGCACGCCTACTAAGAACGGAGTCGATCCCACCTAGCGAAAGTGGCGCATCGCATTTCGTATGGTCGCAATGCTGATTGGTCCGTAGATTCACACGCGGCGCTCCCCAAGCGGGAGCAACGCAACTCTGTGAATCACCAACACTTTTCTACCCGGTTGCCCGGTCGCTATGTAGAAAATTGCCGTTCGCCCAAGCGATCTTAGTAAGTTGTTGTCGTACTCGAAATTCAATTCGTCCAGTGTGCAAACCAGACGATGTTTCAAATTGTGAAGGCAGTGTAACACACTTTTTTGCCGAATGCAATACCCCCGCGTTAGCTACGGCGGCTTCCGCCGCGATTACGCTCGGGTTGACATCGGGAACTACAACGTTGTTTAGCGCGGCGGAGGCCGCCGCGGCTAACTTGTCGCCTTGCGACGGCTGGATGCCGTGGTAAAATACAGGGACATTTTCATTGATCCGGGAATCCGGCAGAAGGAGCACAATCATGGGATTTGTCTACGCCGACATTACGATCGCCAGTTCGTTTGACGTTACCGCCGCCAAGAAAGGTCTCGTTGCCGAAAGCGACGTAAAAAAAATGTGCGTCAAAGCACTCGTCGACACGGGAGCGATGACGCTGATCATCAATGATGAGATTGCCGCTCAACTCGACTTGGAAGTCAAAGATCGGGTTACAGTCGAATTGGCCGACGGTTCCCGTTGTAAACGCAACCTTGTCGGACCTATCGATATTTATTTCAAAAACAGACAAACGTCTTGTTTGGCTCTCGTCATTCCCGGAGCGAACGAGGTGTTGCTCGGCGTCATTCCGATTGAAGGAATGGACGTAATTATCGATCCAATCCTGCAACAATTGGCCCTTCCGCCGGAAAGACCGTACCATGCAGGTATGAAAGTCAAATAAATCTGCTTCAACGCGGCGGGGGCCGCTGCGGCTAACGGTTTATTTTTGGCGAAAGCCTTAATCCGGCACCCAGAGTTTCGAAGCGTTTCCGGCAGGCGTTGCGGCATCCGGCGTCCAAAGTCCGGCGGCAGGCTCCGACTGTTGGGGGTCTTGTGCACGCATGGCTCTTGCCGTCGGCGTGCCGTCCGGATTGACAAGACCAAGACGAATAAACAAATTGTTCAACGCCTGCATAACCCCTTGCTCTTTGCCATGTTCGTGGACAAGGTGTTGAAGTGCCGCATGAACTTCCTCGGCACGACCGAGGCTGAGCAGAATCGTGATTTCACGCAGGTTCCACACGGCATCGGAACGCTTTTCCTCCATCGCTTCGTTTTTGGCCTTTTCGATCCATTCCAGTGCTTCCTCGAACCTGCCAGCACTGACGCCAATCTCGTAGAGCCCCTCAAAGGCAATGTTTCGCGCCTGCGACGGCATGTCCTTCATCGGACGATTCAGGAGTTCCTGCGCAAATTTGTACAAGGCACGCGGTTCTTTCATCACGGAAAGGATTTGCAATCCCTCCAGCAAGGCGTCCAACGGCAGCTTTTCGACATCGAGGCGGTGCCAACGCCAAATCGGTTGGGCGTCGAGAACCTCCGTGGCAGAGCCGTCGGGAAACTCAACCGGACCGAAAAGCGGCAAACCGATTCGGTTACGCAAAACGTCGCCAATTCCTTCCGCCGCATCGTTACTCATCCAATATTCGAGAAGCTGAATCACCCCTTGAATACGAGGAACGTACACCGGATCGTTTGCCGTTTCCTGCGGCGCCTTGCCATCGAGCAGACCGAGAGGATGATTGCACCAAAAGTCAACGAACTCCGTCATAAGGAATTCCCGGACGATGGTGTGAACAGTTGCGACATCCGGCGGAATGTTGTGAAACCGCCGCTGGATTTTCGCGTGGGTTTTCGGTAACGCACCAATGCTCTCCGTCTTCACCGGTTCCTGGCAGAGCTCGCCGAGCGTTGCGCGGAGCAACGAATCGAAAATTGGTTGGTCATCGGCGAGCAGTTCCCGAATTTCAAGTCGGGCGGAGCGATCCGTCTCCTTACCGAACAACAGGCAGGTCGCCATCTGCGTTGCAACGGTTTGCAGCGTTACTTCAGCGGACTCTTTGACGAACGGTCTGTCCAAAGCAACAAATGCCCCCAGCGGCGGCGGAACATTATTGTGCGTATAAACCCGCTTATCGAAATCGACCGTTACAAAACTCGCTGCCGACAACAGACGTTCCTGAACAGTCTCGGCATCGGAGATCGGAATTTCGAGTCGGAGAAGTTCCGTGTTGTCACCGAGACCGTCTTTCGACATAAAGAGTCGAACCGCTTCGGCGTCGGCGGCGTCTTCAGGAAGCGTGTTTGGAAGCGTCGCAAATTGACGCATCGCTTCGTTTCCGCCGTTGTTGTCGAGCAGCCAATAACGAACGGCGGCGACGTTCCGCCAGATGTTCGGCCACGCGGCGGCGTGAACGGTCAGCGACTCGAATTTTGCCAATGCTTTTTTCCACTGCATTAGGGCGAGGAACTCGATGGCGTCCTCAAACTCCGCTTTAGCGGGAAAGTCAGCGGGGCAATCGTTGTCGGTGAACATGTCGCGGAGCTGTAAGGGAATCTCGCTCATCGACGACGCTTGCAGCAGGACGGAGTTCGCTTGTTCGGCAACCAGAGAAAACGCTTTGAGGCGATTGCTGATCCCGATAACCGGCAGAATATGTCCCGCTACGAAAAGTTGGACGGAAACCTGTAATGTTCCGGTAAGCAGGGAACTGTGGATGGTGCCTTCTTTGCAGTGTTCGAAACCATCGGCGAGGACGGAGAGTGCTTTTTGCAAATCGCCGTGGGCGGCCAGAGCCAGGGCGTATTCCGATGCCGCAACGGGATTCTCCGGTTCCCGCTCGGCGAACGGTTTTGCGAGGGCCAAGGCGTCTTCCGGGCGGTCTTCTGCTCGAAAGATAGTCAGCTTCGCGGCGTTCAGGCAGGCGCAGTCCGGATGCGTTTTTTCGAGATTCTCAATGAAGGTCAGACAGGCGCCGGTCTGTTTTGATTCGAGGAGCCGCTCGATTTGATCGATTTCCTTGATCATATCGGGGCAGCAGAATCGGATTTTTTTATCTCGACCACCGGGACACAGCGAATAGGGGTCTAAGGGCATCGTGCGCTGAGGGTAAATGATGAATGAACTCGGCACCGCATTCTACACAAAAAGAATCGGTGACGTAAGCCCCCAGAGATGACGCAAGTTTAAGGGGGTGCGTCAAAGTTTTGTTGGCACGAGGTAGGTTGCCGACCGCCGGGGCGACAACGTGCGGCATTCCGCACAAAATGCTTCGTTAGCCCAACCCTGTCGGCTATCGCCGACGCAACCGCTCGGCGGTCGGCAGCCTACCACACCTTGTTGCTCCAAACTCGCAACTAAACTTTTACACCCCGTGCGCCAAGAAGTCCGTAGAAAGGAGGCAAGAAAGACGTAAAAGTTATTGAAAACCTTTCGCAGAGAGCCTTGCAGGTCGAGCCTGCCCGGTAAGGTTGACCAACCGCCGGAAGCGAGTGTTGCATCGGGAGCGAGTAATCCTCACGGTGAAGCGTACACAGCCAGTCCCAATGCCTTGCT
>Ga0099364_10012441_pt1 | contig 11472 bp, 10 predicted proteins | sample TergutTh196P3_FD_73070 | JGI IMG/M metagenome (GOLD analysis project Ga0099364, IMG submission 73070) | Microcerotermes parvus P3 segment gut microbial communities from Pointe-Noire, Republic of the Congo - Th196 P3 | ecosystem: Host-associated > Arthropoda: Insects > Digestive system > Gut ...
TACCATAGTTTTAGGTGTTGGGTGAGAAAAAATTGCAGCAAGAGTTTTCCGCTGTTTGTTATTCATGATATATAGTGGCATAAAATGCCAGCACTGTCAAAGCGGGGGCGCTAACTAGTACAATTTATTGTCGCCGCTGAAAGGCCATCCTCCAATGACAGCAAGCAAATAAAAAAGAGTTAGCATATAATTCAATGTAAAATGCGCCATTTTGCCGATAATTGATGTATATATGGTAAACCTCTTCTTTTTCCTTAAATTTAAGTCCCAACTGCGAAAAACAAGACCGGATATTGTCCGGCAGCTTGAGGAATCGCTTTTTCAGGCTATTAAAGAAGCAGGAGGGAAAATAACGGGCGATCGCTTTATAATCGCATCGGTTTTTAATGAAGATTCAATAGGCTTCTGGCTTGATATCTATATATTGGTTGAGAATATTAAGAAGAAAATAGATGAATCAAGTGAATTTTATGGGTATTCGCTCGTCGTAACAAACACAATCCACGATAAACCCGAATTGCTATGCCGGCTTCTTGCAAATTATAGCGGGGTTTTTGTTAATGACAATGCCGCTAAAAATATGACACCCTATGTATTTCTTGAAAATCCTTCGGTTTGGCAAAAAGGGAGCGATAAGAAGAAATACGGCAGCGCCGGCTTTTCCAGAATTAAAGATTTTAAAATCTTTAATTTATCAATAAAAAACGGAATGCAATTCCTGAATAATGTTACCGAAAGTTTTGAACAGGAAGAAATAAAAAATACTTTGGTCTTAGGCCCTGAATGGCTGCCCATGCGCAGCGGATTATATGATTACTGCAGCAGTATAACAGACAATTTTCCTCCGTTAAAAATATGTTTTGAATGTACCGGACTTGGCTCTCTGATTGATATCTGGTCTCCAGAGATTCGGCTGCTTTCAGACCGGCATAATAAAGAAATCAATAATCTTTGGGAGTTTCTATTCCGTGAACGTATAAGAGATGAAGTATCTGAATATGTTGCCAGTTGTGTAAAAAATTATTTATTACTGATTTTTGACTATTACTATAACGTTGCACGTAAAAAAGAAAAGATTCCTGTCATTCTGCTTGAGAATATTCACCTTGCACAGAATAATGTTATGGATATGCTGCTTGATGCGCTTGCGGATTTTGAAAATGATGAAAAAAAAATAATGATTCTAAGTACCGCGACAGATGATATTTCAGACGATAAACTAAAAAAATGGGAAGTTCTTTTTAATAATATAAATTATATAAAAGATGTTAAATATATAAATATTATCCCAAGGCTTTCGACCGAATTTTGGGAAATTATTTATGTGATTTCGCTTTTCAGCAATTATATGCCCCCTGAACTTTTCCTGAATCTTATGGAAGAAGAAGGAAAAAACCCTGTTATGATTACAAGAGCTTTTTCCATACTGCACACAATGGGAATAATTTCTTCGATACACGAACCGCGGCTGATGAATATGCATTACGAGGAGTATGCTGTAAAAATACTTGACGATAAAACCGCAAAGATACGTGCCATTGTCTGCAGGAGGTTGTTAAACTGGGCTGTAAAGCGTAAAGTTAACCCCTGTTTCCGGTTGTTGGTGATTATGGGGAATCTTGGCGGCGTAAAACATATTGACGATGTATTGCTTTTACAATCAATATCCTCGGATGTAATTAATAAAGCATTTTGTTCTATAGAAACGGCAATAGACTCGGGGCAATTTCAGGAACTTGTTAAAGAAAGAGCTTTCTCCATAATGTATATTTATAAAACTTCCAGGGCTTTGATTTCCGGATTGGAAAGTGAGGTTAATGAAACATTCGAAAAAACGATGGAAGACATAAAGAATCCCGCTAATAAATTATTCCCCGTTCTTTATGCGCAAATGCTTGTTAATCTTTCAACTTTTCATCTTGCTCGCTTTGAAGAAAATGAGGCGGCGGAAAAAGCAAAAGAAGCAGTTTTACTTGGGCAAAACAGTAATTCTTTTTGCCTTCCCCAGGCGTATCGGATTTTTTCTCTTGTATACCTGTCAAAACAACAGGTGAATGAAACAATCGAGTATTTGGGATTTGCGCTTGCAAGCTCTGAAAAAAATGGAAATTATCATGAACTTGCAATTTCCGGCTATTATGCCGCAGTGTCGCAATTTCTATACGGCGATTTATATAATGCTTCGCATCTGATAAAAAAATCAATAGAGCAAGCCCTTGTCGCAGGACGTACGGACTGGGCTGACCGCTGCCGGTTTCTTGAAGGCAGGTTGAAATTTGAGCTTGGTCATTATGGTGAAGCGTTGGAGATTTTTGAAAAACTCCGGGATGTTCCTTTTGGCGGCAGGACAGATGAAAAAGACAGCTTGTTGGCGGCATGGATATATCGTTCAAAAATATACAATCAGGAGCCATCTCCGGAAAAACCGCAAAATGCAAATCAGGATGCGGATATTTTTGAGATAGAAGCCGCATATTTTTCCGGTGACTACGAAAAGGCAGTTAAGCTCTCCTCTGTATATTCAAACATATCAGCTCAAAACAATATCCTGTTTACGGAACAGGCGGATTGGTGTAGCGGTTTTGCCCAGTGTGAGCATTTATTTTTTACTCGGGGCGAAATACAAAAAAGAATTATAAACCTGTATCATTCATTGTCATTATGTAGGCTGGAAGGTCAGTGCGATGAAGCGCTGTGCATTATTCAGGGGGTTTTACGCGATGAAAAATTATGCGAAATCGATCCTTTGGATTCTTTGTATTTTTTTGCAAAATACTTGATATTGGGACAAGCCGGTGCAAATCCGGTCGATCTGAGTACTGCTGTCAGTATGGCTTTCAAACGCCTCCAGCGCCGTGCCGGAAGAATCGAAGATATCGAAACCCGTCGTTTATACCTGAATAATCCGCATTGGAACCGCGAGTTAAGTATGGCGGCAAAAGATTTTAAATTGATATAAATTACCCTTCATTAAGATTGCTGTTCCAAAAACTGAAGTTTTGGAACAGCCTTGTGTGTATTGACATTTTTTCCGTAAAATGATAAAAAGAAGGTAACTGGCGGCGTAGCTCAGTTGGTAGAGCGTACGGCTCATATCCGTTTGGTCATAGGTTCGAGTCCCATCGCCGCTAATTCAGGCTGCCCGGCTGGGCAGCTTTTTTTTAACGTAGCAGTGCTTGTGAAGGATGTTAATATGAAGATACAAAACTTTAAAGCGGTTATTTTTGATCTCGACGGTGTTTTAATTTCCACGGACAATTATCATTTTCTTGCATGGAAAAGCATTGCAGATGAGCTTGGAATTCATTTTGATGAAGAAGTCAACAATGCATTACGTGGTGTTTCCAGAATGGAAAGTCTCGATATCATCCTTAAAAATGGAAATGTCGTTCTTGATGAAAAAGAAAAGCATGCTCTTGCGGAAAAAAAGAACTCACTTTACCGGGATTATCTTCAGGCATTGGAGCCCGCTTCCGTTGATATTGGCATTCGCCCTGTATTAGAACAACTAAAATCAATGGGCATAAAGATTGCAGTCGGCTCCTCGAGTAAAAATGCAGGGTTCATTCTTGAAAAGACAGGTCTTGCTTCCTTGTTTGATGCCGTAGTGGACGGCAATGATATTACAAAGACCAAGCCCGATCCGGAAGTTTTCTTAAAAGCGGCTTCGGCGCTTGGAGTTCCTGCAAACGAAGCTCTGGTGGTTGAAGATGCATTTGCAGGAATTGAAGCAGCCCATGCAGGCGGTTTCCAATGCGCCGCAATAGGCGATGCATGCAATTCTCCTCTTGCGAATATCAAGCTTGATACGCTTGCTGGTTTATTTAACTTTCATTAGCGCCATTTTTTTCGGAGAGGGGGGATTTGAACCCCCGATTCCTAGCTCCCAAAGCTAGTGGATTAGCCACTATCCTACCCTCCGTGGTGGTTTTATTTTAGCGGTTTCTTTTTTTTTAATCAAGGCGCATATTGAATTATTGCGTGTTGATTTCCGGCAGGTATTTCCAGTAGCGGCTTGGCATTAACTGGCGCTGTAGATTTGGGTTGCTCCGGTCTTCGTTGTTTATTATCTTGTGGTAATGCTGCCAAAGATCTACCCATTCGTCTTTATCTGATGCTTCGCTGTAAGCGCCGCTGTTTGCGGTAAATGCTGCTTCCTGAACAAGTTTAAACTTTTCGCCGTAAGGGCGGCGTAAAAACAGTCCGCGTTTTTCGTCGATTATTGTCCATGTTGTGTCTCCAAAACGTTCTGTTAAATATTCGGCAAGACACGGCAGGATAAAATGATCCGGCGCGCATCTTGCGATGTATTCGCCTCCTACGGGGAAAAACCGGAGTAAACCGCTCATCCTGTGAACTTCAAAATAAACTTTTCCTGCCGCTTTTAAAACAACCAATGTGTTTGCATCCCCGCGATCGGCTGCCGCCAGTTCTGCGGCATGACGCTTTTCTTCAAGCGTACATGTCGCCGCATTAAGAACCTTCCTGACAAAAGCGGTGATCTCTTCTTCAATTGGCATTTCACTCATCCATGCGTGGAGAATGATATCAAAGGCATTTACTGATAATTCATATAACGTCTGTGCGGTTCCTTCAAGTACGGATGCATCAAAATTGAGGGAAAAATAATTCGATATAAAGTTTAAGTCTCTCTTTTCTATCCGTTGAAGATAATTACTTAAAAAAAGATTTTCTGTAGAAGGAAGAGTGGAAAATAGTTCGCCGGATTCAAACAACTCTTGCTTATAACTGCAGGATGTGTCTTCCAATTTGTTTATCATCTCAAAAAAACTGCTTCTCATAAAATTCCCCTTATGTGCAAAACCTAAAATTCAAACAGCGGAAGCTGAAGCCCTGCGCCGTCAGTGTCCGAAAGCAGCCGGCGTATACGCTGAGGATCGTCGGGCTGTTCGATATATTTGCCGCCTGCCGTCATAAAATAGCGCGCGCGCTTTACAACTGCACCCATCCTGAACAGATTTTCTATTGTTAAGGTTCGCAGCCGTCGTGTTTCAATTATCCGCCGCGCGGTTTTTGCGCCGATGCCGGGTACGCGAAGCAAGGTTTCGTAATCGGCGCGGTTTACTTCTATTGGGAAGAAGCCGAGGTTTTTCAGCGCCCATGATGTTTTTGGATCGATGTGCGCGTCAAGAAATGGTTCATCTTCGCTTAAAATTTCTCCGGCTTTAAAATGGTAAAAGCGCAGCAGCCAGTCCGCCTGATACAGACGGTGTTCCCTTACAAGAGGCGGACCCGCGCTTTCCGGCAGGCGCGGGTCGTAACGGGTTTCCCGCCGGGCGAAACTGCCCGGGTGAATAAATGCCGAATAATAGACGCGCCTGAGTGAAAATTTATTGTAGAGCGAACTTGAAAGATTGACGATCTGCCTGTCATCTTCGCTTGTCGCGCCTACAATTAACTGAGTGCTTTGCCCGGCAGGGGCGAACCAGGGGGACTTGGCCCGCCCCTGCGGCAAAAACTTAGTTTTTGTTCTTGTTTCTTCATATTCATTGCTTGCGCTTGAAAAATCATTCATTGCGCCAAGGATATCCTGTTTGGATTTTTCCGGGGCAAGGCATAAAAGGCTTTTTTCTGTGGGAAGTTCTATGTTGCAGCTTAGCCTGTCCGCCCACTTTCCGGCTTCGCGGATCATTTTATCGCCCGTTCCCGGGATTATTTTTAAATGGATGTAGCCGCCGTAGCCGGATTCGGTGCGCAGTGTCTTTGCGGTTTCGATTAATTTTTCCATCACGATGTCGGGGTCTGCAAAAATCCCCGATGAAAGAAAAAGTCCTTCTATATAATTGCGCCTGTAAAATTCGGTTGTAAGTTCCACAAGTTCATTTACGGTGAAACTGGTGCGTTTTACATCGGCAGAGGAGCGGTTTATGCAATAGGCGCAATCATACCTGCAAACATTGGAAAAAAGCACTTTTAAAAGGCTTACGCAGCGCCCGTCCTGCGTCCAACTGTGGCAAACCCCCATTGGTAAACTTGTTCCGAATTTTGCCTTTTTCCCGTCCGGGTACTTAAAACCGCTTGAGCCGGATGTTGCACAGGATGCATCATATTTGGCAGCGCCGGAGAGGACGGAAATTTTGTCTTGCAGGTTTGTAAGAGCCATGATTAACTATACAAACGTTTAGGTGTTTTGTCAAGCGTTTTTTATTATTAATTCATCCTTTAAGATATTATCTTCTCCGTATACGCAGACAGGAATTTCTTTGTCTCCGTAGTTTTTTATTTTTACCTGATTTAAGTGTATAAACTGGCCTGTAGCAGGCGCTGTTAATATGCCATGTATTCTATTGTATCGCCATGGGCGCCTACAAGTTCATGGCAGCTGGGGTGTATAATAAGATCCATTTCTTCTAATGGAAGAAGACCCAATAAGACTTTGGTCAAGCCGGGTATTGTTATTGCTCTCATAACAGATTGCCTGTCTTTCCAGCTAATTTCTACCGGCGCTGTTACAGGGCAGGGAACATACTCTCCGTTTGCTATCTTTACTTTCTGTTCGCCTGTTTTTTCCAAACCCAGTTTTTTACTGGTTTCTTCATCAAGCATAAGCGAATACGCGCCTGTGTCTACAATAGCATTTACTGTTATGGTGCGGATTTCTTCCGGCTTAATAACTCCTTTATTTGCCAGCGCAATATCCCATTCATTTCTTAACTTAAGTTCTGCGTGTACTGTACCCATGAACAGATTATACCACAAAGGCAGTATATTTTCAACATAATAAAGCATTGCGTTTTTTTTACAGCATATTAATCAACTCACAGAGGGGATGCATTTTCATTGGTTTTTTCGAGGCAAGGATGCGTGAATATGACGAAATGTGCCTTGAGAAAAAAAACAATACAAGCAGAAACCTTGAGGGGCGATCTAGAATTATTATTCGTCAAGCATTAGTTTGTTTTTCTTTTTTAAAAGTTTAATTTGTTCACGCGCTATTTGTTCTACGCTTTTTTCAGGTGTTGGCTGATCCTCCGGTAAAATTGCACCCGCTCGTCTAATTGCACCTCTTACCTCTTGCCCTACGATATTGTGCGCATGAGTCGCCTCGTTAGGTGAAACTATGTTTTCTTTTTTTATCTTTTCATCTGCAAGTGTAATACGGAACAAATTTGCTGCAAGTTCGCTGCTGTTCATAAAATCAATAATTTGCCTTTTTGCTCCGCTGCCATGTTCGACCAATTTGCTGACCTCAGCAAATTGGTCTGCTGTATTAAATCCGCTGTTCTTACAAGCAAGCATGGCTCTTTCAATTACTCTTTCAAAATTTCGCCACTGAACGTATTCCAGAACAGAAGCTAATTCTCTTGCAAGCCAATATTCAACGCCATTTTCATCACGATGTTTAATTTTTTCAAAATTTTTGTATTCTTTTGCTTTTATGTCGCTCACAGCGAAAAATCTCCCCGATTATCAATTTTTGTATCTCTTCGAGAATACGGCAAATGAGGTCTTTTGTCAAACAGACGGAAATGTGGATTTTCACCACGCTTGCGGGTAGGGGGCGTGATTGTGTCTAAACGCTTACTGTGTTTAGACAAACTGGGGAGTGACAGGCACCAAAAAAAATACCGAGGCGGAGGAAATACTGACAAACTGGGGGGTGCCTGTCACAACATCATAAACTTAAGCCTAAAAAGTAGGTTTTAGATTGGATTTATATTTGTTATAGTACTTCCACCTGCGAGGAGAGCTTTTCTGCTTTTCTCGTACCGGCACTATTTAACGTTCCATATCGGTTGTTAACCGTTTGAACATTTTATCTTTGCGGCTTTCATCATCCTCCATTATCAGCTTGATAAATTGTTCCTTGAATAAACCTATAGCAATATTCTCGTTTATTCTTATGGCGTAACGATGCTGTTTTTTTCTTGAACTTCTCATAGCCCGCTTCTCTGCCTGGCTTATCAGATCCTGCACTATATTAATTACAAGCATCTGAGCCCAGAAATCTTGCGGCACATATATACTCGCTTTCCCCGTAACACTCTCAAAACGGACTTTGTTTTTTAATGTGTGGTATTTCTTCTCTATACACCACCGCTTCCGATACATTCGGTTTATATCTCCGGCAGTTCCTTCCCGTACGTTTGTTACCAATATCCCAGGCTCTCCATTATCATATACAGACTTTACAACCCTTACGGAAGTCGATCCTTTCTTGGACAGCTCTCTCTCACGCTCAGGCATTGAACGCCTAAGGTGTTCCATCCGGCTCTTGTTGTGAAGCAGTTCCACTTCTTCATCATTACTATGCATCTGGCTAACTTCGGTCTTATAATTTGTTGAATGAAGCCGAATTAGGTAATATATACCCGCTTCTTCAAGAAAATCAATGAATTCCAGTGATGCGTAATTCCGATCAAAGATGATAAGCACCTTCCTCTCTCCAATTATCTCCTTAAGCGTTTTTATGTGCTCCTTGGCTGCGGTTATCTCGCTGCTGCGGTAATTATCTATACCGATGTCCAGCATAAAGCGGTTATATATATCATACACAGCACTGATATTGGCTCGTGCCACTGCCTTCCCATACTTGTTTATGCTTTCCCCATAGACCTGCCGATTCTCCCCGCTGTTTGGTATTTCTGCCCGGCTTCCGTCTATTGCCATGACAAGGTACCCCCTCCAGCCTTTCGGTTCCTGGCCGTCGTAAAACCTTCTCAGATAATTTCGATTCAGAACCTTGAATACTTGTGGGTTCAGTTTCTGCCGCTGTTTTAGATAACCTTGCTTGCTGACCGCATATTCCATTTTGTCCACCGCTTGAAAATACTGCCTGATTTCCATTGCAGCGCTTAAACCCTTCTTGGCAAGCGTGCATGTCAGTATATCACTAAGCGGCATATTCCGCTGCCTCGTCCAACTGCTCCGGTCACCTATCTGCTGTGCCGTTTTTCTTAAATCCTCGCTGTGGATTTCCGAAAATAATTGTTTTATCCTAAAATAAGCTTTATGTTCACTCATAGCCCCCTTTTTGATCTTAGTTGTTTTTTTACTTCCTATCTAGCTTAAGTTTATGATGTTGTGACAGACAATATGAAGGCCCCCCGAAGATAGTGTATCGTGGATTAGCTGCAGAAAAGCAGCATACCACATATCTTACGGGAGGCCAAAAATGATAGGAAAAGAATACTACATCGGAATGGATGTACACAAGGACACAGTGCAGATGGCTGTGTTTACGGAAACAGGAGAAGAGCCTGTTTATGAAAAGCGGCTGAGAAATGACACAGACTTGCTGGTCAAGGAAGTGGTTGTATTTTGCCGGAAAGGGAAGACCGAAGTCGCATACGAAGCAGGGAGTCTGGGATATGTTATCTATAGAGCAATGGAAAGAGCCAAGATACCATGTTACGTGCTACCCGCGAATAAAGTAGCAAAGAAGCGGACAGATCGGATTAAAACCGACAAGCGGGACGCCCGGCTGATAGGACGTGAGTTACGGAGCAAAAGTATAAGGCCAATCGCCGTACCCGATGAAGTTGATGAAGCTGCGCGCGATCTGATTCGCTGCAGGGAAGACGTGAACGAAGATTTAAGGAGGACGAAACAAAGGTTGTTAAAGTTAATGGTCCGCCACGGGCATATATACACCGAAGGAGGTAATAACTGGACATTGAAACACTGGCGGTGGATGGATCAGAGGACGTTCAAGCATGAATATGACGGAATGGTATATGAAGAATACCGAAGTCAAATCAGATCGTTGGAAGAAAGGATAGTACGGCTTGAAGAAAAGATAGTGGCAATAGCGGAAAGCCCCAGATATAAGGCGGCAGTAAGTAAATTACGAGTATTTAAGGGAATAGATTACATAATAGCGTTATCTGTGTTATGCGAAATCGGAGACTTCCGGCGGTTTGCCGGAGCAAAAGATTTTATGTCGTACATAGGCCTTGTGCCGAGTGAAAACTCAAGCGGCGGAAAGCGGAATCAGGGAGGTATAACAAAAGCCGGCAACGGCCATCTTAGAAGATTGTTGATAGAGAGTGCGTGGCATTACACAAGGAATGCCAGGCCCGGCAAACGGCTGGAGAAACGACGGCAGGGATATCCTGCAAACCTCATTGATATAGCCGACCGTGCATTGCACCGGCTTCATAAGAAGTATTTGAAACTTGTATTTAACGGGAAGCATAAAAACGTAGCTGTTACCGCTGTAGCCCGTGAACTAGCCGGCTTCATCTGGGCGGTTCAAGTTTCAAATGTAGCATAACGCAAGGATTTATTGATGACGGCAGAATGGCGGAACAAGACGGAAAATCTGGTGGTAAAAATAGGGAGATCTTCGATGGTGCCTAACGGCAGGTTTAACCTGATCCATGATGACAGAGTGAAGCAACCCCTTATGGCGAAAGAACCGTTGTGTGGTAACCAACCCACGAATCTCAGTCTGGTAATCGCCGTGTTGCATTTTCCGTCTTGTTTCGTTGTTCTGCTGTTCTGGTTCCGGTTTTACAAGGAGGTATATATAGAATACAAATATTAATATTTCTTTATACAACTACTTGACTCGGAGGGCCATCATATCAGGCACCAGTTCCCTATTGGTGTATTCCACCGCAGCAAAACAGCTCATTTGTCGCCGCAATGGAAGACGTTTTAGCCGTTTATGAGCGTCCATACGACAAAAATAAACCGGTTATATGCATGGATGAAAAGCCTTATCAGCTTCTAAGCCTGAGCCGTCCGTCCATACAAATGAAGCCGGGGGCTCCTGAGCGGGTAGACTATGAATATATAAAAACAGGGACATGCAGTATATTTATTTTTACAGAGCCGCTTGCCAGCTGGCGTTACGCACAAGCACTCCCTCAGCGTACGAAAAAAGATTGGGCAGGCTGGATCCAATGGCTTCTTGATGAGCAGTACCCTGATGCGGAAAAAGTTGTATTGGTAATGGATAATCTTAATACCCATACCATTTCATCGCTGTATGAAACTTTTCCTCCGCAGGAAGCGTTCCATCTTGCACAGCGTCTTGAAATTCACCATACGCCGAAACATGGAAGCTGGCTCAATATAGCTGAGATTGAGTTATCTGCTATGACAGCGCAGTGTCTTGGCAACAGGTGTATTCCCGGTATAAAAACTTTGAATATGGAGCTTGCGGCATGGCATAATCAGCGCAACCAGTCGCAGAAGGGAGTCGACTGGCAGTTTAAAAAAGAAAATGCGAGGATTAAGCTTAAAAAACTTTACCCTATTATATTGTAAAGTTTTAGCTGTTCCATTTTACTAGTTTTTTTATTTTTGAGGCACACTTTTTTCGGCTAGATTTTCTTTTGAGGCATCACGGCCACCGTTTTCCCCCAATTTGACAATTTATGCGCAAGATAATCCCGGTTCATTTCAAGCGTTTGGGTGTATTCGTCAAGTATTTTTCCCTTGTCCTTTTTATTCGCTCTTTGATACCGTATTGGAGGATCGACATTGTTTTACTTTTTGAAA
>Ga0099364_10012442_pt1 | contig 11472 bp, 5 predicted proteins | sample TergutTh196P3_FD_73070 | JGI IMG/M metagenome (GOLD analysis project Ga0099364, IMG submission 73070) | Microcerotermes parvus P3 segment gut microbial communities from Pointe-Noire, Republic of the Congo - Th196 P3 | ecosystem: Host-associated > Arthropoda: Insects > Digestive system > Gut ...
CGATAATACTTGTTTCACGAGCGTGGAGGGTGTTTTGATTGACAAAACGTTTCCATAATATATTGTCGCAAATGTAGACGTAAAGATTTTTGCTGGGACAACATAAAATAAATCCTGTGCTGTGATATGGCATAATAAACCGCTATCTTTGCAAAATAAATTACTTATTAATAATTTTTTAAAACAATCAGAGATGACTCCAAACATTAACGTATCAGTAAACCTGACGCCCGAAACCCGATTCGAGCAGGCTTTGAAGAAAGCAAGCATCGAAAACCCATCTGTTGTTACCCAATTGACCGTTACAGGTGCGATTACCTACGACGATTTTGGATATATTTGTATAAATATGGGTAAAACGTTGTATGTATTAGATTTAAGCAAAGCATCCATACAATCCTTTCCGGAAAGATGTTTGTTCTTATCGCATTTTAGCAGCCTGACTTCCCTTATCCTTCCCGACACATTTAATGGTACAGAAATTGATTTAGATTTTTATTCAGGAATGACGTCTATCTTTATACATCCCGATAATCCGTTTTTTACAAGTGAAAACGGCGTGTTGTACAACAAGGACAAAACAAGAATTGTATATTATCCCCAAGGGCGGTTGGGCGAATACCTCATTCCTGCTTCTGTTGTAGATATTTGTTTTAAACACTGCCCCGGTTTAACTGCAATTTCGGCACATCCCGATAATCCGGTTTATGCAAGTGAGAACGGCGTGTTGTACAACAAGGAAATGACCGAACTGTTAAAATATCCCGAAGGGCGTTTGGGTGAATACTTTATTCCCGCTTCGGTTGTCGAAATCGGAAGGGAGGCTTTTTGCGATTGCACCGGTTTGACGTCGGTTAATATTCCTGATTCGGTGGTCGATATAGGACTTTTTGCTTTTATAAATTGCACCGGATTGACCACCATTACTATTCCCGATTCGGTGAGAACAATCGGAAGAGGAGCTTTTGAATCATGCAGTTTGACATCCGTATCCATTCCCAAATCGGTGGTTAAAAACGAACACATCGCTTTAAACGATTCTTTTGACCGAAATATATTTTTCGATGTCCATCCCGATAATCGTGACTTTGCAAGCGACAATGGGTTTTTATTCAGCAAAGACAAAACGATATTATACAGTTGTCCCGTAAATACGAAAGGCGGTTATACAATTCCCGATTCGGTAGTAAAAATTGAAGGATACCTTAGCCACCATGCGGGCTTGGCGACGTTGAACATACCCGCTTCCTTATCTGAATTCGATAAAGAGTTTTTCCCCGGTTATTCCACATTAACATCCATAGAAGTACACCCCGATAATCCTTTTTTTGCAAGCAGGGAAGGCGTTCTGTTCAATAAAGACATGACAGAACTGATTTTATGTCCTCAAGGGCGGCAGGGTGATTTCATCATTCCCGATACGGTATTAAAAATCGGGGAAAAAACTTTTACGGATTGCACCGGCTTGACCGCTGTGACCATTCCTGATTCGGTGACCGAAATAGGATATAACGCTTTTGATAATTGCTTCGGTTTGACTTCCATTATGATTCCCGCCTCAGTTACGGAAATTGACGGGGATGCTTCGGAAACGGACATTTCCAAAAGTATTTCCTGGAACTGTCCGGCTATCATAACAATACATCCGGAGAACCGTGTTTATGAGGTGGAAAACGACGGAAAAAGGTCAATCATCAAAAAACAAATTATCCGCGTATCAGTAACCCTGACACAAAGGCTACGGTTGGAACAGGCATTAAAGAAAGCGGGTGTTATGAAGCCTGCGTCTGTTTGTCGATTAACCGTTACCGGTACGTTTGCCAAAAAAGATTTCCGGTTTATATGCGAAAATATGGCTGAAACGTTGCTTGAGTTGGATTTAAGCAATGCTACGATTAGAAGTAAACACATCCCGAACTCAGGCTTTTCAGGCTGTACCGGTTTGATTTCTATTATACTTTCTGAAAAAATCCGGTTCATTGACCGCAGGGTTTTTGCCTCCTGTACCCACTTAACATCTATCGCCGTGCATCCCGATAACCTTTATTATGCAAGCGATAATGGCGTGTTGTATAACAAAGAGATGACCGTTTTGATTAAATACCCGTTAGCGCGGCAAAGCGATTATGTGATACCGACTTCGGTGACAAAAATCGACATAGAGGCTTTTCGCGACTGTACCGGTATAAATTCCGTCACTTACCCAATTGATTTTCCACTGTTGATAAATAATAATGGATTATGGTCTACCGTTACTATTCCCGATACGATGGTCGAAATAGGTCAAGACGCTTTTCGCGACTGTACCGGTTTATACTCCGTTTCCATTCCCGCGTCTGTAACTGTAATCGGCAACGGCGCTTTTGACGGCTGTCCCGCTTATTTTAGTGTACATCCCGATAATCTAAATTACACAAGCGTGGAGGGTGTTTTGTTTGACAAAACGAATACCCTCTGATTTTTACTCCAAAGTAATTTTATTAACGCTTTATGGGGTCTCTTCGAGTATTCCTGTTCTTTCAAGCCATTGCTTGATTTCAGGCATGCTATTTTTTATGTTATCTCGGGATACGCCTAATGCTTCAAGGATGGTAGCATCCGGAGCAAGCGTTTTGAGGTCGTCGATTGTATTCATTAATCCGCCGCCGCCAAATGTTATAAAAGGAACGATGGTTTTTCCCGACAGGTCGTATGCTTTTAGAAAAGAAAAAACCGGTAAAGACAGGGTTCCAAACCAATTCGGCGAACCTAAAAAGATTATATCATAGTCGGCAAAATTGTCTATGCTACCTACAAACGCAGGAAGATGTCCGGCTTCCTGTTCCTTCCTTGCCCGCTCATGTGTCGCGTTGACGTCCTCGGGATAAGGGTCAACGGGTTTCAACTCAAATACATCGGCGTCTGTAAGCGCCTGAATTTGTTCAGATACAAATTTAGCATTGCCTGTGTGTGAATAAAAGACGATTAACATTTTCAACTTCGGCTCGGCAGTCAATGATTTGATTACAAAATATCCTGCTGCCACGATTGCCACTAACAACGCTACTAAAACTAATTTTCGATTTTTCATTCTAATTGTCCTCCAATATTTAATTTTTTAATTAACAATTCTTAATCGGCGGCAAACATATATAAAAAAAATCATTTTTCCAAATGTGCGCCAAAAAAACTCAGCAATTTAGATTGCCTGGGATCGCGGACGTTTCGTCCGCGTTGTGAAATGTGTGGGACGTCCGCACTCCCAAGATTTGGGAAAATCCTGGATTTTATCTATTTTTGCACAATAATTATAAAACAAAAAGTATGAAGAAGTTGATTGTCATTTTATTATTTATTCTGTTTTTCAATTCCCTACGATCGCAAACAGAATGGCGGTACGACCGCACCGGGATTTATAAAAACGAAACGGGTCTGTTAAAAGCCTGGCCTGCCGAAGGCCCCGAATTGCTTTGGTATTACGACGGACTGGGCGAAGGACATTCGTCGGTTGCCATCTCGAATGGAAAAGCGTATATTACGGGGATGTTAGATGAAAAAGGGTTTTTATTTGTTTTTGATTTAAACGGCAAGTTGTTGAATAAAGTGATGTATGGCGACGAATGGACAACGAATTATGTTGGAACAAGGTCGGCGCCTGCCATCAATAACGGAAAAATTTATCTGATCAGCGGTACGGGAGATATGATTTGCTGGGATGAAAACACGTTGGACGTGATCTGGAAAAGGAATATATTTGTTGATTTTGAATCAACAAATATCACTTGGGGTATTAACGAATCGCCGCTTCTTTTCGGAGAAAAGATAATTGCCACGCCGGGCGGGAATACGCACAATATCGTCGCATTGAATAAAAATACGGGAGAACTGATCTGGAGCAGTCCGGCCAAAGGCGAACTGTCGGCCTATTGTTCGCCGCTTTATATCGGCGATCAGCAAACGCCTTTAATCGTTACCATGACAGCCGAGCATATTGTAGGGCTGGAAGCCTCTACAGGCAAACTGTTGTGGTCGTTTGAAAGCAAAAATCGCAACAAAATACATGCAAATACACCTGTATATGAAAATAATATGATCTTATGCGCCAGCGTCGATAAGGGTTGTACCATGTTGAGGCTGAGCGACGGCGGACGCAAAGCCGAGATCGTCTGGGAATTGCCTGAACTCGACAATATGATGGGGGCGCTGGTAAAAGCAGGCGATCATATTTACGGTTCGTCATCGGGATTTAACAGCGCCAGGTTCTGGTACTGTATTGACTGGAAGACGGGCGATGTTAAATACAAAGAAAAGGATTTGGCCATGGGCGTAACAATCGCAGCCGACAACAGGCTTTATTGCTATACTGATAAAGGTGAAATGGCGCTTGTCAATGCTACCCCCGAAAAATTTGAAATAATAAGCCGGTTTCCGATTGTCAAAGGAACTGAGCAACATTGGGCGCATCCGGTAATACATCAAGGAATACTCTATGTTCGACATGGAGACACATTGATGGCGTATAAAATCAAAAATCACAGATAGTGTAGAGACAAATTATGTTTTTTTGTTAGTTACCCCAGCCCGGGTTTTGGTCAAGATTGGGATTCCGTTCTCTTTCTACTGCCGGAATAGGCCATAACATATCCCTGTCGGTGAAAGCGTGTGTATAGAGCACATTGCCGTAAATACCCAAAGCAGGTTTGCCGGACAATACCTCCCTGGCAATACCCCAGCGGCGCAGATCAGCGAAGCGATGGCCTTCGACAGCCAGTTCGAGGGCGCGTTCCTTACGGATTCGTTCGGTCATCTCTTCTTTTGAATTTACCGCCATCCATGCAGCGCCGGAATTTAAACCGGGCATATTTACTCTCGCTCTTACCTTGTTCAGTTCGATGACGGCTTTATCCAACTGATTCGCTTCATTATAGGCTTCGGAAAGCATCAGAAGCACGTCGCCCAGCCTAATCAGCGGGAACTCATACGGACATTGCGTATGTTCATGAAGGTATCCGTTCAGATTGCCCGTAGGTACAAATTTCCGCCAGAAATAAGTAACCCAGCTGGAGTTACCGTTACGGATAAAACCGTACTGTTCGGCTGCCGTTGCTCCGCCGTACTCTGTGGTGAAAAGTAAAAACGTGGTCATTAACGGCAAGCTCAGGGCGTCAGAGCCGAGATACCACGAGAAAGGCGTAATAACGCTGGCATAAAGGCGTGGATCGCGGTTGCGGTAAGCATCAATGATCTTTGCGGTATCCGCATTCAGCAGCGATTCTATCTCCGTCTGGTCTGATTTGATTTGAATACACAGGTAATTACGCCTGAGGGCTTCATTTCCGTCGTTGAAACCGGGGAAAATATCGTCCCAGTTGAAAGGCCGTCCGTCAGGATATTCATACATATCAACCAAATCGCACGAAGGCACGGAATAATTGTAAGGCATACGTCTCAATGTGCATTTATTGCCAAGATAAGTACCCATTAATAGCCCATAGTTGTCGCCATCAGCCTTGCTTTGGAGTGCAAAAATCATTTCAGGGCTTTTTGCGCCGTTATACAGTGCGAAAAGTTCACCAAAGTCCGAATGAAGGCTATAACCGTAATTGTTGGTACGGTTATATACGATTTCTTCGAAGTCGGCAATGGCCTTATCCCACTCCTTGTTATACAGATAAACCTTTCCTCTGAGCGCATAAGCGGCACCTTTGGTAGCACGTCCGTAATCGGAGTCAGGCCAACTGATTCTCAGCTTGCTGATAGCGAACGTTAAATCCTCAATGATATACCGGTGAACTTCGTCGGGGCTGTTTCGGGGCTTTAGCATCGTGGCAAAATCTGCATTCACATTGGTTGTTTCGTCATAATACGGTACGCCACCGAATAAACTCATCAAGCGGAAATAAGCCAATGCCCTCAGAAATCGTGCTTCGGCAATGGCTTCATCTTTCGCGTCATTACTCAGCGTTTCCATGTTTGAAACGTTCCTCATAACCCCATTTGCCCTCGCAATAATTTCATATAGAAAGGTCCAAAAGTTTTGAATAGGTCCGTAATTGTTTGCATAAGTGCCTATCGGTATGGCAGGAAACGGTACATCGTAGCCGTATGCAATATCTCCGAGATAATCGGTCATAAAATCGAGTCCAAAGGCATAATCCTGTTTGACGGCATTATATATACCCATAATACCTTGTTTGACATGTGTTTCGGTTTTCCAGAATGACGCATCACTTACCTTATCCGGCGGTATGAGGTCTAAATCATAACAACCTGAAAAATTGATCGAAACGCTAACAATTGTCAATAAATTCAACAAATATTTCTTGATTTTCATCTTTGATAATTTTAAAAGTTTAAGTTCAATCCAAATGAATAACTCACTTGTGTAGGATAAATAATGCCGGCATTCACTTCGGGGTCTATTCCCGGGAAATCTTTGTTCTTGAAAGTGTAAGCATTATCAATGCTTACATACATGCGGATATTATCCATAAAGACTTTATGCGACATATTTTGGGGGAGCGTATATCCCACTTGGATATTCTTCACCCTCAAAAACGATTTATTGAATATAAAAGCATCGCTTGCCTGCATATTTCTGGAATCGGCCGAGTTCAAAAGTCTCGGGAATTTTGCGTCTGTACGTCCTTCAACCCATCGTCCGTCGGCAATCGTCTTGTTAATCGTAAAGCCGTGAACTGTTACGAATCGGTATGAATTATCCTGGAAGTATGTTTGCCATCTGGCTACTCCCTGCAATAAGGCCGAGAAGTCAATCCCCCTCCAACTTGCGCCAAGTGACATCCCATAAGTAATCTGTGGATTGAGCCCCCACCCTTTTTTCACGCGGTCGTCGGGAGTAAGGCTGCCGTCGCCATTGGTGTCCCTGTAGAGGAAGTCGCCTTTTGACGGTCGTAGATAGGTGGCAAAGTATTGCGGATTTTTGTCAACAAGCGACTGCACGTATGCCATATCTTCATCCGTTTGTACAATACGGTCTACTTCAAGTACATACTGGATGTTGATAGGTTCACCTTCCAAAATCATATTCGTTCCGGAAATGGAAGATACATTGCCGCGGAATTTAGTTACTTCATTCTTTACAAAACTAAAATGGCCTCCTACATGGTATGCAAAATCGCCTATCCGGTCTCCCCAGTCCAAATTCATTTCAAAGCCTTTATTGTTTACTTCTGCTGCATTTTGATTGGGTACGGTCGAAGTACCGTGAACCAAAGGCGCGGGCAGACTAATCAGGATACCCTCCGTATCTTTGCTGAACAATTCCAAACTGCCATTCAATTGATTATTCAATAACCCGAAGTCGACGCCGAAGTTAATAACTTTTGTCGTTTCCCATGTAATATTCGGGTCTGAAAGAGTGGTCTGTGCAAAACCTCCTACTATCTGTGCGTTCAAAACATAATTGGCAACGCCATATACTGCCTGATACGGGTAGTCGTTGATGTTATAATTACCGCTATTGGCAAAAGTAGGGCCTAAGGTTACGTTATTTCCTAACAAACCGTATGAAATCCTTAGTTTCAACGCATTTAACGCTTCAATATCTTTCAGGAATCCTTCCTCGGATAAGCGCCAGCCTGCCGAGAATGACGGAAAGAAACCCCATCTGTTATCCGGAGAGAAACGTGAGGAACCGTCATACCTGAAGTTGGCTTCCAGCAAATATTTTTCATCCCAGTTCAGGTTCAATCGTCCAAAATAGGATCGCATCGCCCATCTTGTTAAGTTGCCGCTTATATTAGAGGTGACCGGAGCAGCATCGAACACCACCAATGAAGGATCCAGAAAATCATATTTCCTCAATCTTTCCCATCGGTAATGATACTGTTCCTGATTGGCGCCCAGCAACACGCCAATATTTAATTTGTCGAAATTGGTTGTATAACGTATCATAGCATCCATCTGGTGTTGGATGGATTTACGGGTTTGCAGATCGATATAAGTCCTGACCGCACCGTCACGAACCATCGTGTTTGTATAGAAATCCCACATCTGGCTATCTTGCAAATGCCTGTTTTCCTCATATTGCCAGTAATCGTAAGTGTATGATCCTTCGATTGATAATCCTTTGAACGGGCGGATGATCCCGTAAAACCGGGGGACTAATTTGTTGGCCAGCGTCGGTTGATCAAGTTTATAGTATCTCGTACACCGGAACTGGTTTCTGTTTGCACACATCAGGTCTTCTTCAGGATTGTTTGGTATTCCCAGACGACCGTCGGGATGCTTCAGCACCTGACCGGGCGACGTTCCCCAAAGACTGACATCCCCCTCCGCTTCCATCATGTTCACTGTTCTGGTAGGGACATTTGATGCAAACCCGAATAAATTAACGCCTACCGTCAACCATGATTTCAGCGCCGCGTCGATATTAACGCGCGAACTAAAGCGGCTATACTCGCAAAACTCGACTATACCCGGATTATAAACATAGTTGCCCGACACGAAATAACGTATTTTGTCCGTACCTCCCGAAGCCGAAAGCATATGGTTTTGTTCCCATCCGGTACGCCAGAACTCGTCTTGCCAGTCGGTGTTAGGGTACTTGATGGGGTCACTGTTGCCGGCATTCCACCACTCATCAATTTTCCCTTGTGAAAAACTTGGAATAATCCCTGCATTAATCTTGCTTTCGTTCTGCAATTCCATGAAATCGGCATAATTGGATACGATTGGAACTTTCCCGATGACCCGTTGTGCAGACATACTTCCCTGATAGTTCAGTTTTGCCGTTCCGCTTTTCCCCTGACGTGTGGTGATCAGTATAACACCGTTAGAAGCGCGTGAGCCGTAAATGGCAGCCGATGACGCATCTTTCAAAATAGAAATGGTCTCTACATCCTGCGGACTGATATTACTGAGGCTGCTTATCGCGCCATCAATGACTACTAATGGATTGGAATTGTTCAAGGTCCCCTGTCCGCGGATACGTATCGTAGCGTCATCATACCCCGGTCGCGCTCCACCCGACTGGGTGGCCACCAGACCCGGCGATACGCCGGCCAAAGCCGATGCCAGATTGGTGAGGGGACGGTCTACGAGCTGTGCTACATTAACAGTCGAGACAGCGCCGGTCATGTTGACCTTCTTTTGCGTACCGTATCCTACGACCACTACCTCTTCCAATAGTTGGGAATCTTCTAACATTTCTACATTAATAGATGTACGAGTACCTACTTGGATCTCTTGTGAGGTATATCCGATAAATTGGAATACCAACACCGCATTTTCATCGGAAACATTGATAGTATAGCGTCCATTCGGATCGGTTGCCGTACCAATAGTTGTTCCCTTTACAGTTACGTTCACGCCTGGCAACGGTTCTCCTTTATCGGAAACCGTACCGCTAACGGTAATACCCAGTGTGTTTTGTGCATACGCATTTGTTGTAAAACTTAACAATAATACACATGTTAATAAGCATAATAATCTCATGGCATTTTTCCACATTCTTTCTTTCTTTAGTTTTTTCATACAAAATACAATTTCCTACAATTAAATTCGGCGCAAAAGTAGAGGCGACATGTTTCATTTTTTTTTAGAAAATATTAAGTTATTATTAAAGAATTTATTTACGATAACATTCTATTACGATAATGCTACGATTTCGGATTGTCTGATAACTTTATTATATATATGTGTAATGTCATTTTCAATCCCGTAAGCCATCTTTATTAAGTAGGAGATGACAACGAAATGTTAAAGAAAACGTAATAAAATTGTAATATAAATCACGTTTTTTGTACATACTTTTGCGGCGAAAATTGTATGTGAAAAAGTAATTATTTAATAAGTAATTGATAATAAGATGCATAAAGTAAAAATGTTTTTAGTTGCCCTGTTTACTTTGATGATAAGTACAGGTCAGTTATCTGCGCAGCAGCAAATAACGCTACGCGGAAAAGTGTTAGATGCGAAAACGGCAGAGCCGATACCGGGCGCCACGGTGATGATTGCAGGAACGAGTCAGGGTGAAGTAACCATGTCGGACGGCAGTTTCTCTATTAATGTTGCCGCCAATGATGAACTCGAAGTTAGCTTTTTAGGCTACAAAAAGGTTAGAGTAAGCGTCAACAATCGTTCCAGTATTGAGATATCGTTAGAAGAAGATGTCTTTGGAGTTGAAGAAATCGTGGTGTTGGGTTATGGCGCAGAAACGCGCAAAGCCAACCTTTCGGTAGCCGTTTCAAACAAAAAGATCGGCGATGATGTGAAAAGTCGTCCCGGCAGTATTATCCAGTCGCTGCAAGGACAGATTGCGGGCGTTTCGATTGTAAACAATGGCGGCGACCCGTTGTCGTCGCCTACGATCACCATTCGTGGCATGGGGTCGCGTAATGGCGATGCGCAGTTGTTTGTCGTCGATGGCGTGCGGGGAGCGCCCTTTAACACGGAGGATGTGCTCTCGGTAACTGTCTTGAAAGATGCCGCCTCGTCTGCTATCTACGGTACGAATGTAGGCTCAGGGGGCGTAATCCTGATTACGACCAAAAAAGCGGTGGCCGGCAAGACGAATGTGACATTTCGCGCGAACTATGGCGTTCAGTCGGCCTGGCGGAAACCGCAGATGCTGAATGCGGAAGAATATGTCAAGGTACGTACCAATGTGGCGAATGTAGATGGTACGGCTATTCCGAGCGGGATAGACCCCAATGTGTATCCGTATGGGCAAGTGACTCATACCAACTGGATAGATGAGATATTCCGAACAGGAAATATACAACGCTATGCTGTAACAGTCAGCGGAGGCTCCGAGCAGTTGAAAGCATACGCATCGGCTGAGTACAGTAAGGAAGAAGGTACCTTATTGAATACCTATTCGCAGAATTTCGGCGCGAAGTTGCATGTCGATTTCAAAATTACGGACTGGCTGTCACTTACCGAACGCGTCCACTTTACGTACAGTAACGGACAGGGTAACCTCAATACTTCAAGTCATACAGGCGTCACCGCTTCGGCTATGTTCATGCCGCCGTCGGCGAATGTGTACGATACCGATCGTGACGGTAATATTACGCGCGATGCAAACGGTAAAAAAGTGTTTGGTGGTACGGTTCCTTCCTGGGCGAAAGATTTAGGCGTTGCCGGTACGTTTGGCGAAGTAGTCAATCCTGTGGCAACCCTTATGCGGCTCGACCAAAACAGACCTAACGAAAGGGTTCTTTCTACTACCGGTTTGGTTATCTATCCGATACAGGGATTGAAAATCACTTCTGACTTCTCCCTAAGCAGTAGAAATAACCGTTTTGAAAACTTCGATGTCAGGGTGTTGGAGATAGGTAAGACAAACGACCAAAACTCACGCGAGCTGTATTATGCGCACGAAAACAGTTGGTTATGGGAAAATGTGGCTTCCTACGACCGCAGTTTTGATAAGCATTTGATTAGCGCAATGATAGGGTATTCGATGCAGTACATTGGTTTTAACTCATCAAGGGTCGTTTTGTATGACTTCCCAAATGAAGATAC
>Ga0099364_10012443_pt1 | contig 11472 bp, 7 predicted proteins | sample TergutTh196P3_FD_73070 | JGI IMG/M metagenome (GOLD analysis project Ga0099364, IMG submission 73070) | Microcerotermes parvus P3 segment gut microbial communities from Pointe-Noire, Republic of the Congo - Th196 P3 | ecosystem: Host-associated > Arthropoda: Insects > Digestive system > Gut ...
GTGTATGGCACTCAGTATCTGAGAGAAGTAATACACGTGTCGATGGTGGGAGCTAATAATTTAGAATGGGAAAAGGCTATCAAATCAAACATTGGTATTGATATCCGGTTATTAAACAATGCATTGGAATTAACGCTCGACTATTTTCAAGACAAGCGCGAAGGTATTTTCCAGCAACGTCTACAAGTGCCTGATTATGCCGGTCTAACCAACAACGCATGGGGTAACGTGGGCAGCATGATAACTTACGGCACCGACGGGAATATTGCATACACGCATCAAATTAATAAAGATATGACCGCAACCTTGCGCGCTAATTATGTGTATTATCAGAACAAGGTTATCAACAGAGAACAAATTCAACAGAATTACGCCTATTTGGAATATAATGACCTTCCAATGGACGTCGTTTTGGGCTATCGTTCGCTTGGTTTCTTCAAAGACCAGCAAGATATTGACGCCAGCCCGCTACAGACATTTGGCGGAAGCATTTTGCCCGGAGACCTTAAATACATGGACATAAACGGAGATGGCGTGGTTGATTCGGAAGACAGGACGCCTATTTCCAATAAGATAATGAATCCTTTGTTGAACTACGGTTTCGGCGGGCAATTCAACTATAAGGCGTTTTCGGTTGGTGTTCTATTTCAGGGCGTGGGCAAACAGGATTATTTTCGCAACAGCATAGGTTATGTTCCTTTTGCAGGAAACAATACCGGTAATGTACTTGAACAGTACGGCGACCCTTCAACACGATGGCTGCCGCGCTGGTATTGCGAACAACAGGGAATAGAAGAAAGATATGTAGAAAATCCTGACGCCTTGTTGCCGAGGATGAGTTATGGACGTAATGCAAACAATATGCAAACGTCGGACTTTTGGAAAGGCAACGCGCAATATTTGAGATTAAGAGAAATCACGCTCAATTATACTTTGAGAAACGATTTTCTCAGACGTATACATATTTCGTCGGTAGACCTGCAATTGGTGGGCAACAACCTCTATTTATGGGACAAGGTGAAAATTTTCGACCCCGAACAGGCGCATAGAAACGGTCAGGTATATCCTATACCGACAACCTATTCATTCCAAATGTATATTAATTTGTAATAATCTAAAAACATGAATATAATAAAAAATAGAATTAAAAAGATAACCGGAGCCATTCTGTTAAAAGCGGTCGCTGTTATGATTGCCGTTTCGAGCATCACCTCCTGCGACTATCTCAGTATTCAGGACTATATCGATAACGACCTTGCGATGGATACTATTTTTGTTAGCGCCCGAAATATTGAAGCGTTTATGTGGGCGGTAACAACCTATCTTCCCGAAGAAGGCGATATGTGGCGTAATAATCATACTCCCGGACCGTTGGCAACCGACGAAGGCATATCCTTGTTTGCCACATCCGACCATTTTGGGACGGCTTTTGTAACCGGTCTATATAATGCTGATAACCTTGGCGGGCTTGATAACTACCAAACATGGTATCGCGTCGTTCGCCAGTGCAACATTATTCTCAGCCGTATGGACGAATGTCGCGACTGTTTGAGAGCGGATAAAGAGCGCATTCTGGGTTACACGCTCTTCTTTCGCGCTTATGCCTATTATCTGTTGGTCGGTAATTACGGACCCGTGTTGTTGCTTGGCGACGATGTAATCAACAACAATGAAGATGTTGCTTATTATAACCGTCCGCGAAACCTCTATGACGAATGTATAGAATATATCTGCACTCAGTTTGAGGAGGCTGCGCAATATTTGCCGCTAAAACTTCCGTCGATCATGGATTTCGGATTACCTACCCGCGGCGCTGCGTATGGATTGGTGGCGCGACTTCGTTTGTGGCATGCCAGCGACTTGTATAACGGCGGTAGTTCGGCTCATTTGTATTTTGGCACCTGGACGCGCAAAACCGACGGAGCGCATTATATCCAACAGACGCCCGACCCGCGTCGTTGGGCTGTTGCCGCCGCCGCCGCTAAAAGGGTGATGGACATGAACGAGTTTGGCGTCCCCCTGTACAGGCTGCACACCATACCCGCCAACGATAGAACATTCAGAGACCGTCCGCTGTCGCTCAATACTTCCGACCCAAATTACACCAAAGACTGGCCCAACGGCGCCGCAGGTATTGACCCTTATTATTCGTATTCTAACATGTTCAATAACGAATCCGTACCAAGCGTCAACCCCGAATTTATATGGGCGCGCAATTCATCGGGGCTAACATACTACACGCGCTACTCGCTCCCTTACGCTAACGGTGGATGGAACGGAAATGCCGTTCCTCAAAAAATTGTGGACGCTTATGAAATGGCTGATGGACGCAACATCAACACTTCGAGCGCTGAATATCCCTATACCGAAGAAGGTTTTACGGGCAATGTAACATGGGTGAACGGTTACTATCGTATTCAACCGCAGGTGTCCAACATGTATGTCAATCGCGAAGTACGCTTCTACGCGTCTATCGGTTTCAGCGGTTGTTATTGGGATTTGCTTTCAGCGCCATCCGAAGCCGGACAAACCGTGTGGTATTATGTAGATGGTCCTAACGGCAAATATGCGTCGAGTAATCCTATTGACCATCCCGCAACGGGATATGTTTTGCGCAAGTATGTCAATCCTATTGACGCATATCGCGGAACAGGCGCGCGTCTTATGACAAAAGCGTTCCCTATGATTCGTTATGCCGAAATATTGATGGCTTATGCCGAAGCGCTTAATGAACTCGTCGGTAATGAATATACGATTGACGATGTAACCTACCGGCGCGATTTCACGGAGATTAAAGACGCTTACAATCAGGTGCGCTATCGCGCAGGTTTGCCCGGAATCACCGACGCCGACCTTGCCAATGAGGCATCGTTCCGCGAAAAAATCAAAAGAGAACGCATGGTAGAGTTCTTCCAGGAAAACCACCGATATTTCGATGTGCGCCGCTGGGGAGACTATGAACGGTCGGAAAGCGTGTCTATTACAGGTATGAATATGGAAGGAACGGGAAGTTCATTCTACCAAAGAGTAGTGCCTCCATACTCGGTGATAGCGCAAAGGGTGGTCGACAGAAAAATGATTTTCTTGCCCATACCGAAAAATGAACTGCGTAGAGTGCCTTCTTTTGACCAAAACCCCGGATGGTAATAATTTTTTTAAATCAATTGATAAAACAGATGATAATATGAAATATAATAAAATAATCATGATCATGTTCGCCGCAGCTGTTTTTACAGCGTGCAACCAGGACAAGGTATTCGACCGCGAACAGTACAAACATGTCATAGCCCTGAAAAGCGAAGGCACATTTAAGATTCTTACTCAGGAAATTGATTTTTCCCAAGTTGACGCCGACGGCTTTATACACGGGTTTATTTCAGCCTCTGTGGGCGGCAGTCTGCCTACCGACCAATCTATCAGATTAAATATCGTTGAAGACCCTGTCATCCTGGAGCAATACAATTCCTTCAATTTCGGATCGGAAGCATACAAGTATGCCCACTATATTCCGGAAAGCAGGAAAATCATCAACGATTATTCTATCAATATTCCGGCAGGCGAACGTACGGGCATAATGAATATACTTATTCGTCCCGACGGACTTTCACCCGATTCCGTATACATGATCCCTTTTCGCGTAACCGGCGTTTCGGCTTATGAAATGAATCAGGATATGAATACCGTACTTTACCGCCTGAGGATGAAAAACGAATGGTCGTCAACCGCCGACATTCCTCAATATAACCACAAAGGAACATCGGCGCGAATAGATTTGCCGGATCAGGTAGAAGTTACTACCTTTATCCAGAAACACATACATCCTGTTTCTGCTCATCAGGTAAGGGTCTATGCAGGCGGCGATCGAATTTTCGATGTGAATAATCGGGACCTTGAGACAGAGATTAAGCAGTGGGCGATAAAACTTACCATTAATGACGGGAATGTAACCATCACCCCGTGGTATGACGCTCCTAAAGGTATGCAAGTGAAGCAAGTGAACGAGGCTTGCGGAGGAGGTAACACCGATTGGAAATGCCCGATATGCGAACCGGAGGCATTCGAAAACGCATCCGATACGAGAGTTGTAAAAAGTTGTTATTACGATCCGCGTTATAACAATACGTATGAAATAGTAGACGATGGCTGGGGCAGATTGTTCAAGACATTTATGCTGTGCTACGAATTTACGAATCCCGCCAACGGTCAAAGATTCATCATGAAGGAGGAGTTGAAAATTGAACATGTATCGACAGTAAATTAACCTTTAAAATGATATTAATCATGAACAGAATAAAAATTTTTAGTTTTGCAGCCATTGCCGCAATGATATGCGGATGCGCTAAGTTTGAGGAAAAAAAGTTTAGCGAAGTTCCTTTCGTTGACGTCACGTCGGCTGATCTTTTTGTAGGCGCCGGCGTTCCCCAAGGGCGCGGCAGTATTCAGTTGACAAGCAGCCCTGAAGGAAAGCAATATACATGGACGAGCCTGCAGCCGTCAGTCGCTACCGTCAGCCAGACGGGATTAGTAACGGCTGTATCCGTAGGATTCTCCGAGATAACGGTTGCCTCCGACAACCATACAGCCTCTGTGAATATTCGGGTACGCGAATGGGTGCCGCTCGAAAGTTTTACGCTCAGCAATTTACGAAGATACGTATCATGGAGCGAACGGTTTCAAATATTTGTGAATCCCGTACCTTCTGATGCTTCGGAAGTAAAAGTTAAATGGGAATCATCCGACCCAAATATCGCTTCGGTATTGGAAAACGGCTGGGTTACCTATTGGGGCGGAGAAGGCGAATTTGCTACCATTACCGCAACCATTGAAGGAGTTGGTCAGCAATCAACCTCATTGGGATCTCTTGTTAGATTGGACAGATCAGGATGGACTTTTCCCGGATATGACGACGGTTCGGAAGACCCAACCATCAGTTACTCTACTCAAGCAACCAACGAAGGCGCTTCGCCCAATGGCAGAGTAATCGGCATGCTTGACGGTAATCCCACTACTTACTGGCATTCCAGATATCGTGCTCCTTCTGCAGTTTATCCGCACTGGTATATTATAAGTTTGAATCAATTAGTAGAAGTACACGCTTTGTTTGTTCAACAGCGCGCAGGCAATGCCCCCCGTGGAGCAACCGGATTTTATTTTTATACCTGTGAAACCGAACCAACAGACCCGAATGACCCGGTGGACGGATATGATTGGAGACGAGTGGGCGAATACCCATTCAGGGCTATTGACGATGAGCAGGTGGTGTATATTGATGATGAAGAAGAGCCTCTTCCAAAGGCGCGTTACATTAAGATGTACTTTGACACAAAGCATATAGGAACCACGAACTATGCAATGATGGCTGAGTTCGGCCTGTTCGGTCGAGTTTTAGAAGATTGAACCCGCAACAAAACGAAAGCCCACCCGCAAGGGTGGGCTTTTTAAAAAAACGAATAAAAAATGAAAATCAAATTTGTTATTATTTATTGTTTGTTTGTTGCGTGTGGAAGCCTGCATGCTCAAAACAGGGTGGATACGCTGTTATCCAAACTGAACCATGCCTCTGACGATTATGTTTTCGTTGTCGCTCACAGGGGCGATTGGCGAAACGCTCCGGAGAACTCGTTAAGAGCGATGGCGCTTTGTATCAGAATGGGCGTGGATATGGTGGAATTGGACATACGTATGACCAAAGACAGCGTTCTTGTACTGATGCACGATGCTACCATCGACAGAACCACCACAGGCAAAGGAAACGTCGCGGATTTGACGTTTGAAGAACTGCAGAAATACTACCTGAAGGATGCCCTTGGCGTCACATTAACCCAACAGGTTCCTACATTTAAGGAAGTGATGGCGCTTTGCAAGGACAAAATTTTAGTCAATGCGGATAAAGCGGAAATGTACATGGACAAGGTACACGAGGTTTTAAAAGAAACCGGAACAGAAAGACAGGTGGTGTATAAGGGTTATCAAACCTACCGTGAGGTGCGGGAGCGCTATAGCGAATTGTTGGACAATATTATCTATATGCCTATGATCAGAGATAATCATAGAGAATTGGATACATTTATCGACGATTTTATTCGTTATTATAAGCCGGTAGCATTTGAGGTGACTTACAGAACCGTAGATTCGCCCATGTTCGACCAGATACGGAAAATAAAGAAAGCCGGTATACGTGTTTGGGTGAATACCTTGTGGTCACACATGAATGCAGGACATGATGATGAAAAGGCTGTTGACGATCCGGATCAATATTGGGGCTGGGTGATAGACCATGGCGCCAACATCATTCAAACCGACCGCCCCCAGGAATTACTCGATTATCTGAAAAATAAAAATAAACGCCAATAGTAACAATAGTATGAATATGTGGAATGTCCATAATAGATATTTAATTTTCTCATTGATCCTTCTTTTGTTCGGATGCAATGCCAATCGTGATCCGGTATTACTTGTTGCAGGAGACTATGATCTGAATGTCGTTATTACAAAAGACACAAAATTATTTTTTTCAGGAACCCGTGAAAAAGGAAATCAGGTATATTTAGATATCAAAGAAAATGGAACAAGGTTACTACTGCTGGAACAAGGACAGGAGACGGTTTTAAAATCAAAACAGGGAGAAGTGAAGTATCCCTGTCGGATTAGAATACTGAAAAACGGTAGTTATTTCCGGTTTTGGATTGGCGCTATGACTGAATGGATAAGAGGTCCATTAGGCGAATGGAAAGGAGTATATGAACCTCTTGAGAATGAAATCTATGCCGCAGACCATACGTCTGTGGAAAAAGGGCGGTTCGATATAAAAGAACGCGAATGGCTGAAACAGACAGACAGAGATGTAGTGAGATATGGTCCGGAAGGTTCTTATTATGAACAACAGGTTATTCCCGGAGCAATACTTGAGTATAACAATACATACTACATGTATTTTATGGCGGGAATGGCAGGAAATGAAGAAGGTTCTTCCCGCCGTTCTGTTGGTTTGGCAATCAGCGATGATTTGATCAACTGGACGGTAAAACCGGAACCTGTTCTGTCGTATAAAGATACGCCGTATGATAACATTTATGTTAATGGCGCTGTTGTAACTCCCGATCATAAAATTGCCTTGATGTTTTCGGCTCAGCAATTTCCGGAATGGAAAGGATTCATGTTAGCTATAGCCGATCAACCGGATAGTAAATTCATTCCCTACAACCGGAATCCGGTATATAAGCATCCTTTGGCGGCTCATGAATTTGATTTGGTTGATATGAAAGAGCATCCCGTTCATTACGATGGCGCTGATTACAGATATTTGTTTTTTTATGCAGGATTTACCCGGGGAAACAAAACGGGAGATAAAGGTTATCTTTTATACAGTAACGATTTAATAAACTGGGTGAACCGATCGGATAATCCTGTTTTTAAACCTGAAACGGAAGATAGTTGGGATTCAAGACATGTGCGTCCCCGTTCTCTGACCCGGATAGGAGCGTACTGGTATTTATGGTATGAAGGCGTTGCCGGTGGTTGGACTCCTCCCAACTCTCAATCGATCATTTGGAGCGATGTAATAGGATTAGCCCGGTCTCAAGATTTTGTTCATTGGGAATATCATCCGCGAAATCCGGTACTTTCCGGAGTGGGACAAAGTAGTAGCCATTGCGGGCATAGCTGGGTCGGATGGCCCCGTATGGTTATTAAAGAGAATACGGGATATGTTTTCTTCTGTGGCGACCAGGACGGAAAAGTGTCTACTTCTTACAGAACTATCCATTTGGATGCTCTCACTGATTGGGAAAGCGATATAAAAAATTAAATAAATATAAATCTTATGTCAATGAATATCAGCGATCTAACCCGCAGGGATTTTCTGAAAACGACAGCCGTTGGCGCTGTTGGCGTTTTTGCTGCTCCGCTTGTTGCGCCTTTGACTGCGACGTCATGCAGACAAATCGATAGAGCGGGATACCCAGTTACGCCCGTTCCGTTCACTTCGGTAAAAGTGACCGACAATTTTTGGGGACAACGATTGACAGCAAGTCGCGAGGTAACTATTCCTTTAGCGTTCAGCAAATTGGAAGAAACGGGAAGGATAGAAAATTTTGTGAAAGCCGTAAATCCAAGCGTAGACCACAGAGTAGGATATCCCTTCGACGATACCGACGTCTACAAAACGATTGAAGGCGCAAGTTATTCCATGCAGACTTATCCTGATGAGGCGATGGAAAAGCATATCGATGAAATTTTGGTTATTGTAGCCGCAGCGCAGGAACCCGATGGCTATCTGTACACTCCCCGCTCAATGAATCCCGCTAACACGGCGCATCGCTCGGTTGGCGGTAAACGCTGGGAATTGGTGGAAGCAGACAGTCATGAATTTTATAATTTGGGACACATGATAGACGGGGCGGTTGCACACTATCAGGCTACCGGAAAACGAAACTTTTTGGATATCGCTATCAAATATGCCGATTGCGTAGAGCGCGAAATTGGCGATGCGCCGGGTAAACAGATAAAAGTTCCGGGACATCAGATAGCCGAAATGGCGCTTGCAAGGCTCTACATGGTTACAGGCAACAGGAAATATCTCGACCTTGCCAAGTTCTTCCTCGATTTCAAAGGACGTACAGGTTTTGTGCATCGTAACGGACCGGAGTATACACAGTCTCACAAGCCCGTCATAGAGCAGGATGAAGCTGTTGGACACGCCGTAAGAGCAACTTACATGTATTCGGGCATGGCAGATGTAGCGGCGCTAACCGGCGATTTAGACTATATTAGGGCTATGGACAGAATATGGGATAATGTAGTTTCCAAAAAATTGTATATAACCGGCGGAATTGGCGCATCACGACGCGGCGAAGCCTTCGGAGCAAATTATGTGTTGCCGAACATGGAAGCCTATAACGAAACATGCGCCGCCATTGCGAATGTATATTGGAATCATCGCCTGTTTCTGCTGCACGGCGACGCAAAATATTATGATGTATTGGAAAGAACGCTGTATAACGGATTAATTTCCGGCATTTCTTTAGATGGAGGCAGTTTTTTCTATCCCAATCCATTAGAATCAGACGGCGTATACACGTTCAATCGGGGCAATCTTACGCGACAGCCATGGTTTGCATGTGCTTGCTGTCCATCAAATATTTGCCGTTTTATTCCGTCGCTTCCCGGCTATATATATGCCGTTAAGGAAAAAAACGTATATGTAAATCTGTTCATTGGAAACACTGCCGAACTGAAAGTGAATGGGAAAAATGTAGCAATCAGGCAAACAACAGATTATCCATGGAATGGCGATGTGCGTATAGAGGTCAATCCGAGCGGCGGGCAAACGTTTGCACTGAAAATAAGAGTTCCCGGATGGGCGCAAAATCTGGTCGTTCCCAGCGATTTGTATACCTTTGCCGACGAACAGACAGTAGCGTATAACGTTACCCTGAACGGCGAACCGGTAGAAAGTAACATTGACAGCGGATATTTCACCATAGACCGTAGATGGCAAAAGGGCGACGTCGTAGAAATACATCTTGACATGAAGCCCCGCATGGTAAAATCTCACGCAAATGTGGAAGCAAATACCGGACGGGTAGCTTTTGAAAGAGGACCTGTGGTGTATTGTGCGGAGTGGGTAGACAATGATTTCAAAATTCCGAATGTTTTGATACCCGAAAAACCGGAAATAAAAGTTGTTGACCAACCGGATTTGCTGCAAGGTATCAAGCAATTGGTAACAGAGGTGCAAGCCGTCCATACGAACGATAATGGAACACAAGAAACGAAAGATGTAACACTCACATTAATACCTTATTATGCGTGGCAACATCGCGGCTGTGGCGAAATGGCAGTGTGGCTCAAACAAAATGTAAACGTTTAATTTTAATTGTAAAACATGAAAATCAAAATTGTTATTCTTTATTGTTTGTTTGTTGCGTGTGGAAGCCTGCACGCTCAAAACCGGGTGGATACACTGTTATCCAAACTGTTTCATGCATCGGACGATTATGTTTTCGTTGTCGCTCACAGGGGCGATTGGCGAAACGACCCCGAGAACTCGTTGAGAGCGATGGCGCGTTGTATCAGTATGGGCGTGGATATGGTAGAATTAGACCTGCGTATGACCAAAGACAGCGTTCTTGTACTGATGCACGATGATTCCATCGACAGAACCACCACAGGCAAAGGGAATGTCTCGGATTTGACGTTCGAAGAACTGCAGCAATACTACCTGAAGGATGGACTTGGTATAACTTTAACCCAACAAGTGCCTACATTTAAGGAAGTTATGCTGCTTTGCAAGGACAAAATTTTAGTCAATGTGGATAGAGCAGGAATGTTCATGGACAAGGTACACGAGGTTTTAAAAGAAACCGGAACAGAAAGACAGGTGGTGTTTAAGAGTTATCTACCCTACCGTGAGGTGCGGGAGCGCTATGGCGAATTGTTGGACAATATTATCTATATGCCTATGATAAGAGATATTTCCAGTGAGTTGGACGAATTTGTCAACGATTATATTCGTTATTATAAGCCGGTAGCATTTGAGATGCATTACAGAACCGTAGATTCGCCCATGTTCGACCAGATACGGAAAGTAAAGGAAGCCGGTATAAGGGTTTGGAAAAATAGCTTGTGGCCCGGTATGAATGCAGGACATGATGATGAAAAGGCTGTTGACGACCCTGATAAATATTGGGGATGGATAATAGAAAATGGCGCCAACATCATTCAAACCGACCGCCCCAAAGAATTGCTCGATTATCTGAAAAGTACAAATAGACGCAATCTTTAAAAAATTATAGGCAGATGAAACATTTTATTATTTACTTGGTAGCGATAACCTTTTTCGCGTCATGCGAAACATCAAAAGTTAAGAAAGCGCAACCATTTGCAAAAGGCGAATTTAAAGAATGGGCGCAAACACCTCCGATGGGGTGGAACAGTTGGGACTGTTACGGACCCACGGTAGAGGAACATGAAGTAAAAGCAAATGCCGATTACATGGCAGAAAAACTCAAGGTGCACGGATGGGAATACATCGTGGTGGATATCCGCTGGTTCGTTGAAAACGACAAAGCGGGAGGTTATAATCAGACAGACCCCCGTTATGTGCTGGATGAATTTGGACGCTATCAACCGGCGGTCAATCGTTTCCCTTCAGCCGCGAACGGTAAGGGTTTCAAGGAATTGGCTGATTACGTACACGGTAAAGGGTTGAAATTTGGTATTCATATCATGCGGGGCATCCCGAAAGAAGCGGTTGAAAAGAAATTGCCGGTCAAAGGCGCCGATGGCGTTACTGCCGACCAAATCTATACGACTGAACTACAGTGTCGGTGGTTACGTGATAACTATACCATTTTGGCGGATAAGCCCGGCGCACAGGAATATTATAATTCCATATTCGACATGTATGCGGAATGGGGCGTTGACTTTATTAAAATTGACGACATAAGCCGTCCTTATCACAAAGCCGAA
>Ga0099364_10012444_pt1 | contig 11472 bp, 11 predicted proteins | sample TergutTh196P3_FD_73070 | JGI IMG/M metagenome (GOLD analysis project Ga0099364, IMG submission 73070) | Microcerotermes parvus P3 segment gut microbial communities from Pointe-Noire, Republic of the Congo - Th196 P3 | ecosystem: Host-associated > Arthropoda: Insects > Digestive system > Gut ...
CCTTCCAAGCCTCGTCATTGCGGCCTCCGAGCCGCAATCCCCTCGAAATCCGCAGGGGATTGCGGGTCAAGCCCGCAATGACGGGAGGGGGTTCTGAATAGTTGCGTATTTCTTATGTCCTAAACTTGCGCAGCTCAGCGATTTGGTCGCGCAGCTTTGCAGCGTATTCGAATTCCAGCAGCATCGCGGCTGCGGACATTTCTTTCTCCAGCTTAGTTATCTCTTCTTCCAGCTCGCGTTTTGTCAGCTTGACGCCTGAGCGTTCGGGCGCTCCTGTTTCGCGCTTCGATATTTCAATAAGCCCGCGCACGCTTTTTACAACGGTTTGCGGAACTATCCCGCGCGCTTCGTTGAATGCCTGCTGCTTTTCCCGGCGGAGTTCGGTTTCATTAATTGCCGCGCTCATAGATGGCGTTATCCTGTCGGCGTACATTATGACAAGCCCTGCGGCGTTCCTTGCCGCGCGGCCTACCGTCTGGATAAGGGATGTTTCGCTGCGCAGGAAGCCTTCCTTGTCCGCATCAAGTATGGCGACAAGGGAAACTTCAGGCAGGTCCAGCCCCTCGCGAAGGAGGTTGATTCCGACTAAAACGTCGAACTCCCCGAGGCGCAAGCCGCGTATTATTTCCATGCGCTCGATAGTGGAAATATCATGATGCAGGTATCGGACACGAATGCCGGCGCCTGTCAGGTAGGCAGTCAGATCCTCCGCCATTTTTTTCGTCAAGGTCGTGACGAGTACGCGCTCGTTTACGGCTGTGCGGGCGTTTATTTCTGCGATGAGGTCATCTATCTGCCCGTCAACCGGCCTTACAGATATTTCCGGGTCTAAAAGGCCTGTCGGGCGTATCACCTGCTCAACGACCTGGCTTGAACGCGAGCGTTCATACTCCGCCGGCGTCGCCGATACATAGATAACATCGCTGAGGCGGTCGTTGAACTCCTGAAAGTTAAGCGGCCTGTTGTCAAACGCGGAAGGGAGGCGGAAGCCGTACTCGACCAGGCTTTCCTTCCTGGATCTGTCGCCCGCGTACATCGCGCGAACCTGAGGCAATGTGACGTGGCTTTCATCAACGAAAAGAAGAAAATCCTTTGGGAAATAGTCCAGCAGCGTCATAGGCGCACTGCCGGGGGCGCGGCCCGATATTATCCGGGAATAGTTTTCTATCCCGCTGCAGTACCCAAGCTCAGAGAGCATTTCGACGTCGTACATTGTGCGTTGATGGATGCGCTGGGCCTCTACAAGCTTGTTACTTAGTTCAAATGCATCCACGCGCGCTTTCATTTCGGCCTTTATTTCCGCTATGGCCTTCTCGGTCTTTTCTTCCGTTGTTACATAGTGGGACGCGGGGTATATGGCGGCGTGGGTGAGCACTCTGTCCGGCACGCCCGTAACGACGCTTACCTCGCTTATCCTGTCAATTTCATCGCCGAAAAACTCCACGCGTATGGCCCGGTCGCGGGAGTAGGCGGGAAAAATCTCCACTGTGTCGCCCCGGACGCGAAACGCGTTGCGCTCAAAGGCGACGTCGTTGCGCTCATAGCGTATCGAAACCAGCTTTTTCAAAAGCCAATCCCTGCTGATTTGCCGGGCCGGGCGGAGTGAGATTACCATGCTCGAATAATCGATCGGGTCGCCAAGGCCGTATATGCAGCTTACAGAGGAAACGACGATGACGTCTCGCCGCTCGAACAGTGAGGAGGTCGCGCTGTGGCGCAGACGCTCTATCTCATCGTTGACAGAATGGTCTTTTTCGATATATGTGTCGGTGTGGGGTATATATGCCTCCGGCTGATAATAGTCGTAGTAGGAAACAAAGAACTCAACGGCGTTTTTTGGGAAAAACTCCTTAAACTCGCTGCAAAGCTGTGCCGCCAGAGCTTTATTGTGCGCCAGCACAAGAGTTGGGCGCCGTATGCGCTCAATTATTTTCGCCATTGTGAAGGTTTTGCCCGAGCCGGTGACGCCGAGCAGCGTCTGTTCCTGAAAACCCAGACCAAGACCTTTTACCAGCGCCTCAATAGCTTCGGGCTGGCCGCCCGCAGGCTCAAATTCGCTGATGACTTCAAATTCCGGCATAATTGTTCCTAGCACCCCAGGTTCTCAAGCAGTTCCACAGAGCTTTCGATAAAGCCCGTGCATCGCGACCTTCTCTCACGATACATCAGTCTTCCCATTGTGGTCGATATGTCGGCGTCCAGCAGATCGCGGCAGGTAATAGCAATGTGCTTTTTCCTGAACCCTTTGACAAACTGCCCGGCTTTCTCTGAGCAGACAGTTCTCGCGTCATTGTCCTCCTGAGCACTCTGCCCGTACTTAAGCCCTATGATCAAAATCGCGCTTGAAACGACTCCGCAAATCTCGCCCTGGCCAAATCCGCCTGCCATTCCGCATGTGAGCCGTGACGCCATCTCTACGGGTATATCATAATCCTCGCAGAAAGCCGCAAAAACCGCCGTAGCGCAGTTAAATCCGTCAGCAGAAAACGCCGACGCCCTTTCACTTCTGCTTTGCATAATTAATGCTCCTCCAAAAAAAAATTGTTGTATCTGTTTCAGTCACTTGTGCCCGTACGGCTTATTATTCATACCAAGCCAAGGTCTGCCATTGATATGTAGTTGCCGTCTGTGATTATTATGTGGTCGGCTAGTGTGATGTCAACTGTTTTTAGAGCCTCTCCGATGCGGCGGGTGGCGTCCTTATCTTCGCGCGAGGGATGGGTAACGCCGCTGATGTGGTTATGGGCTATAATAACGCTTACGGAGTTGGTCTCCAGGGCGTGCTCAACGATCTTGCGCACGTTGATACTCGCGCTGCTGACGCTTCCCCGGAACATCTCCTTGCAACTGAGCAGCTTATACTTTGCGTCAAAACACATTATGTACACAACTTCATCACGCTCGGCGCTAAAGTACGGGATAAGGTATCTGCCCGCTTTTTCGGTCGAATTAAGAATTTTGCTGTTCCGATTCGGGGTTATCATATATCGTCTGCTCAGCGGTATTATCAGTTTTATCAGCATCGCCGCGTTGTTGCCGACGCCTTTGATTTTCTTAAGTTCCTCAATCGGCGCATCGAAGACGGCGTGAAACGAGCCGAACCTTTCAATAAGGTCGCGAGCGATCTGTTTTGTATCAATCCTCGGCAATGCGTAGAACAAAAGGAGTTCCAGCGCCTCATGGTCATGGAGGCTGTCCAGCCCGGAGCTTTGAAACCTTGCCCTGAGCCTATCCCTGTGGCCGTCATTTCCGCTCATGGCCCGGCCGCCCCATATTCGGCGAGGTATCTTTCCATTTTTGCCGCGCGCTCGTCGCCTTCCGGCAAAAAGTCAATGATATCCCTGGAGTTTATGATGGAGTATACGTTTATTCCGAACTCGTCCCGGAGCTGCGTAAGGGCCGAGCGTCCGTCCGTACCACGCTCCATCCTGTCAACGGATACAAACAGCGCGGTGACAGATATGTCCGCGACTGATTTCAGCAGCTCAAGGCTTTCGCGGACGGCCGTTCCCGCAGTAACAACGTCCTCTATGATCGCGATCTTATCGCCGTCTTTCGGTATGTATCCGACAAGGGCGCCGCCCTCGCCGTGATCTTTGACTTCCTTGCGGTTGAAAGAAAACGGAACGCTGCGGCCGTGATTGCGGTATAGTGAAGAGGCCGTGGCGGCAACGAGTGTGATTCCCTTATACGCGGGGCCGAACAGCGCGTCGAACTGTTCGTTGCTCCCGGTGACGCAACCGGCGTAAAAATCACCGAGGGCCGAAATATGCATACCCGTCTCATAGCTCCCGGTATTGATGAAATATGGGGTTTTTCTGCCGCTTTTAGTCGTGAAATCGCCGAATGTCAAAACGCCCGCGCCAATCATAAATTCTATGAACTCCTGCTTTTCCGCCATGATATGCACCACCTGTTTGAGTTGAGAGTCGTAGTATTATACATTATCAGGCGCTTGTATTCAACAATTTTGGAGTGTAAAGAGGAAAATTTACGAATTTATTACAGGTCGGAGCCTGCCGAAGACCCTGCCGAAATGGGGCTATTTTTTGCATTCCTATCGCGGGGTGGCGCATCCTGCGCCTATTCGCGGCGCTCCGCATCCTTGCTCCGCGCTACGGAATGCAAAAAACAGCCCCATTCCGGCAAGGTCTGAACGGTAATTCCCTGTAAGGCGTGTTGTATATTGCATTTTTATCTCAAGTCAAATATAATTGTACAAAATGACGCGAGTTAAGTGTTTTTTAGGGGGAGGGAGTATGCACAATATAGACGTCAGAAATATTAGCTTGGGGCAGATTCAGTATTTTTTGAAAGTTGTTGAATGCAATTCGTTTACAAAGGCGGCAAACCACCTTCACTTGACTCAACCCACATTAAGCAAGAGAATAGCCGGTATGGAGTCAATGCTGGGTATACAGCTTTTTATCAGGGAAAAGCAAAGCATCAGACTGACGCCCGCGGGGCGGCATTTGTTTGACAAGTGGAGCGCGGTTGCGGACTTAGTGGAAAGGACCGTTGAGGAAGCCCATGTCATACAGCAGGCGTTTTTCAGGAATTTATCCATAGGCGGGCTGGATTCACACAGGCCGGACGTACTTATACTTCCCATCGTGGAGTCATTTCAGAGAAAGTACCGGGATATCAGCATGAGGGTTGACAACAGCACTGCGCAGGATATACGGAAGATGCTTGTCGATGGGGAACTGGACGTAATATTCACTGTCCTTTATGATACATGCCTTTTGGAAGAAGAAAAATTCAGCCATGAGCTTCTTTTTGAATGCCCGCTGGAAGTTTGTATGCTTAAAACCAATCCGTTATCACAAAAAAACGTCTTGTGCATATCAGAGCTCAACACGTATAATTTCATTGCAATTTCGCCCCTGCGGACTCCCAGCTATTCTGAGATGCTTAAGGTGCTTTGCGAGCCGTTTGGGTTTACGCCGAATTTTTCATGCTACACCTCCAATGCGAACGCCCTTCCGCTTAATCTGATCTCAGGTAATGATATTTTCATCTGCGACATGTTTTTCCGGGATTACGGCAACAGCCATCTTTGCTTCAGACCCATAGCCGATACAAAAAGCGGAATTGTGATGTGCTGGAGGAAAGATAACAAAAAGAAGGAGCTTACGCTTTTTATTGAGGAAGCCCTTGATATGCGCAGAAAAAGCCTATTCCCTAATGGTATGAGTTAATGAAAACTATCAATTATCTATTTTCATTATTTAAATGTATTATGGTTACATGCCGTAGGGGCAATTCTGTATAAAATAAGGAGGGTGCAAAATTATGGGAGAGGCCAAAACGACGAAACAGTTGTATGACGAAAGACTGAAACGAGTTCAAGACGCGGCGGCGCTCAGGGAGCCTGACCGGGTACCCATCATTATCCCCGGAACCAACGTATTTGCAAATCTTGACGCGGGCTATACGATGGCGGAAGTCCTCTATGACCATGACAAGGCTAAAGACGCAGTCAAAAAATTCCTTATTCGGTACGAGCCGGACAGCGGGTATGTCACCGGCACAGGTTTTGAGGGCACAGGCCCGATGAATGAAAAAGCTCAACTCAAGCATGTACGCTGGGCCGGTATGCCGGGAGATATAATAGACAAAAACAGCGTCCACCAGTTTATCGAATATGAGACCTTTTTTGAAGATGAATTTGATGAGGTGACAAAAAACATCGGCCAGTTTTCCGCGACCAAGTACCTCCCGCGTATTTTTGGGCTTTTAGAGCCAATGAAGTATTTCAACTTTACCGCTACTCTCCAGGCGTTCCATACCGGCTACCAACCGCTGGGCGCGGCATTTGCAAATCCCGAGGTTGCAAATATGATCCGTGAGCTTGTGGAGCTTAACGATATGTGGGGCAAATATTATGGGGAGCTTGGCGCCCTTGCCGCGGAGGTGGAGGGAATGGGCTTTCCGATCATGGCTGGGGCGCCCACGTTCTGCCCCTTTGACTTTTACAGCGATTACCTGCGCGGCACGATGCTGGCCTCCTATGACCTATACGAACAACCTGACTATCTCCACGCGTTTTTACGCGAGCAATGCGACAGGGAACTGGAAAAGATAAAGCTGAACCCGCCGCCCCCGGGCCGCCTGTGCTTTATGCCCATGCATAAGGCAATGGATACCTTTATGAGCGACGCCCATTTCGGGGAGTTCTACTGGCCTACTTTGCTGGAAATAGTAAACGCCTGGATAGACGCCGGCGCTATCCCGTATGTCTATACGGAAGCCAAGTATGATTCCCGCATGAAATACCTCAAGGATCTGCCCAAAGGCAAGACCGTCGTCCACTTTGAGCAAATTGACATAGTAAACGCAAAAAATGAACTCAGGGACGTCGCGTGCGTTTCAGGCGTTTATCCCGCGCAGCTTTTGACATACGGAACAAAGCAGCAGGTAATTGACGAGGCGAAGCGGCTGATGGACGTATTCGCCCCCGGCGGCGGCTATATATTTGATTTCGACGGCGGTATTTATGACAGCAAGAGGGAAAATCTGGAAGCTTTGTACGATACCATCAAGACTTACGGGAAGTATTAGGCTCCTTGGAGCCGTCCAAGGGAGGACACACTTTGAGCATTGTTTTGGCGGCGGAAGATATTGCAATTTCATTTGGCAGCAATCATGTGCTGAAATCCGTCAGCTTTGTACTGGGTGAAGGTGAGGTTTTAGGAGTCATAGGCCCGAACGGCGCCGGCAAAACCGTCATGCTGAACGTGATTGCGGGTATTTTGAAGCCCGACAAGGGCAGACTCTCTTTCCGGGGTCAGGATATTTTCAGGTACAGTGTTGCACAGCGCGCCAGAATTGGTATCGGCTGCACGTTTCAAATACCCCGTCCGTTCTCGCATATGACCGTTTACGAGAATTGCCTTGTAGGCGCGGTGTTCGGCTGCGGGCTGTCTGAACGGGCGGCGGGACGAAGGGTACATGAGATTTTTGACCTGATTGGACTCGCTCATAAGAAGCGTGACTTTGCGGGGAAGCTGAGCCTTCTTGACCGCAAACGCTTGGAAATTGGCATGGCGCTTGCGTCCGAACCAAAGGTTTTGCTGCTTGATGAGGTTGCAGGCGGGCTGACGGAATCGGAAGTGACGGAGATACTAAAAATTGTAGCGCATATTAAGTATTCCGGCGTCGGTATTATTTGGATTGAGCACGTATTGCAGACCATGCTGCACGGGACGGACCGCGTCATGCTGCTGGCTGAAGGAGAGAATATATTATGCGGGCCTCCTGATGAAGTGATGGCTTCCCCTGAAGTCGAGATGGTGTATTTAGGCGTTGCCGAAAAAGCGCCCGGGAAAAGACGGAAGATAGCACTCGCCAGTATAGCACCTGCGGAAGGGAACGTGGGCAACCATGAGTGATGACATGCTGTTGACAATTGACGGATTGGACGCCCACTACGGCGATTTTCAGGCGTTGCACGATGTTTCGATGCAGTTTCCGAAGGGCGCTATTACCTCCATCATTGGTTCAAACGGTGCGGGCAAAACCACTTTGCTGAGCGCCGTCATGGGCATAAATAAGGCGAGAAAAGGAAAAGTGACCTTTGATGGGCGGGACATCACGGGATTGCGAACGAGCGTGATAGTATCCAAGGGCATTTCGTTGTCGCCTGAGGGAGGGAATGTCTTTGAAGATATGACTGTATATGAAAATCTGGTGCTTGGGGCTTTTCTGCCTGGTCCAAGAAAAAAAAGAAATCAGCGGATGGAGTATGTTTTCGATTTGTTTCCGGCGCTTAAGGAAAAAGCAAAACAACGCGCAACATTCCTGTCCGGAGGGCAAAGGCAAATGCTGGCAATAGCGCGGGCGCTGATGTCTGAGCCAAGGCTGCTCATATGTGACGAGATTTCTCTGGGGCTTGCGCCTGTGGTAGTAAGCGATATATACAGCCGTATTCTGGACGTCAACGAAACGGGCGTGACTATTATACTTGTTGAACAGGAAGTAAAGCGCAGCCTTGAATACTCGGATTACAGTTATGTTCTCGTCAAGGGGCGCGTTGTCATGGGCGGACCATCAGACGAACTGGACGAGGCGATAGTGAAAGACGCTTATTTCGGAATAAACCAATTTGCGTAGGATGTGAACACATGGAGCTATTTATTCAGTCGATTGTATCGGGCATACTGCTGGGCGGGCTGTACGCAGCTATCGGCGTGGGGCTTTCACTGGTGTTCGGAATTATGGGCCTGACTAATATTGCCCACGGGTGCCTGATGATCCTTTCATCCTTTTTCATAATGTTTTTTGTGCGTCAATTGGGCGGCAGCGTCATACTCGCGTTTCTGGTAACAATCGTGATTATGAGCATAATCGGCGGGCTTCTGCAGGGCGCGTTAATCAACCGCGTACTTTCTAAGGGGGCGGAGCCGGCGCTGCTTGTGACTTTCGGCGTTGCCATAATCGTTTGGAATATTCTTGAGCTAATCCTCGGGGCAAATTATCAGAGGATACCCAGCCCGATGATCGGGGTCAATGTGGTCAGTTCAAGATGGGTGGTCATCTCCGGAGAATATCTGTTTAATCTGCTGATTTCTGTTGTGGTTATTGTAGGGCTTCATATTATAATCCGCAAAACTTTGTTCGGACGCTCTATTCGCGCAGCCGCCGGAAATGTGGTCGCGGCTGAGCTTATGGGCATCAACACCAGCCGCACCTACATGTACACAATGGCACTGGCGATGGCCACAGGAAGCGTGGGGGGACTGCTGGTGGGGCAGACCTTCGGGTTTTACTCGTATTCGGGTATGCCCTATTTGATTATCGCTTTCGGCGTTGTGGTTATAGGCGGCATGGGCAGCATTGTGGGTACGTTTTTGGGAGGCGTCATTTTGGGGGTGTCGCAGCTCTTGGGATCGTATTTCTTCGGGCCGGGTGTACAAACCCTGGTTGGATATCTGACGCTGCTTGTGCTGCTGACTCTGAGGCCCCACGGCCTTCTTGGCAATATGAAAAGGAAATAGGAGAGGTAGCCGATGTCTTCAAAACTGAAACCGGGACCTATTCGAAATCTGGTCAGCGTAAAGTCAGGTGTGATACTGGCTGTTGTCATTGCGCTTGCTTTTCTTCCCCTCTATGGATCCGCATACATGATCAGCATCGGCCTGCTGGCTTTCTCGTATCTTGCGTTGGGGCAAATGTGGAACTTGCTTGCCGGCTATTCGGGGTTGGTGTCCTTGGGGCAGCAAGCATTTATCGGCATAGGCGCGTATACGCTTGCAAAGGTGACGGTTGATTTTGGCGGCGGTTTTGCAGTCAGCTTTTTAGTTGCCGCAGTTGTGGCGCTGCTGTTCGCTTTTGTTATCTCGTTTCCTATTTTTAAGCTGAGCGGCGTCTACTTTACTATCGGCACATGGATCGTATCGGCTTCGGCGCTTGAGTTCTTTCGGAACTGGAGTTTTGTAAATTTCGATAACCCATTCACAATCCGCGCCGCTTTCAGGGTTCCTATGGGAGCTATGTACATGGGCGCTTTTGCCCTTGGAATAATCTCAGTCGTGCTGGTTTACATTATATTGCGTTCAAAGCTCGGGCTTGCCTTGATGGCTATAAGGGATAATCCAAGCGCCGCAGAAGCAAGAGGCGTGCATCTGTACAGAACAAAGCTCTTATGTTTTCTTATCTCATCGGTATATATAGCGATAACCGGCGTCCTTTTATACATGAACATAGCTTTTGTGCAGGCCGGCGCGGCTTTTGGCATAGATTGGGCGGTTTCAATGGTGTTTATTGTGGTCATTGGCGGGATCGGAACCATAGAGGGACCCATAATCGGCACTATAATATATGTATTTCTGCGGCAATACCTGTTTAATTTTCCCGGAATAAGCTTGATTATCCTTGGTTCCATTGCGGTTATAGTCATACTGCTTGCCCCAAAGGGTATTATGGGCGCGCTGCATGGGAAGTTCGGTATTGAGCTGTTTTCCGTCAGGAGAAGAATTGATGAGTAGTTACGAGTAAACAAAATAAATGAATGGAGGACAAAAATGAGAAGATTATTAGTAATTGTTATGTGTGTCGTTATGATTTTTGCGCTTGCGGCCTGCAACGGAGGGGGCGGCGGCGGCAATGTCGAAAACGGCGGCAGCAGCGGCGGCGGCGACAGCGCGCCGGACAGGGATCATATCCTTGTCGGATACGCAGGGCCGCTGACCGGCCCAATGTCGATCTTTATGAACCCAACTCCCTGGGTTGAAGAGCTGATGTTAGACCACATCAACAACACCCTCGGCGGGATTGAGATCGGGGGCAGAAAGCTGCCGCTGCGCATCATCTACGCGGACAACGAAAGCGACCCCAACAGGGCTGTGGAAGCAGCTACCAGACTTGTTACCGAGAACAATGTCGATATCTTGATCGGCGGATGGACGCCGGTCGGCACCAATACGGCGTCTTCCGTTGGAGAGCGGTATGGCGTTCCGACTTTCGTCTTCGGCGCGCCGGAAGAATCCTGGCTTGAAGGCGGGCCATACGATTGGTCTATGGGCATGACTTTCAACTACGATGATATGGTCATAGATATGATCAACATGTGGGATAAGCTGGATACTAATAAAAAAGTAGGTCTCGTACTGGATACCACTGTTGACGGGACCGTCGGCCGTGAAGTAGTCACAAGGTTGCTCGACGGCACCGGTTATGAAATAGTCGATCCGGGTTCATTTAACATCGGCACAAATGACTTCACCGGTATTGTCAGCAGACTGAGAGACGCGGACGTACAAATCGTCTACGCTGACATGATCACGCCGGATTTCGCTCTGTTCTGGAGGCAGTGCGCGCAATTTGACTATATCCCAAGGGTGATGACGATAAACAAGGGGATGCACTATGCGGCTGACGCGGCGGCGATGGAGCCGATTGGCATTGGCCTCACATTCTCGGCGCTGTGGGATAAAAACTATCCGTTCTCATCCGCCCTTCTTGGCATTTCCGCCACTGAAATCGCGGACAAGTGGGAAGAGGAGCATGGAGAGTTCTACCCATACTCAATTGGGCATGACGTTGCCATGTACGACATACTCTATGACGTACTGAGCAGAGCGGGAAGCCTTGATAAGGATGCAATAAGACAAGCGTTTTTGGCGACAAATATCAACACGGTTTTTGGCAACCTCAGATTTAACGAAAGCAGGAATATGCGTGTTCCGGCTATTGGCACCCAGTGGGTGGAGGGCGACAAGTTTTTATTGGATAAAGTCATAGTAGCTTCCGAAACATTCCCGTCCGTCCCTTCATATGACCCTATCATTATTCCAATCACAACGCAGAGATGATTTATAAACTGAAAAAGTAATAACCAGCGTAGCTATTCAGAACCCCCTCCCGTCATTGCGGTCCTGAATCGAGTTCAGGACGCAATCCCCTGCGGATTTCGAGGGGATTGCGGCTCGGAGGCCGCAATGACGAGGCTTGGAAGGTTTCAGCAGCGGG
>Ga0099364_10012445_pt1 | contig 11469 bp, 11 predicted proteins | sample TergutTh196P3_FD_73070 | JGI IMG/M metagenome (GOLD analysis project Ga0099364, IMG submission 73070) | Microcerotermes parvus P3 segment gut microbial communities from Pointe-Noire, Republic of the Congo - Th196 P3 | ecosystem: Host-associated > Arthropoda: Insects > Digestive system > Gut ...
GAAAATGGTCGTACCGTGGGCAGTGGCATTTATTTTTATAAAATGGAAGCTGGAGATTATAATGAATGGAAAAGGATGGTGCTACTTAAATAAATTGATAGTGGTTTACCTATGCGGAATCGGGCGATGTTATCGATTTTGGACGGGGTGCTGATTTTTGTCGTAGCCCCTTGTGCTTTTCCCGCTTCTATCCTGCTTATTTTAGAGATCGGTACAGGAGCCGTACAGGGAAGGACTCAGAAAACGAGATTGGGTGCGGGTTTCTCGATTGGAAATTGGGTGCCCTTTATCGATTTTGGGCGGAACGAAAAATTGCGTTCCCTACAGAAATAGGTTATTTTTCGACTTTTCGGAGGGGACACCTACGGGATGATGCCAATTTGCCGATCGGGGGCGGGGGCAAAACTCCCGTTTGCATCCAGAACTTCTAGCCTAAAATACCAAGGAAAACACCTGCGACTACAGCAGAGCCGATGACTCCGGCTACGTTTGATGCCATAGCGTGCATCAGTAAGTAGTTTGATTTGTCGTATTGCTGACCCACGTGGTGACAAACTCTGGCAGAATTTGGGACGGCGGAGACACCTGCTGCACCGATGATAGGATTTATTTTTTCTTTTAAAAACCAATTCATGATTTTTGCAAAGGTGACTCCCGATGCAGTAGCTATCATAAATGCAAAAGCTCCTAAACAAAAAATCAAGATAGATTCTTTTTGTAAAAAGACATTTGCAGTAGTAGTAGTACCGATACAAAACCCTATCAAAATAGTACAAATGTCTATCAGTGAAGTTCTGGCTGTTTGAGCGAGACGCTCTGTGACACCAGATTCTTTGAGTAGGTTTCCAAAAAAGAGCATGCCTAAGAGAGTCGCTCCACCGGGTGAAATCAATGCAGTGGCAATAAAACCTACTATAGGAAACAATATTTTTTCTCTTTTTGAGACCAGCCTAGGAGCTTTCATACGGATAAGTCTTTCCTGATCTGTTGTCAAAAGTTTGATCACAGGTGGCTGAATAATAGGAACCAAAGCCATATAGGAATATGCAGCCAAGGCAACAGCACCTAGTAAATGAGGTGCCAGATTTGTAGTGAGAAATATTGAAGTCGGTCCATCAGCTCCACCAATAATGCCGATAGAGGCGGCTTCTAAAACCGAAAACCCCAGTAAATTTGCTCCTAAAAATGTTGCAAAAATACCGAATTGTGCTGCTGCACCGAGTAGTACCAGCTTTGGATTTGCTATCAACGTAGAAAAATCAGTCATAGCTCCTATCCCTAGGAATATCAATGGTGGATACACACCCATCTTTATACCTTGGTATAAACTATGTAAAGTAGAACCTTCTACGGTAACGCTTTGAAGCATTTCGTTCATCCCAGGCATGTTTCCTAAAACCATTCCGAAACCAATCGGTACCAAAAGCAAAGGCTCAAAACCTTTTGTCAACGCCAACCAGATAAACACGAAAGCAAAAAACAACATTATCAAGTTTTGAATCCCTAGATATGCAAAACCCGTAGTATAAAAAAAACTAGCCATTTCACTCATAAAAATTATATCCCTCTCTATGAAATATTTTTTAATACAGATTTCTAAAAGAAGGATTTTTGTCAAGCAAATAAAAATATTACTTGACTTTTTATCCATAATCTAAAAAATTGTTAGAGTGGTAGCAAAAAATTTTGGACACAAATCTTGTCTTTAAATCGGAGGTAAAATGCTAAAATTATTTTTAAACTCAAAGAAAATTTCAGATGCAAGACTAGCCGCAAAACAAATAGCTCTGAATCTAAAATGGCTTTTAGATGGCTATAGTTCAGTCTCAATAGAGCGAGCTGTTTTGAGACTATTTGGCATAGATGGATCTACAAAAGATGGTACGCCATATCCAAACGTAATAGTAGATATCCTAAAAGAAAACAAGCTCATATATAAAGGAGCAGCATATCATATATGCAATACTATGGTGTTTAAAGGACAGACACCCCAAGAAGTAGCGGAAAGCATAGTAAACGGTACTATAAACCTAATAGAAATAACACCTCAGGATCCAAATAAAGTTTTTGCACTCATGCAGTTTGAAACTGAAAAATCACTCACTAATATCACCCAAAAAAAAGAATATAGAAATAGCCAATACGTGAAATATGGAGAAAGAAAAAAGCCATCTCTTTATGTGATAGTAGCTACTGGGAATATATATGATGATGTCGTGCAGGCAAAAGCAGCAGCGAGGCAAGGTGCAGATATCATAGCAGTGATTCGCTCTACTGGTCAGTCTCTGCTAGATTATGTGCCTTTTGGGGCTACAACAGAAGGCTTTGGAGGGACGTTTGCCACACAAGAAAATTTCAGGATCATGAGAAAAGCCCTTGATGAAGTGGGCGATGAAATAGGGAGGTATATCTGTCTCACAAACTATGCATCTGGACTATGCATGCCAGAAATAGCAGCGATGGGCGCCATGGAGCGCCTAGATGTGATGTTAAATGATGCGATGTATGGTATTTTGTTTAGAGATATAAATCCTCGTAGGACATTGCTAGATCAGTATTTTTCGAGAATGATAAACGCTTTTGCCGATATAGAAATCCAAACAGGAGAAGATAATTACCTGACAACATCAGACGCTGTAGAAAAAGCATATACAGTGACAGCTTCACAGCTAATAAATGAGCAATTTGCTCTTTTGTCAGGAGTGCGTCCAGAAAAAATGGGTATAGGTCATGCATTTGAAATAGACCCTGATCTCGAGAATGGATTTCTTTACGAACTAGCTCATGCTATGCTGACCAAAGAGCTATTCCCAAACTCACCTACAAAATATATGCCACCAACAAAGTTTATTACAGGCAATATCTTCAAGGCATATCTTATGAATGCTATGTTTAATTTTGTAGCCCAGCTCACAGGGCAAGGTGTACAGCTACTAGGTATGCTCACAGAGGCAGTACACACACCGCACCTGCAGGATAGAGCATTGGCAATAGAAAATGCTGAATATATATTTAAAAACATAAAAGACCTACACAAAGAAATATCAATCACAGAAGATGGTTTTATAAACCAAAGGGCGAATTTTGTATTAGAACAAGCGACCGAATTTCTATCCAAAGTGTCAGAAAAAGGACTCTTGATCTCAATGGAACAAGGCGAATTTGCAGATATAAAACGACCGTCAGAAGCAGGTAAAGGGTTGGATGGAGTATTTAAAAAGGCAGATGGCTATGTGAATCCATTTATGGAAAATATGAAGCAATCTCTGCTAAAATAGGTTTACCCACAAGATGTATGTAATCCACTCAAATAAAGAGAACAAATAAACTATTTGGATTTTAGATAGTAAAATAAGGAATATTTTTTATATGTAAAGGAGACAAAAAATGTCATTTCAGATTGACCCCACTAGAGTCAAACCATATGGAGATACTTTAAACGATGGTAGGATACAACTGTCTTTCGCTCTGCCAGTCAGTAGTGATGAAAAAGGTAAAGAAGCTGCTAAAATATTACTAAAAAGGATGGGATTTGATAATATAGAAATATGTTTTTTAAAGGAATTATATGAAGGCTTTACTCAGTTTATAGCATATGGAAACACTTCCGTCGAGGTTGATACTACAAAAATAGTAGTCAATGTAGTGGATACCAAAGTCATGCCAATGGACGAGACAGACGAATTTATTGAGAAACATATAGGCAAAAAAATCACTGTAGTGGGAGCGTGCATTGAAAGTGATGCTCATACCGTAGGGATAGATGCCATAATGAATATGAAAGGATACAACCACCGATATGGATTAGAAAGGTATAGATATTTTAACGCTATAAATCTGGGAGCTCAAATACCATGTGAGGAGCTTTTGAAAAAGGCAGTAGAGTTTCATGCTGACGTGATACTAGTCTCTCAGATAGTCACGCAAAAAGATATTCATATCAAAAACTTGACCAGGTTGATCGAGCTTTCAGAAGCAGAAGGTCTCAGAGACAAAATGCTGTTTATCTGTGGAGGACCTAGACTAAACCATGAACTAGCCATAGAATTGGGCTATGATGCAGGGTTTGGTGCAGGTAGCTATGCGACAAATGTAGCCAGCTATATAGCGATTGAAGTGGAAAAACGCTTGAATGTATCCCAAAAAAGATAAATTTAAAACTGTCGGTCAGGAAATGAAATTAAAAAATATAATGGTGGATGACTTAGATGACATCTATCATTTTGAAACACAGAAAAACACAAGGACAAAAACCTCGAAAACACTGATAGAAAAAGGAACCAAAACCATCAAATCAAATATAAAACTTGTTTTAGGCAGAGTAGTAGAGGTGAAAACAAATTATACTTATACTGTTGACTTTGAAAGCTGTAAAAATATAGCCCATACAGAATCTTTTATCAGAAAAGCAAAAAAAAGATGCATACTGAGTGGTCGTCTCAAGTATATAGCTCACAATTCACGAAATCCTATCTGCGTAGGTGATTTTGTAAATGTAGACATCTCAGAATCAGATAATTTTCGCATAGAAGAAATAGTCGAGAGAAAAAACATCCTAACTCGTTATATCCACCCAAAGAGTGTGTTGCTGGCATCAAACATAGATCAAGTAGTGATCATGACATCGGTAAAAGATCCAGAATTTAATTCAAATTTGATAGATCGGTATATCTGTGCTGCTGAAATATCAGATATCGATGTAGTTTTGTGTGTAAACAAAACCGATTTGATATCATGGCAAAACACGGAAAGCAACATCGAGATGGAAAAGATAAAAAAAAAATGTGACTATTATACAAAAATGGATTACAATGTTGTTTATACATCTACAATCACAGGTGATGGAATAGAAGGCTTACGAACCCTTTTACATGATAAAGTCACTGTTTTTTCAGGACATTCTGGAACAGGCAAAAGCTCTATAATAAACTATTTGGAGCCGGGGATCAATCTAAAAGTAGGGGATGTGAGTCATTTCCATAACAAGGGAACTCACATCACAACGGGTTCTAGAATGCTTCCTTTTAGCTTTGGTGGCTACTTAATAGACACACCGGGCATAAAAACCTTTGGTTTAAAGCCTAGTGATATAGATAAAATAGCCTTCAGTTTTCCCGGCTTTATAAAGTATACGGAATCATGTAGCTTTAAAAACTGTATACATATAGACGAGGAAAATTGTGCAATAAAAAAGATGATAGACATTGAAATACCGGAAGAGCGATATATCTCATATCTGAATTTGAGGAAAAACTTATGTTAACTATCGGAGTATTATTTAAACTTTATATAAAAGACAAAGAAAAAATATTGGACGCCCTAATGGAGATGGGGGTAAGAAGTGAGGAAATACAAATCAATAAACTAGAAAGCACTGCTCAATACTCAAAAATTGATTTCATCTTATGTTTTGGAGGTGACGGAACTATATTACGCTCTTTAGAATACTCTATCGCTTACAACGCACCAGTATTAGGAGTCAATCTGGGAAAACTAGGTTTCTTGTCGGATACTTCATTAAAAGAGTTAAAACAATCTATTCAGTTTTTAATAAACAAAAAATATTGTTTGGAAAGCCGAATGCTACTCGATGTGCATGTGATACGTGAAAAAAAAGAAATATTTAGAGGATTAGCCCTAAACGAGGCAGTGCTGTTTAAAGCATGCAATTCAAAACTGATAAATATCAAACTTTATTCAAACAGACATTTCGTATATGAGACGAGGAGTGATGGCATAGTAATCAGTACTCCTACAGGTTCTACAGCATACTCTATGTCTGCTGGCGGACCTATCATTTCACCAGCAATGCAGGCGATAGTAGCCACACCATTAAATCCTCATATTTTGACGATCAGACCTATAATATTCGCTGAAAATGATGTGCTCTGTCTGGAATCGCCAATAGAACAACAAATGTATTTACAAACAGACGGTAAAAGTAGATGTGAGCTACATAAAAGTGATAAAATAATAATCAAAAAAGCTAGTCAAACTATTAAATTCGTAAAATTGACACAAAAAACCTTTTACCGTATCCTAAGAAAAAAACTACAAATGGGAAAGATATAGATTATGCTAAAAAGTATTAGAATCAAAAATTTTGTCTTAGTAAAGGAAATGCACATAAATTTTGCAGACAAACTGACTGTTTTGACGGGAGAAACAGGTGCTGGTAAATCCGTTATCGCAGGAGCACTACATTTGGTGCTTGGTGAACAGCTTAAAAGTGATATTTTTTTTGATGATTCTTTGAGTGTCGAATTAGAGGCAGTTTTTGACATATCAAACTTGCTGGAAACAAAAGTGCTTAGAGAGCTATTGGATAAATATGGAATAGATATAGAGACGGCAAATCATCCATCACAAGAGGTTGATTCCGTGACAGATTGTTTTCAGCCTGATACGAGAATGACACCAAATACAGAGCTGTTCTTTTTTAGAGAAATTAAACCAGATAATAGGTCATCGATATACATAAATGGACGCAAATCTACAAATTCGATAGTAAAAGAGTTTCGACACATTTTGCTAGATTTTCATAGCCAAAGAGACCAACAGTCGTTATTTGACGAGCAGGTGCAGCTCTTGTACCTCGACAGTTTTGCAAATTTGTTTGATTTAAAAGAAGACTTTTTAAAACATTATAATACATGGCTTGACTACAAAAAAAAAATAAAAAAATATCAAGATGAGATACAAAAAAATAAAGATAAAATATTATTATTTGAATATCAGATAGAAGAGTTAGAAACGGCAAACTTAAAGGAGAATGAAGAGTTTGAGCTAGACAAAGAGTACCACCTGCTGTCAAACGCAAAAGAAATTTTGGATTTGTTTTACGAAATGAAAAACGAACTTTTTGAGGCTGATAGGACAGTTTATGACATATTAGGGTTCTATAAAAATAAACTGCAAAATTACACAAAAGACAGCAAGCTGATTGAAGATATAGTCGAAAATTTGAACACCTGTATATCTGCGATAGAAAATATTTCCGTAAATTCAAGATACATAGATGACCAGCTTCCTACCGATGAGAAAAGGATAATAGAAGTAGAGGCAAGGCTAAAAATCATTTACGATCTTAAAACAAAATATAAAAAAAGTATTTCCCAGATGAATGAATATTTGGAAGAAATGAAATCATTTATCGTAAATTATGAGCAAAACAAGGATGTGGAAGAAGAGTATACCAGAGAAATAGGAAAAGTACAACAAAAAACATACAGTATCGCTTTTGAATTAGAACAAAAGAGAGTAGAAGCAGGCTCGTTGTTTGAAAATAAAATCAAGGAATTGTTAAGCGATCTAGCAATAAACGATGCAGATTTTAAAATAATAATTGACAGAATCGATAGTAAAAATTTTGATGATTTACCCGGCGTGGATTACTATGATTTTACAGGTTTTAATAGAGTGAAATATGTGTTTAGTGCTAACAAGGGAATGGCTCTACAGGAGCTAAAAAGCACTATTTCGGGAGGTGAGCTTTCGAGATTACTCCTTGTGATAAAATCTATTTTGGCAAAAAAAATTCCAGAGCGGACTATTATTTTTGACGAAATTGATGCTGGGATAGGTGGGAAGACAGCCAACAAGCTCGGCAAATTTATCAAAAATCTGAGTGTTAGTCATCAAATACTTTGTATCAGTCATTTACCTCAAATAGCAGCAATAGCTGATCAGCACCTTCGGATCGAAAAAATAAACCAGATGGATAAAAGCGTGATAACAATGAAAGTATTGGATTTGGATGAAAGAAAAGTAGAAATAGCACGAATGCTTGCAGGGAACGTTACTGATACTGCATTGAATCACGCAAATGAGTTGCTACAAGGTATAGATAATCATGATAATAAGATGTTTAAAAATAAAGATTAAGTTAAATTAGGAGGAAAAATGCCTTGGACATTATGGATTGCTATAGGTATACTTTTTATGATTATTGAAATCATTACACCCGGATTTTTATTCTTTAGCTTTGGATGTGGAGCCATATTTACAGGTTTGACAGCCAGAATTTTTACTGGTATACCGGCACAGTTTGTTATTTTTGCTGTTTCGACAACAATTTCATTTTTATTAATGAAAAGGTTTGCTGGATTATTGTTGAAGCCAAATGAGGCTTTACAGAGTAACATGTATGCTTTAATAGGAAAGATAGGCACAGTCACAAAAACAATAGTACCGCATCAAAAAGGATATGTGAAAATTGAGGGAGAAGAATGGTCTGCTATATCATTAAATACCGAAGAAACTATCAAAGAGGGAGAGTTTGTAAAGGTATTACATCTAGAAGGTAACAAAGTAATTGTTGAAATAAATACAAAGGAGAATTAATATGGAACCAGGATTAATGTTGATGTTAATAGTGCTTGTAATGTTTGTGCTAATACTCGTAAAAAGGGGTATAGTGGTCGTCAGACAAGCAGAAGTCATCATCGTAGAAAGGTTTGGTCGCTATCGTAAAACACTTTCGAGCGGACTGCACCTAATAGTACCTTTTGTTGATAATTTTAGGTGTTTTACTTGGCGTTTTGTAAAGGAGGACTTCAAGGGAAATAAGTTTATTCACCTAAAAACAGAAAGTCGCCTTGATTTAAGAGAGAATGTTTATGATTTTCCAAAGCAAAATGTAATCACAGCAGACAATGTGTTGATAGAAATCAATGCATTGTTATACTTCCAGATATCAGACCCATATAAAGCAATTTATGAGATCAATAATTTACCAGAAGCTATTGAAAAATTGACTCAAACTACCCTGCGAAATGTCATAGGAGAGATAGAGCTAGATAAAACACTGACTTCTAGGGATATGATCAATTCCAGATTGCGAGACATTCTAGATGACGCGACTGATAAGTGGGGTGTAAAAGTTAATCGTGTCGAGCTACAAGACATCAACCCACCAAAAGAAATCAGAAATGCGATGGAAAAACAGATGAGAGCCGAAAGAGATAAAAGAGCTTTGATACTCGAAGCTGAAGGTACCAAACAAGCAAAGATACTCGAAGCTGAAGGTACCAAACAAGAAAAAATTCTTGAGGCAGAAGGATTTAAAAATGCGCAAATCACCAGAGCTGAAGGTGAGGCTCAATCAAAACTTTTAGTAGCAGAAGCAGAAGCAGAAGCCATCAGAAAAATAGCTTTGGCTCTCAAATCGACAAAGATGGATCCTGCTGAATATCAAATAGCACTAAAATATATATCTACCTTTGGTGATTTGATACAAAAAGGTGACAAAACAGTGATCCTACCATACGAGGCAACCTCGTTAATAGGATCAGTAAAAGCTATTCAAACAATGTTTAAATAGTTTTGGAGTAACACTACAAAGAAGTGTATGTGGAGTTTTAAAACTTCACGGAGGGAGTTTGGTAACACCTCCTCCATTCTCCCTCCTCAATTTATAAACTAAATATTAGGAGAATAAAAACAATGTCAGAAATTATTGATGTTTATGCGAGGCAAATTTTAGATTCACGTGGAAACCCCACTGTAGAAGTAGAAGTAATACTAGAATCAGGTATTCTCGGGCGAGCAGCTGTCCCAAGCGGAGCTTCCACAGGAGAATATGAGGCGGTAGAACTGCGAGATGGAAACAAAGAAGTATTCAATGGAAAAGGTGTATTGAATGCGATAAAGAATGTGAACGATACCATAAGAGACGAAATAATAGGTTTGGATGCAACAGAACAGATGGAAATAGATGAGATAATGCTCGAACTAGATGGGACAATGAATAAAGCAAATCTAGGAGCAAACGCTATTTTGGGAGTTTCTATGGCGGTCGCAAGAGCAGCAGCAGACGAGCTAGAGATACCATTGTACCAATATTTGGGTGGACCTTTTGCTCATGTATTACCTGTTCCGATGTCAAACATAATAAATGGGGGACAGCATGCAGATAATAATGTCGATTTTCAAGAATACATGATTGCCCCAATAGGAGCTACATCCTTTAGTCAGGCAATTCAAATGAATACGGAGGTTTTCCATGCCTTGAAATCTATACTCAAAAAAGGTGGCTTTGCTACTGGAGTGGGTGATGAAGGAGGTTTTGCTCCTAATCTAAAGAACAATGAAGAACCTCTCGAAATGATTATAAAGGCAATAGAAAAAGCAGGCTATCGACCCGGACAGGATATTTCCATTACACTGGATCCGGCAGCATCTTCTTTTTATGAAAACGGGAAGTATATTTTAGGAGCAGAAAACAAATCTTTATCGTCTAAAGAAATGGTCGAATACTATACCTATTTATGTGAAAAATACCCGATAATATCTATTGAAGATGGACTTGCAGAAGATGACTGGGATGGTTTTGAAATGATAACGAAAATACTGGGAGACAAAGTGCAAATAGTAGGAGACGACCTGTTTGTGACTAATTCTGAAAGACTTCAAATGGGTATTAATAAAAAAGCGGCAAACTCTATTCTTGTAAAACTAAACCAGATTGGAACTGTTTCTGAAACATTAAAAACGATAGAGCTGGCGAAAAAGAATGGTTTTACTACTATAATTTCACATCGTTCTGGCGAAACAGCAGATACTTTTATTGCAGACCTTTCTGTCGCAGTGAATGCAGGACAAATCAAGACAGGTTCCTTGTGCAGAGGTGAACGAGTCGAAAAATACAACCAGTTGCTTAGAATAGAAGAAGAATTAGGTAGAACAGGGAAATACCTAGGGCGAGAAGCTTTTAAAATATAAAGCGTTCTTTACGGATAAACGGCACCGCCCCGTAGGAGTCTCCTCCGAAAAGTCGAAAAATAACCTATTTCTGTAGGGAACGCATTTATTCAGCATCCCCCCGCCCCGCACGAATAAACGGCAAACTCCGTTTGCTATTTTGAAATTTGAAAACATAGGAGAATATATGTTTAAAAAGAAAATACATCTATGCAGATTACTAGTAATCTTTCTTTTATTTTTATTATTGCTAGGGTCAGGTTGTTCAAAAAGCACGAGTACAATCGAATATTGGGTAAAAGGAGAGCTTATTGTTCGACTGTATGATGATATTACTGGTGAAAATTTAGAAAAGTTTGTTTCAGATTATTCACAATATCAATTTGAATTTATAAAGTATGTTTACGAGAGATTAAATATGGGTTTATTTCGCTTTAATCACAAGATAATTGATGAATTGTTATTTCTAGAAATTATACAAAATGATGAAAGAGTAATGTATGCAAATTTTAACAGATATATTGGCCCGTCCTAAAATGACAGCCATTTTTAAACTACTAAAGCATCATATGGCGATAAAGATTTTTGTTATTATAGACGACAGCCCGCACGGAGTCCCCTCCGAAAAGTCGAAAAATAACCAATTTCTGTAGGGAACGCATTTATGACCGCAGTCCAAAAACCCCATTTCCGTAACGTAGATATCCGATCGGCACATTTTTCAGGGGTCATCTGAGTAGGATCAAGTCCCGTTTGCCCTTTAAATCG
>Ga0099364_10012446_pt1 | contig 11469 bp, 10 predicted proteins | sample TergutTh196P3_FD_73070 | JGI IMG/M metagenome (GOLD analysis project Ga0099364, IMG submission 73070) | Microcerotermes parvus P3 segment gut microbial communities from Pointe-Noire, Republic of the Congo - Th196 P3 | ecosystem: Host-associated > Arthropoda: Insects > Digestive system > Gut ...
GCACTGGCCCCGAGGGGTGATTTGTAATTATCTGACGACACCCCCCTGTCCCCTCCGGGGGGGGGCTCCCGCCGCAGCGGCGGGGTGGTCTGTAGGGGCGAACTTCGTTCGTCCGTGGTTACCACAGGCGGGTGTTTTTCTCCTTGGCGTGACGGAGAGGGCAGGGCGTGACGGAGAGGGCACCACAACTGTTTTTCCGCAAATTATAAAATATTTGTTAAAACTTGAACTTATTACTTGTAAAAGGAGAATATTTTTGGTAGAATGTTTTTAGCGACCAAAATTTATGCAGACGGGCAGAGCCCGTGAATTGAAAGGATGAAATATTTATATGGCAATCAAAATTGGTATCAACGGTTTCGGGAGAATAGGACGGCTGGTGTTCAGATCGGGGATCAACAACCCAAAGTATGAGTTTGTGGCGGTAAACGATCCCTTTATGACACCCGACTACATGGCGTATATGCTCAAGTATGATACGATCCACGGTCCTTTTGACGGAGAGATTTCTTATGACGACAACTCCATCACCGTAAACGGCAAAAAGGTATTCTTCTTTGATAAGATGAATCCCGCTGAAATTCCCTGGGGCAAGGTCGGAGCAGAGTATATAGTAGACGCTACCGGAATCTTCCACTCTAAGGACAAGGCAAAAGCGCATATCGACGGCGGGGCGAAAAAGGTTGTATACTCAGGCCCGTCTAAAGACGACACACCTATGTTTGTATGCGGGGTAAACCTTGACAAGTATACAAAGGACATGGATTTTGTCTCGAATGCTTCCTGCACAACCAACTGTCTCGCTCCTTTAGCTAAGGTTATCAACGACAACTTCGGCATTACAGACGGTCTTATGACCACCGTACACTCGACTACCGCAACCCAGCTAACGGTAGACGGCGCATCTAAAAAGGACTGGCGCGGAGGACGCGCAGCATCGGGTAATATCATTCCCTCCTCAACCGGAGCTGCAAAGGCTGTCGGTGTTGTAATTCCCGAACTCAAGGGCAAACTCACGGGTATGGCAATGCGTGTTCCTACACTCAATGTATCGGTTGTTGACCTTACCGTCAATCTTGCAAAACCGGCAACCTATGACGAAATCTGCGCTACAATAAAAAAAGCAAGCGAAGGCTCGATGAAAGGCGTTCTCGCCTATACCGACGAAGCGGTTGTTTCATCCGACTTTATCGGATGCCCCTATACATCCATCTTCGATTCCAAAGCGGGAATCGCCCTCACCGACAAATTTGTCAAACTCGTATCATGGTATGATAACGAGTGGGCATACTCGGTCAAGTGTCTCGAACTTATCGAGCATATGAACAAGGTTGACAATGCGTAAGGATGGATATTTATTTGAAACGCATCTGCACACATCACAGACGAGTTCCTGCGGGCGTGATACAGGCGCAGACATGGCTCGGGCGTATCATAAGGCGGGATACAGCGGCATAATTGTAACCGATCATTTTTTCAACGGAAGCTGCGCTATTCCTAAAGAACCTCCGTGGAATCAACGTGTTGAGCTTTTTACGGCAGGATACCTTGACGCCAAGGCTGAGGGAGACCGTATCGGGCTTACAGTGCTTTTCGGATGGGAGTTCAGTGCCGGAGGGTCAGAGTTTTTGACATACGGTCTTGACGCTAAGTTTTTACACGACAACCCCGATCTCGACAAAATGGGGGTAAAGGAGTATATAGCCCATATCAGCGAGTGCGGGGGTTTCATCTCGCAGGCTCATCCCTTTAGGGAGCGGGACTATCTCTACGGAATCCATCTCTATCCCGAAACGGAGGGTGTCGAGGTGATCAATGCCGCACACAAGGACAAAGAATTTGACAAGAGGGCCTTTGATTACGCCTCACAGAGAAACAAAATAATGACAGCAGGAAGCGACCTTCATTCTAAAAAAGGGGTTAGCGGAGCGGGGATGATATTCCCTGCTCCGATAGAAACCTCTGCTGATTTTGTCGCCGCACTCCGCTCCGGAAACTATAAACTGCGTCCATAACTGTATCCAAATTTTCAATTCCTTAATATAATGTATAAAACTATTATATTAAGGAATGATTTTTTATGAATGACCATTATAAATTTGAGACAGTACCCCTGCCCTATTCTTACAGCGCATTAGAACCGTACATAGACACGACTACTATGCACCTGCACCACGACAGACACTATAAGACCTATGTTGACAATCTGAACAATATCCTGGCCGATTACCCCGCCTATCAAAACTGGTCTCTCGAAAAACTGCTTACCCAGACCGATCATCTTCCCGCAAAAATAAGAACGGCGGTCAAAAACAACGCCGGAGGCGTGTATAACCACACGCTCTATTTCGAGAACATGAAGCCGCATAGCAGCACTCTTTCATCCGGCAATCTTATGAGAAGAATAACGCAGGAGTTCGGCAGTTATGATCGATTCAAGCAAGAGTTTAAGAAACAAGCTCTTGCTGTTTTTGGTTCCGGATATGCCTGGCTTGTCCTCACCAAATTCGGCGGTCTCAAAATCATAACCACCGCAAACCAGGACACCCCCCTGCCCATGGACATGAAACCGATCATGCTCATCGATGTATGGGAACATGGGTATTACCTCAAACACTACAATCTGCGTGCCGATTACATCGATGATTGGTTCGCTGTCGTCAACCTCGACCGTGCCGAATATAACTACAACAAGGGCATGGAACGCAGCGGGAGTGTTTAATCCCCTACCCACGTCCCCATACGACCTTATTTACTATGTGCGTATAGCTTTGGATTATTTTTACCACCTTTGTCGATACATTTTTGTCTGTGTAGTCGGTTACATTGGTTGTTTCTTCTCCGTTTTCCCACATGGCGCGGCACAGAGCAACGCTCTGTAGTACATCTTTACCTTTCACTCCGCCGAGGATTACTACGCCCTTGTCTAAAGCCTCGGGGCGTTCGGTAGATGTGCGTATTACAACTCCGGGGAAGTTTAGTACCGCTGCTTCTTCCGGCAGTGTTCCGCTGTCTGAAATAACGCAGAAAGAGTTCTTTTGCAGCTTGTTGTAATCGAAAAATCCGAACGGTTTTAGTTCGCGTACCAGCGGATGGAAACGGAACTTTCGCTTTTCTATAATATTGCGGCTTCTAGGATGGACTGAATATATTACGGGGAGATTATACTCCTCCGCTACTGAATTTACCGCTTCCATAAGCGACATAAATGTTGTTTCGTTTTCGAGATTCTCTTCCCTGTGAGCGGACAGCAGAATGTACCCCGATGGCTCTATACCGAGCCTTTCAAGGGCATCGCTCGATTCTATCCTGTCTTTGCTGCGGTGTATCACCTCGGTCATAGGAGAGCCTGTAACATAGATGTGTTCCTTGCGGTATCCTTCCGATATTAGGTAGCGGCGGGCGTGTTCGGTGTAGCACAGATTAACATCGGCAAGATGATCTACTATTTTGCGGTTGATTTCTTCCGGCAGATTCTGATCAAAACATCGGTTCCCCGCTTCCATGTGGAAGATGGGGATTTTTAACCGCTTGGCCGCTATAGCCGACAATGCCGAGTTAGTATCACCCAATATAAGTAATGCGTCGGGACGAATCTCTTCTAAAAGACTGTAGCTTTTTGATATTATATTACCTATAGTTTCGCCGAGATTTGTTCCGGCCGCATTCATGTAATGATCGGGTTGCCGCAGTTCAAACTCCTTGAAAAACACCTCGTTTAGGGTGTAATCCCAGTTTTGTCCGGTGTGGGCAAGGGTGTGGTCAAAATATTTGTCAAACGCCTTTATACAAGCCGACAGCCGTATGACTTCGGGTCGTGTTCCCACTATTGTAGTGACTTTTAGTTTATCCAAATCTATACCTCCAAAAAGATTGTGTCGGGATTGTTCGGGTCAAAACATTCGTTGCACCACATAAACGTCACCATGTCAAAATCGCCCAAGTTCTCGATGTTATGGGTATATCCGGGGGGAATATCGACAACCTCAATTTTATCACCCGATACAAAGTATTCGAGAATCTCATCGCTGTCTATTTTGCGGAAACGTATAACACCCTTTCCACTAACAACGGCAAACTTTTCGTTTTTAGTATGATGCCAGTGATTACCTTTAGTAATGCCCGGTTTTGAGATATTTACCGAAAACTGCCCTCTGTCATGTGTGCGTATTATTTCTGTAAAACTACCCCGATTGTCTATGTTCATTTTGAGCGGATATGCAAATCCGTCCTCAGGCAGATAGGAAAGATATGTTGCATATAGCTTCTTAGCAAATTCGTCTGATAAGTCAGGAACATTCAGCGTATTGCGGGTTTCTTTAAAGGAATAGAGCAGGTCAGCTATGCTCCCGAGTTTAACTCTATGCAGGACGGGAATTTGATAATAATCGCCGTTGCGAGTACCGTTTCGGTCAAGAACACGCATAAACTCGCCTACGACATCGTCTATATAAACCAGGTTCATAACAACCTCCGGGTCGTTGACTGTGATAGGCAGATCACGGGCGATGTTGTAGCAAAATGTAGCAACGGCGCTGTTATAGTTGGGACGGCACCACTTGCCGAAAACATTAGGCAGACGGTATACATAAACCTGTGTTCCGGTTTGTTTGCCGTAATCAAAAAGCAGGTCCTCGCTTGCCCGCTTGCTAATGCCGTATGGATTATCAAGCTCGGCCTGAGTGGATGAAGAGATCAGAATAGGACAGGTGTTGCCGTGTTTTTTCAGTGTTTCGAGCAAATTTGCCGACAATCCGTAGTTGCCCGTCATAAATTCATCGGTAGTCTCGGGACGGTTTACTCCCGCAAGATGGAAGACAAACTCGGCCTGCTTGCAGTATTCATCGAGAAGAGCCGTGTCTGTATAAATATCGTATTCACATACATTTATATCATCCCTGCATCTGAGTGCCGCAACAAGATTTTTACCGATAAACCCACCTGCGCCTGTGACTAATATATTCAAAAAAACCAAACCCTTTCTTAATTTGTGCATACCCTACAGGGCTGCTAATTCATCCCGAATATAGCTGAGTGACAGTAGTTTTTGCTTGACCTGTTCTATGTTTAGGATTTCGGTATTGTTAGAGTTAAATTCGGTAAGCGTATTAGGTTTGGCGTTGCCATCGTCGAAATATTTCTCATAGTTCAGATCACGGTTGTCACACGGAATTTGATAGAAATTACCCTTGTCAACGGCATTTACACATTCTTCTCCGGTTAGCAGTGTTTCATACATCTTTTCCCCGTGTCTTATTCCTATTATCTCAATCTTGTTATCGGCGCCGAACAGTTCCTTTACCGCTTGTGCTAAAACGGCAATGGTAGATGCCGCAGATTTCTGCACCATAATATCGCCTGCGTTGGCGTTTTGAAAGGCATATACAACCAGGTCTACCGCTTCATCCAAGCTCATTAGAAAGCGGGTCATGTCGGGATTTGTAATGGTGAGAGGTCTTCCGGCTTTTATCTGCTCGACAAACAAAGGTATCACGCTTCCTCGTGAACACATCACGTTGCCGTAACGAGTTCCGCATATCAGAGTTTTATCGGGATCTACCGTTCTCGATTTTGCGACAAACACCTTTTCCATCATCGCTTTAGACATTCCCATGGCGTTTATAGGATAGGCGGCCTTGTCCGTAGAAAGGCATATGACCTTTTTCACTCCGGCTTCGATAGCGGCAGTAAGAAGATTATCGGTTCCTATGATGTTTGTTTTGACCGCTTCCATCGGGAAAAACTCACAACTCGGAACCTGTTTGAGGGCTGCCGCCTGAAAGACAAAATCAACGCCGTGCATAGCATTTTTAACGCTGCCGATGTCACGAACGTCTCCTATGTGGAATTTGATTTTATCGTTTCTGTAGATTTTCCGCATATCGTCCTGTTTCTTTTCGTCACGGGAAAACACACGAATCTCGCCGATGTCGGTATCTAAAAATCGCTTGAGAACCGCATTCCCGAACGATCCCGTCCCTCCGCTGATCAGTATAGTTTTGTCTTTAAACATAGATAATCCATCCTTTCTTATTGGGTTATAATAATATTTCTATCAGCCGCTCTATAAAAAGACCGTGCTTGTAATTTGCGTTGTAATACTCCTTGCCGTTTTTACCCATTCTATCCCGTTCTTGTTGAGTGAGCGACATTAGAGTGCTTATAGCCTTTGCTAATTCTTGCGGATCTCCCGATGGGCAGACAAGTCCACAGTCTGCTTCTCTGATAACATCGGCGCCTTCTCCGCTAAGAGCCGCTAAAATAGGTTTTCCCGCCGCTATGTATGACTGCACCTTTGCGGGAATCATCATGGAAAACAAAGGGTTATCCGATAGTGACACAAACAAGGCATCGGCGAGTTCATGGTATTCGAGCACCGTTTTTTCAGGAACAAACCCTTCAAAAAAAACACAATCGGACAAATTTAGTTCCTGCATTTTTTTCACGATGGTTTCTTTCGACATACCGCCGCCCAATATGAGAAGACGGAATGAATCAGCCAAACCGGGGTTATCTGATTTTAGCAGAGCGATCGCTTCAATGACAGTCTCCAGCGATTGGGCAGGACCTATGTTTCCCGCAAAAACGAGATTGAACCTGCCTCCGTGCCGCCCATGCAGTTGGCTGTTGTAAACAAGAGTTTCATATACTTCTGAGCATGACTGCGGCAGAAAGAATGAGTTTTCATCCCCCGTATCCGTGCGTAATTTATTAAGCACTCCTTTAGACGGAGCTAAGACTATATCGGAATTTTTATAATGCCAAAACGATATGCTTTTGATTATTTTACGCAGGACTCTGTTGCTCAGCGGTATGACAGAATATAGTGAATCAGGCCAGTAATCTAAAATATAGCAGACAGATTTAACATTGCGGAGTTTGGAATATATAATACCCGGAAAGCCCATAAACACAGGCGAAAGGCTGTAGGTAAAAACACAGTCGTACTTTTTTTTAAATAGAAACCTCGGGATAGAGAACAAAGAGGCAAACGGAAAAAACAAATAGTTTAACGCAACAAAAAGATTGCCGCCTTTTTTCCACTGGGGAATTTCTCCCACGCGCATGATTTTAATACCGTTGCGATACTCGGTGCGTGGTTTAAAATAGTTATATCCCTTATAAAATACACCCTCAGGATAATTAGGCATTCCGCAAAGAACATCTATTTGTATGCCTTTTTCCGACAAAGATTCGCATATTTCATTTATCCGGAACGATTCCGGCCAAAAATGCTGGCATACAACCAGTATCCTTTTTTGATTGCCGTCTTCACTCCACCCCGCCATTTATTTCCTCCAAACGATCTATTTTATAGGTTAGCTCATTTACTGTTTTATCCAAGATGGCGTTTTTCTGGGTTAATATATAAAACTTGCGTTTAAGTTTGCTCAGGCTTGTGATAAGGGTGAATATAAAGGCCAGGCAGACCAATATGCCCAAAAAGAACAGGAGATTGAGCGGCATCGCTATCTGTATTTTCCTTGCGATAAAGGCAAACGATGCCGGAAACACCGAAAATATCAAGGTAACCAAACCTAAGCATATCCAAACAAGAGCGTATTTATAATCCATAACGCCCTTGCGAATCTTCATAACGATGAATATGAAGAAGACGAGTATCGATATTACGGTAAAAATCTGTGCTATAGGCTGCATTGTTTTGTTCTCCTTTACTTGCGGATTCCCGAAATCAGTATGGCGAGGGTAACCTTTACCATGTAGTAGGCCGATTTTAGAAAGCGTATAGAGCTTACTCCGGCGCTGCGTTCCCTCATCTGCACCGGAATCTCCTTTACCTTGTAACCTTTTTTGAGTAAAACGCATATAGTTTCCGGCTCGGGATAGTCATAGGGGTAATATTCGCAAAATGCGTTTATAACATCCTTGTTTGCGGCTCTGAATCCGGAGGTGGCATCAAGCACCTCCATGCCCGATACAAGTTTGATAAAAAAGACCAAAAACATTATGCCGCTCCTACGCATCACCGTGCTTTGGAATCCCTTTTTATCAATAAATCTGCTGCCTATGCAAAAATCCGCCTGTCCCGATATTACAGGCTCGATAAGCGTGTCGAGATAAGCGGGATCGTGCTGACCATCGCCGTCCAGCTGGATGGCGATGTCGTACTGTCTTTGCTTGGCATAGAGGTATCCGGTCTGCATCGCTCCGCCAATGCCTAAATTCACGGGAAGAGTTATGACATTAAGACCGTTTTGCTCGCAAACCTTGACGGTATCGTCGGAAGAGCCGTCGTTTATAATAATATAATCATAATCGGGAGAAACACGCTCTATTTCACGCACAAGCGTACAAAGACTATCGGCTTCATTAAAAGCCGGAATGATAATAAGTTTTTTGATAGTGTTTGTTTTTTCCACTTCATGCACCTTTCTGTTACACGAATATTTTTGCGACCGTAAGGTTTAATATTTTCCACAAAACATCAAACTGCAATAAGAATAAAAAGCAAAGTACATATTTATCTATGCTTTTCAGAGACACAATGGCTTGGTTACGCAACAGTAACAACAGCGGCAATAGTATCGGAATAAAATACCGCCCTTGAACCCCTATGATTAAATCATAGGTATTAGGTGTAAAACCCAGCATCAGACTTAAAAAGACTAAACCAAGGATAACAAAACTCACAACGAAAATAAATGACTTTTGTTTTATATTAATCACATCTGATTCATCTTTGTTTTTTATTCCTGCTAAAAACAACACAACAGCGAAGAGATTAATAAGCGTCATGGGTAAATATAAGGTCAATCCGCTAAGCTGTTGTCCCAAAGCAGAATAGAAATAAAAGTCGCACATTGCTTCAAGGCTGTCAAAAAACATCTTAAATGTTGTTATGGGGTTAGAGAGAACATAACTTAGTGTATAATACCGACCCTCAGAAGAAGCGATAGTTGAAAAACTCGGAATGTTAAAGATCAATATAGTTAATATGCCTGATCCCAACATGACAAGCTTGCTGAGCAAATGAGATTTTTTACCCGCAAATCTTTCCTTTGGAATGAGCAGAACTAAAAAGACCAAGAAATAATAAATCGTTTTTGCAGGAGAGAGCAGGGCGGTTATTACCGCAATCCAAACTATTTCAGATTTTGATATAGGGTCTTTTTTATATATAGATTGCATGATACAAGCGACCAACAAAATCGACAATCCGTTGATAAAGCAATCATATGAAAAAGACGATGCCTGCTGCATAGTCATAGGCAGCAAGGCTATCGAAAAGACAAGCGCCTTTTGGAAAGGGATTTTTTTGATAGCGATGTAAATGCAGGTTATGAAAAACATCAGATTAAACAACTGCCCCATATGGTATTTCCATATAAAGTTAAACCCGAGCAATCTCGCTAAGGTTAAACCTATAGTTTGAGGCAAAATCTGCACAGGATAGCTTATTCCATGAGATGCCGGCTGAGGCACATCATCTCCTTGCGGCCAAAACAAAGGATCAGAAAGGTGCAAATACCCACCGGGAAGATTTTTGTGTCCTCCTTCAAATCTGCTTATATACAAATCGTTAGTTTTAACGGTATCGTTAAAATTAAAGGTAATGATATTAGATAACTTCAGCGAAGAAAAATAATGGTAAGGACCATCGGGAATTGATAAAGGAGTAATGAAAATCATATAGAACAAACCAAAACCAAGACCTGCAAAAATAAAGAGTTTGTGAATGGGGATTTTTATTACAAAAGGTATCGTAACAACCGAAATTGTAAAGACGGTCAAGAGGAATTTGGCTACATAAGAAAACAACAAGATGAAACGATCATCGCCGCTGAGTGATGAGAGGTTTAGTATATTTATAAATTTATATGAAAATAAAACCAAACAAACTAAAATCAAACCACTATACATACACCAAAAGATGCGGCGGAAATGTGTTTTTACAAAAGATAAAACATTCTTCATACTACTTTATACCCGCAATAAACTCTGTGAGTATGTTTTCCATGTTGGGGTTGCCGATTTCCCATAGGTTGTATTCAACCCGTGTGTTGGGTTTGTTTATTTTTATTACTCTGTTGAGGTCGATCGGAGTGGCTATTACAACGCTGTCGCAATCGGTAGCGTCTATGGTAGCGGCGAGGTCTTTCATCTGCTGTTCGCCATATCCCATAGCGGGTAAGAGCTTGCCGATACCCGGGTATATGCTGAATGTTTCGGACAGCTTGCCGACGGCATAGGGTCTGGGATCAACAGTCTCCGCCGCTCCGAACCGACGCGCCGCAACAACTCCTGCTCCTATCTTCATCTCACCATGAGTGAGGGTGGGGCCGTCTTCTACCACAAGAACACGTTTACCTCGGATAAGTTCGGGGTTTTCCACGCTTATGGCGGATGCCGCATCTACCACAACCGCCTTGGGATTTACAAGTTCTATGTTCTTTCTTACTTCCTGGATCTTCTCAAAATCAGCGCTGTCTATCTTGTTGATGACCACAACATCGGCTATACGCAGTGTAACCTCTCCGGGATAGTAGGAAAGCTCGTGACCGGGACGGTGCGGGTCGGCAACCGTGACCATCAGATCGGGTGTGTAGAAGGGGAAGTCGTTATTACCGCCGTCCCATAATATAACATCGCATCCGCTCTCATCATTTTCGGCGGCACGGAGTATTTCTTCATAGTCAACACCTGCATAAATAACATTACCCCGAGCGATATGCGGCTCGTATTCTTCCATCTCTTCTATGGTGCATTTATGTTTGACGAGATCCTCTATAGCGGCAAAACGCTGTACTCTCTGTACCTCAAGATCGCCATACGGCATAGGATGGCGAACGGCGATAACCTTCATACCCTTTGCCATAAGAATCTCTGCTATGCGGCGTGTCGTCTGGCTTTTTCCGCAGCCTGTCCGAGCCGCTCCGACTGCGATAACGGGTTTTGTGCTTTTGAGCATGGTATTCTTAGGACCCAGCAGCGTGAAATCGGCTCCCGCCGCATTTACCTGAGCGCCGATATTCATCAGCCTATTGTAGGGTATATCGCTGTAGGCAAAGACACACTCGTCTATGTCAAGCTCTTTGATAAGCCTGTCCAGCTCTTCTTGTGCATATATGGGGATACCATCGGGGTATAGCTCACCCGCAAGAGAAGCGGGGTACTTCCGCCCTGCTATATCGGGAATCTGTGCGGCGGTAAATGCCTCAACCTTAAAATCGGGGTTGTTCCTGTAAAACACATTAAAATTATGAAAATCTCTCCCTGCCGCTCCTATTATTATTACCTTTCTCGCCTTTTTTTGTGACATAAATATTCTCCTTATAGTATTATTCAGGATTATTCTAACATAATGTGAGTATTTACGCAATAGGTTTTTGAAAATAAAAACACCTGCCGCTGCGAGGGACCAAGAGACGACCACCCCGCCGCTGCGGCGGCACCCCCCCCCCCCAGGGGAAGGGGGCTGCATACTAAAAATTTCCAATTCCCCCCTGG
>Ga0099364_10012447_pt1 | contig 11467 bp, 16 predicted proteins | sample TergutTh196P3_FD_73070 | JGI IMG/M metagenome (GOLD analysis project Ga0099364, IMG submission 73070) | Microcerotermes parvus P3 segment gut microbial communities from Pointe-Noire, Republic of the Congo - Th196 P3 | ecosystem: Host-associated > Arthropoda: Insects > Digestive system > Gut ...
GCAGAAGACAAGTAGAATAATTTGTTATTGGAAATTTCGAGGCAATGCAGGTCGGTTGGATTATTGCGGTCGGTTGTTGTCTGGTCGAGTGATTGGTAGTGGTTTGATAGAGGGTGCGTGCAAGAATTTGGTGGGTCGTCGTTTGAAACAGACGGGTGCGCCTTGGCGGTTGTTGCAGGCAAATCGGATGGCGAGTATTTGTTCCGTACTTTACTCAGACCAGTGAAAACTGTGCTGGTAAAACTCCTACCAAACTTTTACACACCCCTATGGGGATATACCTATACAACCATTATTACAAAACGGCGGAAAATCCTTAAAAATAAGGGATTTGTGGCATTTTGCCGGTCGCTGGGAAATTTCCGCCACGCCCGCTTCCTGCTACAACTGTGCAAAACGGCGGCGGTTTTCATTTAAGCCGCTACGTTGCCCTGTACGGGCTGATTTGTGTTTGGGCAGGAAGAGTGCCGAGTTGCCATTTGGACGCAACGTGGGGGCGACGTGAGCGAAATAGGGGCATTTCTGGCTGGCAGCGGGTTATATTTCAGGCGATTCTCGAAAATACTCCGGTTTCGGTTGACAGGAATCGTCATGACCGCCATGTCGTGGAAATTTGTCACGGGAGTTCCCTCTTGCATTTCTCCGGCAGCGGGTTACAATCGGGGGCGGTTCCAATTTTCGGTCTTGCCGGAAACGTCGGGAATCGGTAGCATCCCACCGTAATTTAGCCGTGTTTTAGAAAGGAGGAACAGACCGTGTCCATTGCAGACATTGAAACAATTCGGAGGTCGGTTGCCAAGGAGCCGCTCGGCGATATCGAAATCCATCAGGAAGACGACAATAGGGTACTGCGAATCCTTTATTATAACGGCGATGTGGCAGAGACGACTCCCAAAGATATTGCTGACGTTATCAAGCGGTTGCATATCAACCTAGCGAACGAGGCAAAATTGAGAAAGAATTTTGAGACACAACTTACTCGGCTCATCGAACGGTTGACGGAGTGGTGTCAGGCCAATACACAACACATCTCGATAGCGGTCTGGGTGCCACAGGACAATTACTCCGTCATTCATTTCCTCGTTGTCCAGAACGGCAATGTTTACGACGAGGAATTTTCACGGAATCTCACTCGGCTTGAGATCGAAATCGAAGACTCTGAACTTTTTAGTCATTTTATCGTGAAAGTGATGGAATTGCCACATATGGATGAGGGTAGCGTTGACCAGTTTGTCCAAAATTACGCATCGAACATTTAATTGTAATGTCCAGCAAAAACCAGCATATCGAAATAGCCAAAAGGCACAAGCATTTTATTTCATTTACCGTTCATGCGGTTGATAGTTACCCGGAGAAATGCAAGCCGGAGGTGTTTTGCGTTTGGGTTGTTGTCGCATCCTATTACAGAGCGATTCACCTTATCGAAGCTGCTTTCGACCATCTTGGGCAAAATCATGTAATTCGTGAAAATGACGGCGAAGCAGATCAACGACGCAATGCTTTGTTCCGAAAATTGCAATTATCGCAGATCCGAGAGGAATACAAGGAACTCCGCCGACTTGTGTTGCATGCAAAATACTTTCCCGGCGATTCTGTTTCCGATTACGATGTGATAACGCAGTTGGACAAGACTCGAAAATGGATCGTGGGTGGGCATCCTGCTCGCATTGAGCATCTTGTTGCCAATGAGTTAGGTGTTGCACCGGAGTCTCTGGATTAGTCCGCCAAATCCCCGCACAATCCCCCCAACCCGCACAGAGCAAACCGAAAGGAATGAATTCCGCGAAAAAACACCGGAAATATCTTGACCGGAAATGAAGGAAAGGGTAGAGTCAACGCCACGCTTAGCCAGCGTGCAATAGATGACTGATGGACTTCGTGGTGTTGGATTTTGAAACTGCGGGACAGGGAAAAATCAACCCTTGCGAAATCGGCTTGGCCTTTGTAGAAAATGGCAAAATTGTCGGCACAAAAAGATGGTTAATAAAACCGCCGTGCTATCCTCGTTTTGAACCATCCTTTACAAACATTCATGGTATTTCGGCAATGGACGTGGCGAATTCCCCTGAATTTCCCGGTGTTTGGCGTGAAGTTCAGCCGTTGATTGAAGGAAAATTCGTTCTTGCTCACTACGCTACGTTTGACATGGACGTTCTCTATCAAACTCTCTGCTATTATGGCTTGGCTTTGCCAAACTTTACCTACGGTTGTACTTGTCAATTTTCCAGAATCATTTTTCAAGGCGAACAATCACACGGTCTAGCCGCTCTTTGCCAAACTCACAAGATAAAATTTCAGCATCATCGGGCTAGCGAAGATGCGAGGGCGGCGGCGGAGTTGGCACTGATCATGTTTGAGAAACGTGGCATCCATTCGATTGGCGATATAGAAGACAATCTTGCCATCCGTCTTGGGCGGATGATGACAAATGGCAAGTGGTATCAACCGTACAAGCCTAGCAAGTCAAAACAGAAAGCCAAAACGCCTCGAAAATCGTCAAAACCGAAAGAAAAGCAGAGCGAGTATGTGCATGAGATTGCGTCTGGTGTCTATCGTTACGATAGTGTTGGAACAAAACCGATACAAGAAATTCATTGGCAACAACAGAGCGAAGCAGAAGTACAACGTAAACTCAAAGAGGAGCGATGGCAGAAAGAACAGGAAAGACTTATAGAAGAACGGCAAAAAAAGAAAGAACAAGAGGAGTATCAACACTGGGTACGACAACAAGAGGAAATAAAACGCTTACACGAAAAGCAACAGGAAGAGGCACGTCAAGAGCAGGAACGGAAAGATGAGACAAAAAGGAAACGAAAGGAAGAGTGGCAGAGAAGGCGGCAAGCGGTTACAGATTTTGTCCATGAACACGAAAATTTGGTTGTAGTAGCAATAGTCGGTGTCTTTGCCCTATTGCTTGTGCTTGGATTTGTGGGACTACACTATGCTGCTGAGCGAGTGCAAGAAAATCGAAGGAAAGAACAGGAAAGGATTGTTGCGATGGAACTTTGGCGAGAGGAACAGGCAAGGCTTGCCGAAGAGGAAAGGGAGCGGGAGGAACAAAGACAACGTGAGGAAGAACAGAGACAGAGGCTTATCGCAGAACAAAGACAACGTGAGGAGGAAGAGGAGCGAGAACGGCAAGAACGTGAAGCCCGCGGTTGCGGTTGTTGTAGTGGCGGTGTTGTCGCGATGGCGGCAGTGATGTCATACCCCGTTTACACATTTTTTTTTTTTGGTGGACTGCTGCAGTGCTGTTCGGCAACTGACTCATCGTTTCAACAACGCCCCCTGTACGGCCCGGATCATCTCCGTCGTGTACACGGTCATGCCGCACTCCCGGCACTGTCTAGTACGAATGACAACACAGCCCGCCTTGTTATGCGTCTTCTTAACGGCTAAACCGCCTCCGCACTTCGGACATCTTACTCTCATTTTTCTCTTTAACTTTGTCAAGCCAGTTACCTCCTCCTGTTATAGACATTGGCTGCCGCCCTTCCAGCGTTATGCCAAACTCCGGATTGAGACCTACATAAGACGCAATCATCCAACTGCCGGAATTCGTGTCGAAAAACTCCTTGTCAAACCGTTGCGGCTTTCGCAACACCCAATTATCATAATCCATACGAACTCTACTACGCTCGTCCGGCACCATCGAACACTGCTGTTCCGCATAAGGCAGAATGACTTCCGGCAAATCGTCGAAAAGCGTCTGCGTACCGTTTGCATTAGGTTCAATCAACCATGCCGTATTCCGCAGTGTGCGGTAAGCGTTCGGCTCCCACATCAAACAAGAATGCACCTGTCCTTCATACTTTTCGATGAGCGGCAGCCGGGAATGCGGAAATTCAATCCACTCTCCCTCGCCGTACCGGTATCGGTCTCGTCCTCGTTGCCATTCGCCGGGATGCAATTTCCAAGCCCGCATGTGTTTATTCGTAGTAGGTTCGCCATAGCAGGGTAATGCACGATTCATAACGGGGAACTCATCCCGACTCTCGGCATTGAATTGAGCAATGCCCGACCATACCGCCTCTTCCTGGTCGAAATCCCTCGCATCTACGCCGCAGAGGGCAAGGAATCGCCCTTTTCGGGCATCCCTGCCGACAGCGTAGTCGATGTGCTGATGAATATCAAGCGGATCACCATTGTGGTCGTAGTAGGTTTGTTCAAAAATTGAAACCAAACAATCCCGAACCCCCCAACTAATTTTCTCTTCCGTCGATCCGTTTTTGTAAAACTTTTGCATATCGACGTGGTAGTCGTGTTTGCGGATACGATGGTAGCCCAACTGGTCAGGCCAGTAACCGAAATCTACTACATGTGCAAATGAATATCCTTTGCCGAAAGCGGTTACTTCATAATTAAGATAGTGCTGGCCGACATCGATGAAAGCAGCGAGAAATTCCGTACCAGCCGGCACCCAACGGCGATAAGACAGCCGCCGTTTGTCGTCAGAGAGTCTGACCGTTTTTTCCTTGAGGATAAATGTCGGCGAGAGTCCGCTACTTTCGGCGGCGAGTGCTGCTTCGGGATCGTTCTGATGTTCACACCAAAAACCTTTTTCGTTTTCGCACCAGATGTCCATGCCGTACTGAATTGCAGAAATCTGATAACTTTCGTAATCATTCTCGTCGTCTACGACAAATCCTCTATCCATCGCCTCTCGATTGGCAAGATAAAACTGCGTTGCCTTGCGTTCCTTGCAAGGCTTTGAGCGGCTGCCACCCTCTTCTTTCCAAATATTCCGGTACTGGTGCCAAATTTGAGGAATCGGATTCGGCATTTTTTCAAAACGGCGAAACAGTAAACCGTTGTAGTCGGGATTCAGATTGCGGTCGGTATAGCGGACGGCAAAATCATCTGGTTGAATGCATGTCACTGTCAGCAGAATAGACGGCGATTTGATGAGATTGGTTTCACTATCATAGCCGCTCATCGGAGCAATGGTCTTACGGACGAAGTTGTCAAGTCCGTTGATCTGTTCTACAGACTTTGCCGCACCGTCATTCTGTGGATCGTCAATAAGAGCAAGCGAAGGACGCATGTTACCACGGTCGGGAAAAGGCAGATTGCGCCCCCGGGCATTTGACGAATTGATAGAAATGAATTTGATAATTGCACTGCTACATGGATAGTGTAACGGCTTTCCTTTTTCTGTCTTGTAGAGATTGCCGTTTTTGTCATACATCCGCATTGTCGGCAATCGCAATGTATTACCCGTCATTCGAACATTGCACGGCTGGCCGTTGTAGGATGGATTGCGCTGTTTGATTCCATCCATTGCCAAGATCGGAATGCAAGCCTCTGGAAAATCTTCACAAATCGAGTCATTTTCTGCTAACTGTCCTTCAAAAAAACCTTTTGCATCAAGCGTTGACTCGGCAGTAGCCGCTACAAAAAAAGAATACGGATGTTTGCCGTAGAGGGTTGACCAAAGGAGTCCGCTTATGCAGATCGTCGTTTTTGCACCACGCCGTTTATGTGCTATGGCTTGAGAACCGCCTGTCTCTATGACTTTTTCGACGTTCTTGGCGATTTCTAGTTGTGCTTTCGACCATGGACGAAAAAACAATTCCGGCAGATATGTGTTGCAAAATTTCACAAAATCATGTTCACACTCGTTTCGGCGTTGAGGATTTTTGCATGGCGGCAGCACGCCGATGTCACGTGCCTCATCACGCTTTTTGCGAATATAGTTTCGCTCATACTGATTACGGCGTGTATCATTTTTGGCTAACTTCTTCGTCATTTATAATTGATGCGATTTTGAGATAGAGATTGCAATACCGATCTTCAAGAATATCATTATAGCGGTTTATTCTTGATTCGTCTGTAGGCAGTGATATGATTAACCGTAGTTCTTGATCGAACATTACAAAATCATCGTTCATTCCTATGAACCGGTCATGTTGCTTGAGTTTATAGTTCACAATGGCCATCTGTGCTTCTTTTTCTGCATATTTTTTAATGTTGCAGTGCATTCTAATGTTGCAGGACAGCAGTATACTCATTAAAACTATTATGATTATTGTTCCAATGGTTTCCATAATGTATTTCAGTTGTGTACCCCTACATCCTCTTCCTAAAATTCAAATCCTCTCCTTCAAAAACAATCTCGGCATGCGCCCGTTCAACCATCCGGTAGTAGATTGCTTCGTTTAGTTTTTCCAGTCTGCTGCTAGTACACTCCGTCGTGATTATGGTCGGTCGGCACGCATCATACCGGCTATCGATAACCGCAAATAAATGCTTGACATCCGCTTCCGTCAATTCGCCAGAGTGTAACTTCTCCTTGAGCAAATCGTCAATGAAAAGTAATTCGCAATCAGTGTAATCGTCAAGTAGACGCCAATAATCCTCGGCATTAGCATTCGCCTTCAGTTTTTGCATCATGTCATAATACTTCACCGCTCTTGCTCGTATCGGATATTCCCGATCAATCAACGCTTTCACAATAGCACGGCCTAGCATCGTCTTGCCCGAACCCGACTGGCCGAAAATGATAAACCAGTTTTTCGCCGTTCTTCGAATGGAGTCGAAGTGTTGTACGTAATCCGTTGCCTTCAATTTTGCTTTCAATGCCGTTACATTCCATTCGTGGTAGTCGGCTAATGTCTTGGCTTCCGCAATATCAAATCCGGCCTTTGCACAGATTCGTGCGTGCCGTTTTCGTATGACGCATTTACACTGGCCATAGCGTTGCTCTACGGGATCGACGCAGACGATACCGGTATCGCTGCAATTCGGGCATTCAGAACGGACAGGGTTTGCCGTACTGTCGTTCGTAGTGCTCTCGGTCTTCGTCCGTGAGTTCACTTTTTCGTTTGACCCGCTCATCTTCGTCGTGAGTTGGTTGACCACTTCTGCTAGTTGGGTTGTCATGTGGTTTTGTGTTGGTTGAAAAAATGTTATCGTACTGTCCTTCGAGCAGACTGATGAAAAACTTTTCTTCTAGCAATTTGGACATGCCGAGAGATTTTCCGTGCCAAAACTTCGCTCTTTGCAATCGGTTGATTGCATCAAGCACGGTATCTTCTCCGTATTCCTGACTTCGGGCAAGATAATTCCGAAACACGATGTCCGGCGGCACAAGCCACGTCTGCGTGGAAAGTTTCACGGGAAAGTCTTTATCTGCTGCGCAAGCGTTCCATTCCGAAATGAAGCGGCTGAAGTCATGCTCAACGAGTGCGGGTGCTTCACTCTCCTCTCCTCTACTCTCCTTTACTTTACTTTCTTCTCCTTTACTCTCCTTTACTCTCCTTTACTTTAAAGGGTAAATCGACCAATTTACTCGGTTTATTAGTCGATTTACTCGATAAATCGGTCGATGTTGACATGCGGACGTACAATCCATGTCTCGATGATAGCGATTCCATCTCATTTAGAGACAAAAGCCATATCGTTTCATCGATTGCGACGATTTTTCGAGCAACAGTTGCCATGTACCATGTCTTCTGTCCTCGTGCAGAGGTTAATATTCCCGACTTAAATAGCATCGCTTCGAATAACCCCGCCCCTACCAAGTCTGATATAACACTCTCTATCGTCTCTGATGTAATACTATTTTTGCCCCCTTGTAACGCCGCCTGGAGTTGCCAGATAACTCGATCTTTCTCTCTATAATCGATATAATATCCTTTGTCGGAATACATTATCACAAGTAGTTCAATGTATACCATTATCGCCAAGTGCCCGTACTTTAACCGGGGCGCAATAAGTTTTTCGTCGTTTGTCAAATCTACCGAAAACGAGAAGTAATCTAACCCCATTTTCGGCGGTGCTGCCATAAAACCTCCTTTGTGCTAGTGTTTACTAATTCTGCCACCATTTCGTTCTAATCTTCGATTCTTTCTATGAACTTCCTGACTTTTATTGTGTCCCATTTCCACGTTTTTGCGAACGTCTTAATGTTCTCTTCCGTCAAAATTTTTGACTCAAAACGTTTCGTGCGAAGTACATCGATATATGCCTCCGCCTTACTGAAAATTCTCTCTTGTTTCCACATCGGAGAATCAAAATCTTCTTCCAACAGGCAAATACAGATTTTGTCAAATTTTGTCATTTTTCTCACCTCCTTTCCTATTTCAATTTTACGCCTCGTCGGCAGTGCCCTCTGGGCGGTTAATGGTTCTCTGAAAGTAATTACTCATTTTCCTTCATTGTGTCGCTGTCTAATTTCATCATATTGAAATACGCATTGACCACTTCATCTTTCATACCTGCGGGAATATCTCCATTGACGTTGTAAGCAAACAACATCTTTATCAACATTCCCGCCTGCTTGTCAGACAATCGGTCGAATATTTCAATCCAATTATTTTTCAGCAAAAATGCGGTTTTCATTCTTTCGATCCACCTCCTTTCCTGTTTGTTTGTAGCATTCTGACTAATCGGTTCCATGCCGATATTGCCGCTTTCTTTGTTTCACATATATCCGACCAAATATGATGACCGCCGACATAATGTTCCAGTTCGGGCCATTCATCATCGGACAATTCATCTTCGGGACATCCATCTCGTCCGGCAGACAACGCAAAAAGCATGTCATAGCTATAATGTTGATCGGAACAGTGCACGGCATACATATTGCCTGCATTCCGATAGCGAGCATCCCGAATAGGATAAATTCTCACTTGAGGCTCTTTGCCGCACAACGGACATAGCAGCATATCACTCATTGTTCACCTCCTCGCAATCAATACATATCGGACTTTCGTTTTCGAAAAAGAACGGTGAACATTCTGGACAGAGAATAAAACCACATTTCGCACAAACGACACCGTTCCGTCCGAATTCGTCTACGTTAGTCAAGTAAGCCTGTTCTTTGCATTCGTCGCATCTTTCATCAGTTGTACCAGCAAGTGGAACGGTCAACCTCTTGTTATGTTCTTCACATATCAGTTCGCAAAGCCTCTGATAGACTTCGGGATATTTGAAATTTGTATTAGGAATTAGGATGCCGCAAGCCGTCTTGCCCAATGTGTCGCAGTAGTATTTTAGGTAAATACCACATTGGTGGTTATCATTCGCACAATAGACCTGTTCCATAACTCCCTACGAGACTGCCTATTTTGACAAAAGTCATTGTTTTTGGTAAAATAGGGGGAAATTTGGAGGCGAACCATAGGTTATGGAGCAGGTCTAATACCACTTTTGCGACATAATATATTCGGCAGTCAAATCTTCAAATTTCATGTTCTGTTCCTCCTTTCGCTCTGGCGATGAGTTGCTTGTATTTGCGGATGTTGTCGCAAACGATACAGTTCTTGTCCGCAGGAAATATACCTAGTGTACCGCAAGTGCCGTCGCATAAAATCTTTATCGCATCCTCCAACGCCTCCAACAGTTCTGGAGCGCAGGCTATCAACTGGGCATCGCTTGAATCAATACCGATGAAAGTACGCGAAGGATCATCTTCTTTCTCCGGCAACCCAACCCACAACGCTATTACCGGAGCGGGACGTTTCAGTTGTGGATGGTCGTATGTTGTTACGATTATTTTTTCCGTATGGACATGACCGAGATAGTCTTTCCATTCGTTCGTTTCGACCGCCCACGGTCCCGGCGTGTGTTTCGTTTTATTTGTCATTGTTCTCCTCCTTCCTCCGGCAGTGCCGGTGTGTTAATTTTGAGCCATTGTACATTTTCTCCAAACTCTTCTATATCTTCAGTCCAATACTCGTGTGCCGGTCCGCAAACAGAGGAATCTGCGAGAAAACAAACCCGGCCAAATTTGTGATACACCATCTTTGGTTTATTATGTGCATCTGTAAACCAGTACCATCCTTCCTCTGTCGGCGGTTCTTTTGTCCACTTCGGCTTCTCACGGGCAATCGAACGTCCTTGTTCAAATCCCCATTTCCAAGTAGCATACAGTTCGTTATTTACGTCATTTGCCCGGCGGTTCCAAGCGGCGATGGCGTGAGACCTGTATTGCCATTGATCGGTTTGTGTTCCACATCCGCTACATTTAGCGCAAAAACCGCTGTAACAATGTAGATATATCAGTATTTCTCCACAATGCGCACACGGTAACAGTTTCGGTTCGCTTGTTTCACTCATTGTTGTCCTCTTTTTCTACTATAGTCCAAACTGTCGACTCGATTTCGTCAAAAGTCGGTACGCTAAATTGACCGCAGGCTTTGGAATTCTCTTCCAATAGTTGTTTATAAATACCGGGAAGTAAGTAGATACACTGCCGTAACTCCTTTGCAATGTCCAGTTTACAATCCCAACATTTTGTTATCTCTTCTATCGTTTGCTCCTTGTGCATAGTGCCTCCATCAATCATCATTGTCCTCCTCTGATTCGTTGTCAGTATCATACTCATCGTCACTATCATCGTCATCATCAACGGAATGAAAATTTCTATCCCAATTCCACTCTGGCGGTTCGCTCATAAGTTCTCGGTCTCGCCAATGTGTATAGAATTGTCCTCGACTCATGCAACACCTCCTTCCGCAATCATAGCGTCAAAGTAGCCAACGGGAAAATCTCCGCCTACTTCGGGAGCGAGTTTGCCGATTAACTTGTTCGCAAAGTAAATCTGTCCCTTGCCGGTTACTTTCGTTGTTCGGTCGACTCGGACGTGTCCGTCGGGCAAGACTCTAGTTGATTCCTTGACACGGAAAAGCCCTAAATCCATTGCTCTCTGCGTCGGACTGTTGTAGAGTTCGCCCTTCGAGCATAGATAGCCGTTTTCCCGAAACCATTGAAAAAGCCGGTTTTGTCCGATGTCCACGCCGTTTTGATTTAGAATCTTGGCAAATTCGCCAATCAAGATGTCCGTCTTTGACGTTGCCACTGCTTCGGAAAAGAGAACCTTCGGCTTGTCTGACTCTATCTTGGATTGTGCCTTGACTAATTCGTCATTCAAATACTGGATGCACTCTAGCACCATTTCTGCTTTGGACTTCGGTGCTAGCAGTTTTTTTTCGCAGGCGATAAAGTAGAGTCGGGCTTCCTTGCCCTTGTCCGACCGTTGGATCATGCTGATTTCCTTCGCCATGTCGATAGAGAGGGCATGGTCTGTCGATGGGCGACCGCCTTGAGGGTTTTCGTCTTTTTTGACGATAACCTCAAAGTCTTGATTTTCAAGGAATCCGTATTCGGACATCCTTCGGAACCAATGCATGTATTCCGTTTCAATTCCAAGAAACTCGTGGAGTTCCCGTCCGCTGACGGCAGAGCGTCCGGCGGTGTCTGTGCTGATTTTGATAAGTTCGGTTGTCATAGTGATAAAGTGGTTAAAGTTTCTTTATCACGTCCATGTGTGTTATCCGCAATCGATCCGTGATTGCGGTTACGTTTCGTCAATCATCTTCATAGCATTCATGCTTCGCACTAAAGCGTTTTGCCGGAATGCTGTCAAAATCTTCTTCGTCTTCGAATCCTTCGTCCCAATCATGCACTTCAAAGTCTTCGTCCCAATCATCGTCGAAGTCTTTGTCATCGTTGTCTTCGTCAT
>Ga0099364_10012448_pt1 | contig 11466 bp, 4 predicted proteins | sample TergutTh196P3_FD_73070 | JGI IMG/M metagenome (GOLD analysis project Ga0099364, IMG submission 73070) | Microcerotermes parvus P3 segment gut microbial communities from Pointe-Noire, Republic of the Congo - Th196 P3 | ecosystem: Host-associated > Arthropoda: Insects > Digestive system > Gut ...
GGGATCTGCTGCCCGATGAATTTCAGGCGAGGAAGAGCCAGATAAAGCAAGTGTTCGAAGAGAACGCCGTGAACCTCGCGCTGGATTTTTACAATGAATTTATATATAAAAGCACACAATCCGGCGGCACAACCGTGTCCGTAGAAAAATTCGCATCGGGCGCCCCCGCCGCGCAGCAGGACAGGATCGAGATATCCAACGCCACCGAATTTGCGAACATTGGCTATGCGGGATATCCGCTAAGCGGTAAATACATGCTGACTTCCGATATCGACCTTACAGGGTATTCGACATTAGGCATAACGGGCAAGGATTTTACAGGCACTTTTGACGGCAATGGGCACACGATCAGCAATTACAGAATCGATCAGACGCCCACAACTACGCCATGGACCTTCGGGATGTTCGGATACAACAAGGGGACGATCAAGAACCTGGTCCTTAGAAACTTCAACTATAATATTCATCCCGAAGATTATACGGAAGGCGCCAAAAGGAGAATGGTGGGCATTGTGGCAAGCTCCAACATCGGGACGATAGAGAACGTCCGGGTGGAGAACTCAACTGCTAGCGTTAGGGTGAATACAATAGCCAAAGAAGCGTATACAGAAATATTTTTAGGCGGGATAACCGGTGCTAACTATGGGACTATTCAATACTGCAATATTTCGGGTATCAACGGAGGAAAGTCATCGCTGTTTGTGTTTGCTGACGTAGAACAGGCACAAAATGCGTCGAGTACAGGCGTTTTTCTAGGGGGTATAACCGGGCATAATACCGGGCCGAATGTAGACGGAATCGGCAATATTATAGACTGTTATTCGGACGCGGACATAAAAAATGATATGACTATATGGCCGTCATATGCTCAACAACCGAGAGTAAGAAATTTTACAGGCGGGGTAGTTGGGTTAAATAGTAACAACGGGAAAATAACAAGGGCGTTTGCAGCAGGGCAGGTAGATAGCGAGATATACAACCGAGGAAGCAAGCCGCCGCAGCTTACGGACGGCACAGGCCATGTGACCGGCGAAAACAGTGGAACTCTGACAAACGTATTTCTAACGAACAGCCAAAAGCCGGGGATAGGCAGCGCAACCGGCGTGACCAAGGTGGCATCCCTAAAAGAGGAAGCGATTGTCAATCTGCTCAAGGCCAACAAGTGGGAATACAGCACAACATACCCGTACCCCCGCCTCCCGGCCATCGCGACGGAAAACCGGGGCTTTGCGGTCTATTATAAAGGCAGCATCCCCTCATACACCCAGGGCGACGTGCTGCCTGAAACGCTGTCGGATCACATGAGGGTCTATTTCGGCGGATCAAAGGAAATAACCAATGATGTGGATCTGAGATATGACTTCAGCAGGGCCGGCACATCGCAAATGCAGCTTACATACAAGGATTCGGGGGGAACGACCTACATCGGGACATTGAGCGTGAATGTGGCGCCCATCTCGCTGGATAAGACTGACTACAGCGAAGCGGTGGCTGCCGAGATAAGCGCCTATTCAATGAACATCAGCCAACCGCCGGGCATCCAGCCGCCGGACATCGGGGAGCAGCCCCCGACTGTAGGCGAAATCGACTTTGACGTCAAGACGGATGGCGCTCTGAACGGGATCGTACTGATGGCGAAGGTGACTGATGTAGGCGTCAAGTTTGACTGGACGCCCGGCGGCGCCGAGTTTGGCTACAGAATTTACCGTTCAACGTCGGAGGGCGGCGAAAGTATTTCAATCAGCGATTTTCCGATTGCGGGAAGCCAGTTTGTAGACGTCAATGTCAAGACAGATACGCAGTATTATTACTCTATCCGTATGGTGACGGCGGAAGCGAGCCTCGATCGGACGACATATGAGGTCGTCAACGAAGTGGTCGGCGCCGCGAGCGAAATACTGGCTATAAAGACCGGAAATGTCGTGACCAGGGACGCCCAGCGGCAGTTTATGCTGATGCAGATCGGCAAGGACACGATGCAGGTAAATGAAAATATCGTTGAAATCGACCCTGGCCGAGGGACTTCGCCTCTCGTTCGGGATGCGCGCACGCTAGTCCCGATACGCGCGATCGTTGAGACCATGAACGGGACAGTCGGATGGGACGATGCGCTGAGGGAGATTTCATTGGAAGCATACGGCCATAACGTTTGGATGAAGCTGGACAGTGAAACAATAATAGTTGACGGCGATCAGAAGGAAATTGACGTGCCGCCGACGACAATCAACGAAAGGACTATGGTCCCGGTCAGGTTTGTAGCGGAAAATGTAGGTTGCAACATCCAATGGATCGCTTCGACTCAGGAAATCATCATAGTGTTTTACACCTAAACAGCAACCAATACATGAAAACCGGGGCGGAGGATGATCGCGCCTAAAACAAAACGCGGGACCATCCTCCGCCCGATTATTATGTTGATTGACATCTTCATTTTATCTTGGTATACTTGAAGCACAAAGAAGGCGCGCCGGTAAACGGTTGGCCTGAATACTTACGGTTGAATAGCCGCTTACTTATTCAGGGTTGGGCGGCTATTTTCTTTTCGAAAATCTGTCTGCTATGTTGATCATCGTGTTAAAGAGCGCAATAACTATCGTTACTGCCCCAAAAACTATCAATGTAACTTCATAGCCCGACACGGCCTCACCCCCTTTTATTACGTAATGTTAATATTGGGAGTTAAGCCAACCGCCTACCGTATTATGGCAACGCCTTCTTTGATAATAATAACATTAATGTAATATATTGTCAAATACAATCAATAATTGATTGACATCATTATTTTATTTTAATATACTTAAATCACAAAGAAGGCGCGCCGGTAAACGGTTGGCCTTTTAACAAGTGGAATAGCCGCTAGTTATCAGGACGGGCGGCTATTTTCTTGCGAAAATCTGTTTTCTATGATGATCATATCGCATATATTCCATCTATTACATCCGTAAAAACCCGTAGGGCGGAGGCTTGCCCCCGCCGCGTTCCTTTGCGTATAGCGTGAAAATAATAGAAAGGGCAGAACTGTGGCGCGAGGGCCATGCTTTATTCATGACAATTTGTGCACAGTCTGTGCATGGCCTTTTATATGGTATAATTGACTGGTATGCTACCGTTTAACGATATAACAATTGAATGGTTCACGGGTGTTTTCGGGGAGCCGACGGCGGTGCAGGCGGCGGCTTGGCCATGCATCGCGGCGGGGCGTGACGCGCTTGTTTCCGCGCCTACAGGCACCGGCAAGACGCTGTCTGCATTCCTCGTTTTCATCGACAGGCTGTCGGGACTTGCGCGGCGCGGGGAGCTAAGGCCCGAGCTGTATTTGATATACGTTTCGCCGCTGCGTTCGCTGGCGTCCGACATACGCGAGAACCTGCGCAAGCCGCTGGACGGCATTTCGCACTGCGAGCGGGAGCGGGGCGAAAACGTGGGTAGCGGTGGTGGGGGCCGGGGAGCGGTAAGGGAAGCGGTCAGGGGAGCAGCGAGAGAAGCGTCGGCGTCGGCGTTGGCGAAGTTGGCGGTGTCCGAGGGGACAGCAGCGGCGTCGGCGGTGGAAATGCCAGGCTGTTTGATGGCCTTTCGCGCACAGATGACTTTTCAGGGGCGGCGCAAATTGCCATTGGCGTCCGTACTGGCGACACGTCGGCGTCCGACAGGCGTGCTATGTTCAAGCATCCGCCGCACATACTGATAACGACGCCCGAGTCTTTGTACATACTCCTCACCAGCCTCTCCGGCGCGCGAATGCTGCGCACAGCCGGCGCTATCATCATTGACGAGCTGCACGCGCTGATAGGGACAAAGCGGGGAGCGCACTTGATGCTATCGCTCGCGCGCCTCGACGCGCTGCATGGCGCCCCGCTCCAGAGGATAGGCCTGTCCGCCACGATTGAGCCGCTCGATACCGCTGCGCGTTACCTATCGGCTGAGGGTGCGGACGTCGTGGCGCCGAAGAGCAAAAAAGCAATCGAGCTTACAATCAAGAGCGCGATGCCGAAGTCCGGTATACTGCCCCACGGCACGATATGGCCGGAGATAGCGCGAGAGGTGCACGGCATGTGCGAGGGCACGCGCTGCGTCATCGCGTTCGTGGAATCTAGGACGCACGCTGAAAGGCTGGCATACCAGGTCAACCTGATCGGGGGCGACGATTTCGCGTTGACCCATCACGGCAGCGTCTCGAAGGAGAGGCGCATGCAGGCGGAGCAGGCGCTGCGCGAGGGCAGGCTGCGGCTGCTGTGCGCCACGTCGTCCATGGAGCTGGGCATCGACGTCGGCGATATCGATCGCGTGATCCAGATTGGCTGCCCGAAGACGATATCGAGCGTGCTGCAGCGCCTCGGCCGCGCGGGCCATAACCCGGGGCGCGTCAGCGTCATGCGGATTATCCCGAGGACGCCCGCCGAGGGGCTTATATGCGGCATAACGGCGGAGCTCGCGAGGAACAGCGTGCTCGAGCCGGCGGACCCGCCGAGGGCGTGTCTCGACGTGCTGGCGCAGCACCTTGTGTCGATGGCTTCGATGGGCGAATACACGATTGGCGACGTTATGGCAGTCTTGGCGCGCGCATACCCTTTTGCGGACGTGACCGAAGGGCAGGTATGCAGCTTGCTTTCAATGCTTGCGGGGGACTATGAGCACGACAGGGACATCCCCGTGCGTCCGAGGCTGCTGTATGACAGGATCAATGGGCGCGTGCGCGGCGATGCATACAGTCGGTTACTTGCGCTTTCGGCGGGCGGCACTATACCCGACAGAGGGCTTTTTGGCGTGCGCGGCGAGAACGGCGTCCGTTACGGTGAGGTCGATGAGGAGTTCGTGTTCGAGGCGCGTGTCGGCGACAAGTTTTTACTCGGCGCGTTCGCGTGGCGCATACTATCTATCGGGCGTGACGACGTGGTCGTAGCGCCGAGCGGGGTGGAAGGCGTGCAGCCGCCGTTCTGGAAGGGCGAGATTGGGGGGCGGGCGCTGTACACCGGGCTCTCGTATGGCAAGCTCATGCGCGAGCTGTCCGAGGCTGCCCTTAGCGTCATCGAGGACAAGGAAGCCGGCTATGGCGGCGCCACACACGCCGATGCCCCCGGGTACGCGGGCGTCCCGCCCGTCCCCGTCCCTGACTCCGTCCCCGCCCCCGCAACCCTCGCACCTGTCATCGTACACACCGATGCCCCTGTAACCCCTGCTACCCCCGCTCCCAAAGCCGACGCCCCTGGGTACGCGGGCGTCCCGCCCGCCCCCGTACCTGCGCAACCGCCCGTCCCCGCCACCACCCCCGCGTTCGACAAACTCGACGACGTCCTCTACAGACTGGGGCTCGACCCCGTTGCCACCGGCGGGGCGAAGGACATCGTCCTCCGCCAGGTCGAGATGACAGGCGGTTTGCCTGACGAGCGGACAATAATCGTCGAGCACTTCCAAAACGAAGTCGCCGAAAACCAGATTGTCGTCCATTCCGTGTTCGGTAAGCGGATCAACTCCCCCATGGCGCTGCTCGCCAGGGAGTCCGCCCGCAACATGCTGGGCTCGGACGTCGGCGTATATGACGACGACGACGGATTTCTCCTTTTCCCAATAGGCGGCAAGGAGCTTCCCGGCGGCCTTTTATATACCATCGAGCCGTCGTCGGCTAGAAGCGTGCTGGACGCGCTGCTGCCCGCGACGCCGCTGTTTTCCATGTCTTTCCGTTACAACGCCGCCCGCGCGCTCATGATGGGCGTACGCAAGAGGGGTAGGCAGCCTCTGTGGATACAAAGGCAGAGGGGGGCCAAGATGCTGGACCAGTATATAACAGTTGAGAACCATCCGTTGATCTGGGAGACCAAGCGCGAGTGCGTCGAAAATTATTGGGATATCAACGGCTTGATATATGTATTGGAATCCATCCGTTCCGGTGCGATTGCTGTACGCGACGTCTATACTTACAAGCCTTCGCCGATGTCGCTGCCGCTCCGGCGCGCCGTCGAATCGGAGCTTATGTACGACTACACGCCGACCGCGCCAAGCGTAGAAGAACTGTCGCGCGCCGCTGTTACCGCAGCCATTTCGGAGGGTAAAGCGGTCGCGCCCGGGCGCGAAGAGCTGGATAGCGCTGGGCGTCGTGAGAAGAAGTTTGCTGACGAACACCAGTTGCACGCGCTGCTGATGACAGAAGGCGATCAAGTGGCGGGCGAGACGGACGCGCCGATCGAGTGGTTCGAGGAGTTGGCGCAGGCAGGCAGGGCGCTTTATATCGAACCCGGCTTGTGGATCGCCGCAGAGCACGCAGACGAATACGCGGCTGCATATAGTGACGTGGCTGCTTTTGGCGATGCGACTGCGCATAGCTGCGTGCCTGCGTTTAGTGGCACACCGGCGACTGGCGGAGCGGGAAGCGGGGAAGCGGCAGGCATAACCGGCGATAATATTTCACATACTCCCGAAAACGCCCGCAGCCACATAGTGCGCAGGGCGTTGCGTTACCATGGCGGGCATACGCAAAGCCAGGTGGCTGACCGGTACGGCTGGCCCGGTGCGATGGTTTCCGGTATTTTAGGCATGCTGGCGGATTCCGGCGAATTAACCGTCGACGGCGATATATACTATCATACGGAAGTATACGAATACGCGCGTAGGCAGACCATACTCGCCAGGCGGGCCATCGTCAGGACGCAGCCGCCGGAACGTTACGCGGCCCTGCTGGCCGCCCGTGTTGCCGGAAACGTTCCGGGCGTTGTCCCGGATGCAGGCGGTTCCGTTGTCTCTAATACAGGCGCCGGACTTGGCGCACCGCCCGATCGCATCCTTGCAGCGCTGCGCGACCTGCGCGGGCATACATACCCTGCCGCTTACTGGGAAAACGTGCTGCTGCCCGGGCGGGTTGCGGGCTACAGGCCCGAGGCTCTGGACGCCGCGCTGGCCCGGGGCGAGTTTTTTTGGCATATGGGCGAGGGCATGTCGCTTTCATTCCATGCATATGATGATGTTGACTGGAGCAGCCCCGATGAGGGCAGCGGCCCGGCTAATAATTACCATGAAAACGCATCCGCTCTGGATGGCGACGAACGTATTATATATGATGCCCTCGCAAGGCGTGGCGCCCTGTTTACACAAGGGCTCGCGGCCGCTCTGGGCGGCTCATCCCCGTACGATGCGCTACTATCGCTGGTGGAAAAGGGCCTGGTGCGGTCCGACAGCTTCATACCTGTCAGGCAGCTCATTGACAGGGAACATATTAAAGGGACCACCGTCCGCCAGCGCGCGCGGGCCCGCGCACAAATGCTGACAGCGGGGCGCTGGGAGGTGTCGCGCGGGGCGGCTGCGCATCCCATGAAGGAGCGTTTGGCGCGTGTCTTTGAAAATTCGGTGATCGTCTGCCGTGAAACAGCCATGGGCATTTCATGGCTGCAGGCCTTGGAAGTGCTGAGGGTGTGGGAATATACCGGCCAGGTCAGACGCGGCTATTATGTGGAAGGCCTTTCTGGAGCGCAATTTGTGCGTGAACAGGATTTCGCCTATGTGACCGCCGCGCTCGCCCGCACAGACGAACCCATTGCATGGCTGCCCGCGCCGGATCCCGCGCAGCCCTGGGGCAAAAGTTTGCCCCACCTGCCTGGGCGATCGTTCATGAACCTGCCCGGCAATGTTGTTTGCCTGCGCGGCGGCGTACCTGTCATGGTCTTTGAGCGGCAGGGCCAGGCGCTTCGCATGCTAGGCGACGGCGAGAACCAAGCCCGCGACTCTGGTAATAATAATACCGGCAACATTGCCAACCCAATCGGCAATGGCGCGAACAAGGCTGTTAATGCCGCAGCCCAAAAAAACGAGGATTCGGATGTATCCGACGACGCGGCTACGATCGAGGCCTTGAATGCTTTTGTCGCCCTCTATACGCGGCGCAGGCTATACGGCGGGCGCGGGAGCCTGACAATCAAAAGCTATCCCCCCGCTGCCGCCAAAGCGCTGGAAGCCGCAGGCTTTACGCGTTATATACAAGATTATGTGCTATACAGAAAATAAGGTAAAATGTAGGCAAAAATTGTAAAATTTGCCAACTTGCAAACACATGTTCGATATTGTACAATATAGTTAAAGATACGCAGTAAACTAATGAAAAGGACCCCTGAACATAATGAGAAGCGAAGTACGCACAAAAGAGAAAATGCCCGCCGCGCCTGCAGCCCCTGCCTCGCCCACAGCCGACGCCTACGGGAACGACAGCATCACATCGCTAAAAGGCGCCGACCGGGTCCGGCTCCGCCCCGGCGTCATCTTCGGCTCCGACGGCCTCGAGGGCTGCGAGCATTCCATTTTCGAGATACTTTCCAATTCCATAGATGAAGCCCGCGAGGGCTATGGCGATCTCATTGAGGTCTGGCGCTATAAAGACCGCTCCGTCAAAGTGCGCGACAACGGGCGCGGCATCCCCCTGGACTACAACCAGCGCGAGGGCCGATATAATTGGGAGCTGGTCTATTGCGAGCTGTACGCCGGCGGCAAATACGCCAACAACGACGCTGACGGCTATTACGAATACAGCCTCGGCCTCAATGGGCTGGGCTGCTGCGCGACGCAGTACAGCTCGGAGTTTTTCGACGTGACGGTATACCGCGACGGGCACAGGTTCGATTTGCATTTCGAGCGGGGCGAGGTCGCTGGCGAGCTTGCGCGGGTCCTGCACAAAAGCGGGCGCACCGGCACCATCCAGCACTGGCGCCCGGACACGGAGGTTTTTACCGATATCGCCGTGTCGCTGGAGTACTATACGAACACGTTAAAAAAACAGGCGATTGTCAACGCCGGGATCACTTTCATACTCCACGACGAGGAGTCGGGTGAGGACTTCACGTTTTGCTACCCGGACGGGATAGCGGGCTACCTAGCCGAGTCCTGCGGCGAGGGGGCGCTGACACCGGTGCGCTTCTACGAAGCGTCGACGAGCGGGCGCGACCGCGAGGACAGGCCGGAGTACAAGCTTAAAATACAGGTCGCGTTCTGTTTCCACAACGACGCGAACATTTTAGAGTACTACCACAACTCCAGTTGGCTCGAGCACGGCGGCGCCCCGGACCGCGCTGTGCGCAGCGCATTCGTATACGAGGTCGACCGCTGCCTCCGCCAGCGCGGCAAATACACTAAGGACGAGGCGAAGGTCACGTTCGGAGACGTCGCCGAAAGCCTCGCGCTGGTCACGAACTCCATGTCCACGGAGTCCAGCTACGAAAACCAGACAAAAAAAGCCATCACCAACAAGTTCATCGCCGAGGCGATGACGGACTATATAAAACAGTGGCTGGAAGTGTATTTCATCGAATCGAGGGCGGAGGGGGACCGCGTTCTGGAGCAGGTCCTCCTGAACAAGCGCAGCCGCGAGACGGCCGAAAAAACGCGCGCCGGCCTGCGCAAGCGCCTCAGCGCCGGGGTGGACATATCCAACCGCGTCAAAAAGTTCGTGGACTGCCGATCAAAGGATATAGAGCGGCGGGAGCTGTACATCGTGGAGGGCGACTCCGCGCTCGGCGCATGCAAGCTGGGCAGGGACGCAGAATTCCAGGCCATCATGCCCCTGCGTGGTAAAATCCTCAACTGCCTGAAGGCGGACCTGGGCAACATATTCAAAAACGAGGTGATCACGGACCTATTGCGCGTACTGGGGTGCGGCGTGGAGGTAAAGGCGCGCCACATGCACGCTAAAGACATATTTGATTTCGACATAGGCAGCCTGCGCTGGAACAAAATTATCATATGTACCGATGCGGACGTCGACGGCTACCAGATTAGGGCGCTGGTCCTCACCATGCTGTACAGGCTCATGCCCACGTTGATCGGCAAGGGCAGGATATACATAGCCGAGTCGCCGCTCTACGAGATAACGTCGAAAAACAAAACATTTTTCGCCTACGACGAGAGGGAAAAGGCGAAAATCCTCACCCGGATCGGCGGCGCAAAATATACCATCCAGCGCTCAAAGGGGCTGGGCGAGAACGAGCCCGACATGATGTGGGAGACGACCATGAACCCCGAGACGCGCAGGCTCATAAAAATCATGCCCTCCGATATCGAGGCGACCCGACGCTACTTCGACTTCCTGCTGGGCGACAACCTCGCCGGCCGAAAGGAATTCATAGAAATGAACGGCCACCTCTACCTCGACCAGCTCGACGTGGTTTGATTTTCGCATTCCGTTTAATGGCAATAATAATATGAAAGTGGTGTGTAACCTTGTATAAAATAATACCGCAATCTGAACGAAGAGAATATACATTCAAACAATTAAAAGAGTTGTTTAATGGAAAATGGGTTTATTTAATTCTTGCCAAATTCAACCATGCGCATGGTTTAATAAGGGCAACACCCGTTGTAGTGGCAGATAGCGAATTAGAAGGCATTGAAGAAGGTATATATGAACAGTATCACAATGAGGAATATGGAATAAAAGCGGATGCTGATTTTACAAATATGAGCGCATCTATTCCATCTGTCCTCTGGAGTGAGCGTATAGAATGACAAAATCAATATGTATTCGAAATGCGTATGGTATAAAATTCCATTATGATTTAAGAAATCATATTTGGGTTTATATAAAATTGACGTTTTTAGATGCTAAAGGTAATGAATTAGAGCATCAGGAAAATAATTTCAGGAACTTTATTTTTGACACGGGTGCGCAAAATACAATTATTTCTAAAAGGAGAGCATTAGAGTGTGGATATGATAAACTCCCGATTCAAAATAAAATTATTGCCGGCGGCCTTGGCGGTAGTACCTTAATTTGCTCACAAATAAAAATACCTAATATATATATTACGAATGATCTAAAGATACATAGACCCTCAGTATTAGTACCGGATGATTTCAACCATAATGTTAATATTATGGGGCAAGACATCTTAAGGCCTTTTAGTTACTATTTTGACGCAAGAAGGCAATATATTTTTTTTGATTTACACAATAGTGTTCCTCGTGAAAAATCCGGAAAATGAAAGGAACAGTTTTGCATGCCGGACAGCGAACAGCCAATCATCAGCGCGCTTGAAAAAAACTACATGCCATATGTGATGAGCGTCATCGTGTCCAGGGCCATCCCGGAAATCGACGGGTTCAAGCCGTCGCACCGCAAACTGCTGTACACGATGCACAAAATGGGGCTGCAGAACGGCGCGCGCACAAAGTCCGCGAACGTGGTCGGCCAGACGATGAAGCTCAACCCGCACGGCGACTCGGCGATATACGAGACGATGGTGCGGCTCACGCGCGGGAACGGCGCGCTGCTCCATCCATACATCGATTCCAAGGGCAACTTCGGCAAGCAGTACTCGCGAGACATGCAGTACGCCGCCTCGCGCTATACCGAGGTGAAGCTGGAGAAGATCGCGCGCGTGCTGTTCCTTGGCATCGACGAGGTCTCCGTCGACTTCGTCGACAGCTACGACGGCCAGATGAAAGACCCGCTGCTCCTGCCCGTGACGTTCCCGAGCGTCCTGGTGAACATGAACC
>Ga0099364_10012449_pt1 | contig 11465 bp, 6 predicted proteins | sample TergutTh196P3_FD_73070 | JGI IMG/M metagenome (GOLD analysis project Ga0099364, IMG submission 73070) | Microcerotermes parvus P3 segment gut microbial communities from Pointe-Noire, Republic of the Congo - Th196 P3 | ecosystem: Host-associated > Arthropoda: Insects > Digestive system > Gut ...
CAACGATACGGCTTTTTTTTACAAAATTATTTCACAGTAGTTACCGAAGAGAACGTGAATACCCTAAACCTCAAAGGCGAACTGTATTTCAATCCGACTGAAAGCATTGATTTTGGCGTAAAAGCCAATTACTACAGTTATCAGATGAAATATGAAAAACACGCATGGCATAGACCGGAATTTACGCTTGAACTTTTGGCTAAATACAATCTGCGCAACAAAATAATCGTAAATTTCGATATGATGTGCATCGGAAAACGTTATGCAAAAAAGTTCTTCGACCCTGATGAAAAAAATGCCTCTTACGAACTTAATAGAGCCATTGCGTTCAACATTGGCGCCGAATACCGTTACACGAAAAGTTTTTCAATTTTCGTGAAGCTCAATAACCTTTCCGGAGCAAAATATGAACGATGGAACTTCTATCCCTCGCATCGATTCAATGCAATGTTAGGGTTTACATACTCGTTGTAACCAAAAATAGTGGTAAAAAGTCAAACCGGCTGATAATCTATTGTAAAATGTAACCCGATACTTTCATGACGCGCCTGCGCGCTTTTTATAACCAAATATGCAACGTTTATGATGTTTCGCAGTTCGCACAACTGCAACGACAATGTAGTTTTTGCATAAAGCGCTTCCGTTTCATCATAAATGATCTGCAAACGATCCATCGCGCGTTTCAAGCGCAAATTTGACCTGACAATACCTACATAATTGCTCATAATTTGCTGCAATTCCTTGTAGTTCTGCGTTATTAGCACCATTTCTTCGGGATGCGCCGTACCTTCTGTGTTCCATTCGGGGATGTTATCAGGAATGGTGTATTTTTCGAAATTATTTATTGCGTCGTTTGCAGCATTGTTGGCATATACCAATGCTTCGAGCAGAGAATTGGAGGCAAGGCGATTTGCGCCATGCACTCCTGTTGACGCTGTTTCGCCGGCTGCATACAGTCGGTTGATACTTGCACGTCCGCGCGTATCAACCTTAATACCGCCGCATTGATAATGTGCAGCGGGAATCACAGGTATATATTCTTTTGTTATGTCTATACCAAGACTCATACATTTTTCGTATATGTTGGGAAAATGACTTTTCAACTCTTCGCTTTGAGTAGCCGTAGCGTCTAAATATACGTGGTCGTCGCCGCGTACTTTCATTTCGTTGTCTATGGCGCGCGCTACCACATCGCGCGGAGCAAGCGAGCCGCGCGCATCGTATTTGTGCATAAATTCCATGCCGTCAATAGTTCGCAAAACAGCGCCAAAGCCCCGCATTGCCTCCGTTATCAGAAACGACGGCTTTTCGTTAGGATTGTAGAGCGAAGTAGGATGAAACTGTACAAATTCCATATTGTCGATGATGCCTTTGGCGCGATACACCATAGCAATACCGTCGCCGGTAGCGATACGCGGATTGGTAGTGGTAGAATAAAGATTTCCTGTACCGCCCGACGCCATCATAGTAACGCGCGACAATACGGCAAAAGTCCTGTTGGTCTTTATATTGAGTAGATATGCGCCATAGCAGTCAATGTCGGAGTGATAGCGTTTTACTAACCGTCCGAGATGATGCTGGGTTATGACGTCTACGGCGAAATGGTTTTCCAAAATCTCAATATTTGGGTGGTCTCGCGCCTTTTCCGATAAAGCGCGCTGCATCTCGAAACCGGTATTGTCTTTGTGATGAAGTATACGATGTTCGCTATGACCGCCTTCGCGGGCAAGGTCGAAAGCGCCGTCGTCGGTCATATCGAATTGCGTTCCCCATTCAACTAATTGCATTATCTGTGCGGGTCCTTCTCGTACTACCATACGGACTATCATTTCATCACACAGCCCGTCGCCTGCAATCAACGTGTCGTTTACATGCTTTTCAAACGAATCGCTTGCATCCATAACTGCTGCAATACCGCCTTGCGCATAACGGGTATTTGTTTCGTTAAGCGTTGTTTTGGTAACTATGCAAACCTTACCGTATGGCGCAACCTTCAAGGCAAAACTCAAACCCGCAAGCCCCGAACCTATAACAAGAAAATCAACTTTGTGTTTCATGCGACGAAACTTGAAACCTGAAACTTGAAACTAAAAACTCAAAACGAGCAAACAATCTTAACAAATTTTTCCGCTACCAACGATGCTCCTCCAATCAGACCTCCGTCTATGTCGGGACATGCAAAGAGTCCGCGAGCGTTGTTTTCGTTGCAACTGCCGCCATACAAGATGGTTGTGTTTTCGGCAACTGTTTGTCCGTATTTTTCAGCAACTACCTTACGGATAAAGGCATGAACTTCCTGCGCCTGCTCGTCGGAAGCAGTACGTCCGGTGCCGATAGCCCAAACGGGTTCGTAGGCAATCGTTATTTTACTGAAATTATCGGCTGACAGATGGAACAATCCGTTTTCAAGCTGTTCGCGCACTACATTAAAATATATACCTCCGTCGCGCTGCGATAGTTCTTCGCCTATACAGAAAATCGGTTTCAATCCGTTTTCTAATGCCATGTCTGCCTTTTTGGCAAGTATAGCGTCTGTTTCGCCGTAATATGTGCGGCGTTCGGAATGTCCGATGATTACGTATGGGATACCCGCGCTTTGCAGCATTGCTGCCGAAACTTCGCCGGTATAAGCGCCCGATTTTTCGGCGGCGCAGTTCTGCGCAGATACGCCTACTTTGCTGCCTGTTACCTTGCTCACTTCCGTGAGATGCAGAAATGGCGGAGCTATTACCACATCGCATTTCAACTCGCTAACCGCTTCAACTGCCGCGTTAACGTCTACGGCTAACTGTACGCCTTCTGACAGGCTCTTGTTCATCTTCCAGTTGCCTGCTACTATATTCTTCCTCATGATATAAATTTTTATTAAAAATGAAGCCCCAAAAATACAAAAAAAAATTGATTCAGCAAAAAAAATGCATATCCTCAAAACATTTTTTTTGAAATAAATAATCAAAAATTGCTTAAACTGATAGGCTTCCCATTATAAAATTCGAGGACATTAACTTTAAATATGTATTCAAACTTTGCCTGCAACATATCCGATTGAGCGCCGGTTAATCGTGTTTTTACGGTGGTAAAGTCCACAAAGTTCATCAATCCCAATTCGTATCTTTGCTCTGTGTAGCGGAAGGCTTCTTCCATTGATTCAACGGCTTTGGTAGCGGCAAGATATCGCTTGAGCGCGGCGACGGCGTCGGCATGTGCCTGCTGTATCTCTTTGTAAAGCGTATTTTTGGTGAGTTGCAACTGATACAGGTAGTTTTCACGATTCAGGGTTGCATTTTTAACGCCCGTCTGCACCTGCCATCCGTTGAAAACAGGAATATTCAATCCCAAACCAAAATACGAAACGGTACCGTCTCTCAATTGGCTCCACAAGGGATAATCAATGTATTCGAGCGGATTAGCGGGATTAGGCATTTTTGCAGAACTCGAATAACGTGTATTGTATCCTCCCGATAGCGTCAATGTCGGGCTACGGCTACCTTTTACAATAGACAGTTGTTTTTCGGCGCCTTTAAGGTAGTATTCGGCGGCTTTTACCTGCGGCAGAAGCGTTTCGGCAGTGGCAAACAAATCATCAGCAGAGATAAGAAGTTCGGAAATGATTATATTCGAAAAATCGGGAACTACTACCTGAAAATTGGCATGTGATTCCAGATCAAGCAATTGCGCAAGATTCAAGCGCGAAATTTCCAGCATGTTTTGAGCGGTCACTACCTGCAACTCTTCGCGTGCAGCCTGCGACTGTATCTCAAACAAATCGCCTTCGGGTACGCTGCCCGCATCAACCAATACTGCCGTACGTTCAACTTGCAGATACGTCAGATTCAACTGATTTTCAGCAACAGCCAATTGTTCCTGCGCATGAATGATTTGCAGATAAAACAGGGCAATGTTTATCGAAAGGTCGTTCTTCAACTTTTCGACGTTCTGAACGTTTGCCAGCAATGTGTACAGATTGCGGTCTATGGTATTTTTCTGCTGCAATCCCCTGAAAAGCGTGACATTGCTGCTGATACCGGTAGAAAGTGAATTTACCGTTTGACCATCAACTATTTGAAAGGTATTTTGGTCTAATACCTTACCTCTCGACGAACTGAAACTGCCCGAAGCGTTCAGATTAGGCAACAAGTTGAGACGCGACTGCAAAAGGTCGTTTTCGGCTTGAAAGACGCCCAACTGCTGCTGTTTCAACTGAATGTTATTATCGTAGGCATGGCGGATACATTGCTCCAAAGTCCACGCTTCCTGCGCCAAAACACTAAACGCTGCGCAGGTCATAAAAAACAGGCTAACTATTTTTAACATATTAAAAAGAAAAAAGTCAGCGACAAAATTAACCATTATTTTTGATTTTGATTTCATTGTGATAAAAATTTTTATTTTACAAAATACTGTACAAATTGCGTGCCAAAAATACAACTGTCTGTATTTCAAAACATATCGAAAACCTAATTTATAAAAAGTGTCCGTTTTCGGACACCTACTGTTCGAAAACGGACACTTATTGCAAAAAAATTTTTTTGTTTCAAAAAAAAGTAGTAATTTTGCTGTTTATTTTTTAGAGCAAATTTTATATATAAACATAAAAGTATAAATGCAAGAATCAGAAGACAGGATCATTCCTGTCAATATCGAAGAAGAGATGAAAACGACCTACATTGACTATTCAATGTCGGTTATTGTTTCGCGTGCGTTGCCCGATGTGCGCGATGGTTTGAAACCGGTGCATAGACGGGTGTTGTACGGGATGTATGAGATGGGTGCGTTATCGGGGAAGCCTCATAAAAAATCTGCCGCAATCGTTGGCGAGGTGCTTGGTAAGTATCACCCACACGGCGACAGTTCGATATACGATACTATGGTTCGTATGGCGCAGCCGTGGTCTTTACGATACATGCTGGTAGACGGGCAGGGAAACTTTGGCTCAATGGGCGACGATGGTCCCGCAGCGATGCGTTACACGGAAGCGCGTATGAAAAAAATTGCCGAAGAGATGATGGCAGACATCGAAAAAAATACAATCGATTATCAGCTTACATACGATGATTCGCGCAATGAACCAAAGGTTCTGCCGGCGGGAATCCCAAATCTGTTAGTAAACGGTTCGTCGGGAATTGCCGTTGGGATGGCTACAAATATGGCTCCGCACAATCTGACGGAAGTCATAAATGGAATAATCGCGTATATCGACAATAGCGATATTACCGTAGACGAACTGATGCACCATATCAAAGGTCCCGATTTTCCCACCGGAGCAATTATTCATGGTATTCAGGGTATTAGAGAAGCATATGAAACAGGACGCGGACGCGTAGTTATTCGCGCCCGAGCCGAAATAATAGAACAGGACGGACGTGAAGTGATTGTGTTCAATGAAATTCCATACCAAGTGAACATTGAGCAGTTGGAAAAATATATCAACAAATTGGTAAACGAAAAGAAAATTGAAGGTATTTCGTTTGTAAACAATGAATCAGGTCGCAAATCAGGCAAAAGCGGAGTGCGTTTTGTTGTCAAAATTAAAAGAGACGCCAATTCAAATGTTGTGCTAAACAGTTTGTTCAAACATACGGCGCTTCAAACAGCGTTTAATATCAACAATATAGCGCTTGTAGACGGTCGTCCGCGTCAACTTGGATTAAAGGATCTTATACATTATTATGTAAAGCATCGCCATGAAGTAGTAGTTCGCCGCACCGAGTTCGACCTCAAAAAAACGCTCGAACGTCTGCATATTCTCGAAGGTTTGCTTATAGCGCAAGACAATATTGACGAGGTGATAGCGCTCATACGCGCGTCTGCTACTCCTGCCGATGCCGTGACGGGATTGATAGAGCGTTTCAACTTGTCGGAATTACAGGCGCAGGCAATCGTTGATATGCGACTTCGTCAATTGACCGGATTAGAACGCGATAAACTTCAAGCCGAACACGAAGAGTTGACAAAATTGGCGGAACATCTGCGCGCAATATTGGCAAGTGAAAGTATGAGAATGGATATAATCAAGGAAGAGCTGACGATTATCAAGCAAAAATACGGAGACGAGCGTCGTACCGACATAAAACATTCCGCTGTGGAGTCCAATCCGGAAGATTTTTACGCTGACGACGATATGGTTATTACCATTTCGCATATGGGTTATATCAAACGCACGCCGCTTTCGGAATTTAAGACGCAAAGCAGAGGCGGCGTAGGCTCAAAAGGAAGCGCCCGACGTCGCGACGAAGATTTTCTCGAACACCTCATCCATGCCTCGATGCACAATACATTATTACTGTTCACCGAAACGGGACGCTGTTTTTGGGTGAAGGTATACGATTTGCCCGAAGGCGCCAAAACTTGGCAGGGACGCGCAATTCAGAACATTCTCAATATTAGCGCCGACGACCGTATCAGAGCGTATATCAATGTTAAAACGCTTACCGACGCCGAATACATAAAAAATCACTATATCGTGATGTGTTCGCACAAGGGCATCGTGAAAAAGACTTCGTTAGAGGATTATTCGCGTCCGCGTTCTAACGGTATCAATGCCATCACTATCCGCGAAGGCGACAGCCTCATCGAAGCGAAACTTACCAATGGCAAATGCGATATTTTGCTTGGCTCATATTCAGGGCGCGCAGTACGGTTTCCCGAAGCAAAGGTTCGCGATATGGGACGTACAGCATCGGGAGTTCGCGGCATAAGGCTTTCGGAAATTTTGCCCGACGACCGCGTGATAAGCATGGTATGTTTCGACCCCGCCGATACGTCGCAACATATATTGGTAGTATCCGAAAATGGCTACGGCAAACGTTCTGATATTGAAGATTACCGCATAACCAATCGTGGCGGAAAAGGCGTGAGAACTATCAACATCACCGAAAAAACCGGAAAATTGATAGCCATCAAGGCAACAGGCGACGACGAAGATTTGATGATTATCAACAAGTCGGGGCTTACCATACGTATGCACGTATCGGATATTCGCGTAGCAGGACGCGCCACGCAAGGCGTGAAACTGATAAATCTTCGCAATAACGATATGATTGCTTCCGTTACGCAAGTGCCGCGCGACGAAGACGAAGAAGAAGCCGTTGAAAAGCCGCTCGATGAAGAAATTGAAGTTGTAGAAGGAATTGATGACGTTGATGAAATTGAAGACGATGAAGTTGTAGAATCATCGCCATCAGACGATGCAACCGAAACAAGCGAGTAATAATAAGATTTGTTTAATTTAATATTTTTTTATAAATCAGTCAAAAATGAAGAAAATATTTTTTTCGCTCGTTATATTAATGGGCATGTTTTTACAGGCGAGAGCCACCGGATTAGTCACCAACACTAATCAGAGCGCTATGTTTACGCGCCTTCAAAATCGTAATGCATCAACAGGAATAGATGCCGTTTACTACAATCCTGCCGGTGTTATAAGGTTAGGCGATGGTTTTTTTGTTTCATTAAACAATCAAACCATCAGTCAAACTAAAACGGTTTTATCAAGTTTCGGTTATCTAAATGGTAAACCTCGAAAATATGCAGGCGATGTCAAAGCGCCTTTATACCCGGGCATTTACGCCGCGTTCAATACGGGAAATTTTTCAATTTCAGCAGGTTTTAATCCTATTGGAGGCGGAGGCGGAGCAATATACAATGATGGGCTTCCTTCTTTTGAAATGCCAATTTCTGCAATTCCCCCATCGCTTGTAAATGCCGGAATACCTACAACCCAGTATTCTGCCGATATATTTTTCGAAGGAACTTCTATATATTTTGGATATCAGATAAACGCAGCCTATAAAATAAATGAACAGATTTCGATAGGCGCAGGACTTCGAATGGTCACGGCAAAAAACACATATAGCGGCTCAATCGAAAGCATCAGGATAAATCCCAATCGCTCTGCATTTGGTACGAAATATGACGGAATAAATATGGAGCTTGCAAGAGAATTCTTTCAGGACGGAAATAATCTGCTTACACAACTTTCTGCAGGCTCAACAGCTATGGCTGCCGGTCTATCAGAAGCCGGATTGCCGCCGGAAATTCCTCTCTCGGCGTTACCGGCAGAACAACAAGTCCAAATTGCAACATTGCTCGGCGCTGCAGGCATCTCCACAGAAGGAATGAACATCGGCACGGCAATAGCGACGCTTAATGGCGTGGCTCCGGTATTCGCTGCAAGCGCTCAAGAAATGGCAGCCAATGCAGCCGCAACGCAAAATACCTATGCCGACGTTGAAGAAAAAGGCGCTGGTTTTACGCCAATTATAAGCATAAACTACTCTCCTTCAGATAGATTTAACTTTTCGTTAAGGTATGAATTTAAAACAAAACTCAAACTCAAAACAAAAGTATTTGAAAATAAAGGCGCCGGAATATTTCAAGACGGTGAAGAAATCATAGCGGATATGCCCGCAATGCTCGCGATAGGCGCTGAAATAAAACCCTTGGAAAAACTCTCTATTGCGGCTACATTCAATACTTTCTTCGATAAAAACGTTGATTATAGCGGAAGAAATACGAGCGGCGACAAAATGATTAAGCGTAATTATTTCGAATACGGGCTTGGCGTTGAATACAGTATTACAGAAAAGTTAAGAGCAAGCGCCGGATGGCTTGCAACTAACACAGGCATTCTTCCGGCTTATCAAAACGACCAGAGATTCAGTTCAAACTCTAATTCATTCGGATTTGGCGCGGGATACAGAATTTCTCCTAAAATTGATATCAATCTGGGAGGACAGTATTCAATTAACGCCGATTACACAAAGGATTATTTGACATACACTGAAACTTACAGCAAAAAAACATTTATTTTTGCACTTGGAATAGATTTCCATTTTTGATGAATTATTCTCGCAAAGACGCAAAGACGCAAAGATTTTTTGCCTTCGCGCCTTTGCGCCTTTGCGAGAGAAAAAAGTAAACAATAATGAATACAGAACAATCACTTTACCCGCTAAAATTCAAGCCCATATTCAAAGATTACATTTGGGGCGGCGCTCGAATGAAAACCGTTCTTGGTAAAAATACCAAAATGAATCCCTGCGCCGAAAGCTGGGAACTTTCGGGCGTTTCGGGCAATATATCCGTTGTTGCCAATGGTTTTCTGAAAGGTAACAATCTTCAGGAACTGATAGAGATATACATGGGCGATTTGGTGGGCGATAAAGTTTATGAGCGTTTCGGGATAGAGTTTCCTGTGCTTATCAAATTCATAGACGCCCGCGACGACCTGTCCATACAGGTACATCCCGATGACAAAATGGCAGCCGAACGCCACAATGCGTACGGAAAAACTGAAATGTGGTATGTAATGGAAGCAGGCGCCGACAGCAGTTTGATTGTGGGATTCAATCAAAAGATGGACAGGGAAAAATATGTGCAGGCTTTGCGCGACAAGAAACTGAAAGACATTATGAATTTCGAAAAAGTATTTCCGGGCGACATGTTTTTTATACCGGCTGGACGCGTACATGCCATCGGAAAAGATATACTCCTTGCCGAGATACAGCAAACATCCGACGTAACATACCGTATTTATGACTGGGACCGCGTAGACGCAAAAGGAAAACCGCGCCAACTTCATACCGAACTCGCCCTTGATGCGATAGATTATACCCTGCACGACGAATACAAAACACGTTACCAAAAACCAGAGCAGGGAACCGCCGAATTGGTTAAATGCCCGTATTTTACAACAAATCTCGTGTGTATTGACAAGCCAATGGAAAAAGATTACCAAAAATTGGATTCATTTGTTGTTTACATATGCACGTCGGGAGCATGTGACATCAGTTGGGGCGCCACCGAAAGCATAAGTATTCGCAAAGGCGAAACGATACTGTTGCCTGCAGTATTGGACGCAGTACGGTTAATTCCGACGGAAACGACTGAAATATTGGAAGTTTTTGTTGATGATTAATTCTGCCAAAAATTTAAAATGATGGAACATAATAGATTGAATTTACCTGTTGGTATTCAGCGGTTCGAAAATATCCGCAAAGGAGGTTTTTTATACGTGGACAAGACCAAATATCTTGTTGATATGATAAAAGGGGGCAGAATTTATTTTCTTGCTCGTCCGCGTCGGTTTGGCAAGTCGGTTATTGTTTCTACTTTTGAGGCGATGTTTGCGGGCGAAAAGGAACTTTTTAAGGGTCTGTATGCAGAAGAGTTTATGAATAATTTTGAGGCTGGTCCTGTTATTCGTTTAGATATGAGCGGAGTAACAACAGATGATGGCATAGAAGGGATAAAATCTTCTATTTTGTGGCAAGTTAAGACGATTGCCCACAAGTTAGGCGCTTCACTATCTGACATCCAGTCGCCTGGAAACCTGTTTGCCAATTTAATTATTAGTACTGCCGACAAATACAATCAACAAGTAGCCGTTTTGATAGATGAATATGATGCGCCCTACACCGAATTTGTAAATAATCCTGATATGGCAATAGAAGTTCGTACGGTTTTACGTAGTTTTTACAAACAACTGAAAGCCAACGAAGAATACATCCGTTTTATTTTCATCACCGGCATATCCAAGTTCGCAAAACTTGGCGTGTTCTCTACATTGAACAATCCTAAAGATATTTCATTGACGCCGGAATATTCCGAAATTTGCGGATATACAGAAGATGAAATAATCCGTTATTTTCCCGATTATCTTGAAGAAACAGCAAGCGAGATGGAAATTACTGCCGATACTTTGATTGAAAAAATGCGATACTATTACAATGGCTTTACCTTCGATAGAAACTGTAATACAAAACTTTACAATCCATTCTCTACATTAAACTTTTTTGGAGAAAAATCATTTGACAACTTTTGGATTGAAACCGGTCAATCATTATTTTTGGCTGAATACATGAAAAACAGGAACTTAACAGTAGAACAATTCCGAAATTTTCCTATTTCAAGAGGTTTTGCAAAAAGTCCGGGTGAAGTCGATACAACTTCTCCCGAAGGTTTTTTACATCAGGCTGGATACCTGACCTTGCGTCCCGGAACTAATGGCAGCGAACTGTCGTTAGATTATCCAAATACCGAAGTCCTCAACTCAATGTCTCAACTGCTGACACAAAATATTATAACGCAAAATTATAATATCTTTGAAGGAAATTTGCGTTCTGCCATAGTTTCAAACAACGTACAAAAATTTATTGATTGCGCTAATTACATTTTAACCTGCATCCCTTACGATGATTTTACTAACGCCGCAAAGCAAAGCGTTGAACTTACCGGCAACAGACTAACGGTTCAGGAATGGCTCTATCGCTCGTGTATTATTGCATTTTTACGTGCCAGCGGCATCGTTACCTTCGCCGAAGTGCAAACAAATGTAGGACGACCGGATATTTTGTTGTCGCATCAGGGGCATATTTGGCTGATAGAACTGAAAGTAGCCGCAAAAGGCGAAAGTGCGAAGTCTAAAGCCGAAGAAGCATATCGACAAATAGAAAGAAATTATG
>Ga0099364_10012450_pt1 | contig 11464 bp, 12 predicted proteins | sample TergutTh196P3_FD_73070 | JGI IMG/M metagenome (GOLD analysis project Ga0099364, IMG submission 73070) | Microcerotermes parvus P3 segment gut microbial communities from Pointe-Noire, Republic of the Congo - Th196 P3 | ecosystem: Host-associated > Arthropoda: Insects > Digestive system > Gut ...
CTATAAGGATTAAGGGTCATTATGACCTCGGCTACATTCCCGGTTGTTAGTCAACCTGCAACGAAAAATGGTTTATCCATAAATCGGTGGAGCAAACCCCAATCAAAAGTCTTCCCGCTACCTCCACGCACTTGCGATTGCGTATCAAAAAGCAGATAATCTGCATTTTTCGGAAAAGTCGGAAGATGGACTCCCACCCCTATAGCTTTGATAACTCTACAGCCGCAGCTCGCTTTCAATTGCTCGATGTAGTTTTCGCTTTCATCGCCATGCAGCTGAATCAGATCGATAAGCCCAAGCTCATATAGCCTTGCGACTTCCTCGATATTCTCATTGACAAATACGCCTACCGCCTTGATCTTGGAATCAAGGCGGTTTTTCAGCGTTGTTGCAACATTCTCGCTGATTCGGCGGCGGCTGGGAGCAAATACGAAACCGATATAGTCAGGCAACGCGCTATTAACCGCGTCTATGTCTTGGATGCGACTGAGACCGCAAATCTTTATTTTTGTTGCCTGACTCATGCATCACCGCGCAATTCGTCCAAAGCAGCTTTTTTATCAATCGCTCGCATAAGGGTTTCTCCAATCAATACAGCTCTAATGCCGTTTTCTCTCAAACGGGAAATGTCCAAGGCACTTTGGATACCGCTTTCAGATACGAATACCACATCATCGGGAGCTAGTTTTCGCAAGCGGATACTGTTCTCCATGTCCACTGTGAATGTCTTTAAGTCGCGGTTGTTGACACCTACTATACGAGCGCCTGCCTTGAGTGCAGTCATTAATTCATCTTCGTCGTGAGCTTCCACCAAGCAAGACAATCCATAACTGTCAGCGACTTTAATATATTCAGATAGCTGTGCAAAGGTAAGAATAGAGCAGATTAGCAATATTGCATCTGCACCTAGATAAGCAGCTTGCTCAATTTGGAAAGGATCGATAACGAAATCTTTTCGAAGCAATGGTATGTTAACCGCCTTGCGGATTTCAGAGAGGTGTCGGTTACTGCCTAAGAAGAATTCAGGTTCGGTGAGTACTGATATGCCGGATGCCCCAGCTTCTTCATATTCCTTGGAAATGTTAACGTATGGGAAATCCTCTGCGATTACGCCTTTTGATGGTGAGGCTTTTTTCACTTCGCACAAGAAGTGGAAGCCAGGTTGCGACAAGGTTTTTTCAAAGAGGAATGTGTCAGCAGCGGAGCGTTGAAGCAGCTCTTGTGCCTCTGCTTGCAAACCTGCTTCCTTATCTCGCTCCACTCGGAGCTTTGTTGATGCTACAATTTCATCGAGAATGCTCATTGTCGCCCCTCCATATTGGAATATCGGATGAATTCATCCAGTTTGCTCATTGCTTGCCCACTGTCAATAATCTCTTCTGCTACTGGAATCGCGTCGCTAATTGTGTCATGTTTACCAGAGATATATAGTGCAGCAGCAGCGTTGAAAACAGCAGCGTCACGTTTCGCTCCTTTTTCACCGCTCAATATGGAGCGGAGTATAGCGGCGTTTTCGTCGGGAGTCCCACCTGCCAAATCGAGTTTGGCACAGCGTTTGAAACCAAACTCTTCAGGCGTGATTTCGTAAGTGCGAATCCAACCGTTTTTTAACTCGCATAGCAATGTGGATGAACTCATGGAAATTTCGTCCAATCCGTCCTCACCATGTACTACTATCGCATTTGTGACGCCAAGGTTCATCAGTACTTTCGCAAGAGGCTCCACCAGATCCCTGTCATATACTCCCATCAACTCCATGTTCGCACCTGCAGGATTGGTGAGAGGGCCAAGTATGTTGAAAACAGTGCGGATGCCCAGCTCTTTGCGTACCGGAGCTACATATTTCATCGCAATGTGGTAATTTTGCGCAAACAGAAAACAAATCCCAATTGTGTGGAGCAGTTCCGTACTTTTTTCGGGGGGTAGATTGATATTGACCCCTAGTGCTTCTAAAACATCAGCCGCTCCGCACTTGCTGGAGGCTCCTCGATTGCCGTGCTTTGCAACTGGAACGCCGGCTGCTGCGGCTATTATTGCTGCTGTAGTCGATATGTTGAAGGAATTTGAGTGATCTCCGCCTGTACCCACAATTTCCAAAGCGTTGACATTGTGCAGCAAGCGTACGCAATGCTTGCGCATACCGGTTGCTGATGCTGTGATTTCGTTGATTGTCTCGCCTTTCAAGCTTAGTGCTGTAAGATAGGCGCTCATTTGTACCGAGCTTGCTTCACCGGTCATTATTTCATGCATCACAGCTTCAGCGGTTTCATATGTCAGATCCTGTTTCATTGACAAAGTGTGAATAGCTTCTTTTATCATTTGGTATTTCTCCTTATTATTACATTTATATTATGCGAATTTGGGAAACCTGTTTTTCGGACAAGCAAGTGCATCTTGAAGGATTGATTTAGTATAATGGTATGCGGCTCAACCCTACTAGATCCAAATTGCGAATAGGGCTTTCGTGGTTTCAAGAGCGTTCTATTTGTGTCAGCCAAATAGCCCTGCATTTGTCCACATGGGTATCGCTGCTAAAAGAGAAAGCATACAAGCGGCAAAATAGATGATGCCATATACTCCAAGGTGCTTGGTTGTCCACGCCCTATCGCCTGCGATTGAAACACTAAGCATAGCCCACATATTCTGAAACGCCATAAAAAAGCAATTTGCGGACATTACGAATATCGCAAGCCAGACCAATGGGCTAATTCCATATGCTTCGTATATTGAAGGCAGCACAGGGATCATAATCGCCATGGTGGGAACAAGTATTGCAACATCGAAAAATCTCCATAAAAACATAAATACAAGCGCACCAAATATAAACAGCCAAGGGTTGCGCGATATTGGTGCTATTGCAGGTACTATGACCCCAGCCAGCCAGTAAGAAATGCCCGTTTCAGTGAAAATAGAACCTAAACCTAGAGCCATTGCAATAAAACAGACCAAGTCCCAGTTGACGCTCGTATTAAACTCTTTAGCCTCAAGGATACCGAACAGGAAAAACGCGACAACAGCGAGCAAGCATAGCGCAGCATCTGACATGCCGTGGTATCCACTTGTGAGCATTAGAATAAAAACGGCAACGAGGATTATTGCGGCTCCGATTTCTTGTCGACCCATCTTGACTATTGGTAAGCTTTTTAGAGAATCTACCACGTTTTCTGATAGCTTCTCATCTGGCTTTAAAACAAATAAGCTACCAATAATCATCAGTATGGTTGTTAGTATCATTGGTACGAACAACACACTGAACCAACTATCGAAAGTGACTAAACCTTCCATTGAAGGGATGGCGTTTATCATACCTGATATGATTGGTCCCCATAATGCGCCACTGAGCCAGCCTGAACCGGGTATGAGAGCCATGCCAAAGGCGGTGAGAAGTATCAAGGAGTTCCCTTTTGAGCCTTTTTCCAGATTGCACAGCTCGCAGCACTGGACTGCTATAGGCATAACAATGGCGACTCGCACTGTGATTGATGGTGTCAAAGCACTGAGTATGATCCCTATCAAGACCCATGCAAAGACAAGGGAAGTATAGGATGGTTTGAATAGTTTAATGATGCCTAAAGCTATTCGACTTCCTAAACCAGTCTTTTGGAGTGTGTAGCCGAAGAACAGTGCCGGAATGAGTGTCCAAATAGCTGACTGGGTGAAGCCTGAAAAAACGGTTGCCGGGCGAAGCCCAAGCGATAAGGCGAAAAATGCCAGAAACAATCCACCTGCTGAATAGGGTATGCCAAGGGGTTTGAAGATCCAAAGACCTAAGGTGATAAGTATGCCACCTAGCATATATTGCGCAGTATCGTCAAGGCTTGAGGAAAGGGGCTTTGTTATCATCAGCAGCATTGAAAGCAGCACCATTAGCCCGGTTCCCACAAGAGATAAGTTGATTTTTTTCATATGGTATATAACTCCTGATTTTGTAATTGGTTAGATTTACGATTATCGAACCTCTTTGCGGTACTGTTAATAACAGGCAATTGCAAAGAGTTGATATATCAACACTTCTATTTGTGTCTTACTGACTGCTTAATACACAGCCATTGCTTTTTTCATTTGGCTGACATAAGCTCCCACATAGTCAATGCTGTTGGGTCCATGCTCTGCGATAATCCGCACTATCGCGCTGCCAACGATGACACCATCGGCAAATGATGATATTTCCCGAGCATGATCGGATGTCGAAATACCAAACCCTACTGCGCAGGGGATATCGCTAACTTGTTTTACTTTCTTAACCATCTGCCTTGCACTACTCCCAAGATCGCTTCTTTCCCCGGTGACACCGAGGGACGAAACGCAATAAAGAAAACCGCTGGAGTTTTTAGCAATGGTGTTTATCCGCTCGTCGGAAGTAGGTGCTATGAGGGAAATCAATTCGATACCACCGGATGCGCAGGGCGTATGTAATTCATCACGCTCTTCGAAGGGTAAATCAGGGACAATCAACCCATCTATACCGCAACTAAGGCAGTTACTAATGAATCGCGGCACTCCATAGACGAACACCGGGTTATAGTAAGTCATCAAAAGTATAGGCGTTGTGATGTCTGATCGGACGTGAGATACAAGCTCAAAGAGTTTGTCTGTGGTGCATCCTGCTTTCAAAGCGCGTTCGCTTGCTGCTTCGATGACAGGACCTTCGGCGATTGGGTCTGAAAAAGGAATGCCAATCTCGATTATATCCGCTCCTGCGTCACGGAGTGCATAGAGAAGCTTTTGTGTTGTTTCAATGTTAGGGTCTCCACCTGTTATGAAGGGAATGAATGCTTTTCTCGATGAAAAGACTTCGCTGATTCTACTCATTGATAATCACCCCTTTGTACTTGGCGATTGCCACCACGTCTTTGTCGCCCCGCCCGGACAATGTGATGACTATCACTTGGTCTTTTTTTAGCGTTGGTGCATATTTCATCGCATATGCAATGGCGTGGGAACATTCTATGGCTGGAATAATCCCCTCTATTCGGGAGAGGTATTCAAATGCTTCAACCGCTTCATCGTCTGTGATGGGAACATACTTTGCTCTGCCTTGATCGTATAGATTAGCATGTTCAGGTCCGATACCGGGATAATCCAAACCTGCGGAGATTGAGTAAACTGGTGCAATTTGCCCGAATTCATCTTGGCAAAAATATGACTTCATGCCGTGAAAGACGCCAACAGACCCGTTTGTAATCGTAGCCGCATTTTCAACTGTGTAAATACCTTTACCCGCTGCTTCGGTTCCTATCAACTCCACGCTACGGTCGCCAATGAATTCGTAGAAAGAACCAATGGCGTTGCTTCCTCCGCCTACGCAGGCGATTACGGCATCCGGCAGCTTGTTTTCGATAGCTAGAAGCTGCGCTTTGGTTTCCTTGCCGATGATGGATTGGAAATCTCGCACCATCATGGGAAAGGGATGAGGGCCCATAACGGATCCTAAACAATAGTGTGTGTCGTCCATTCGGCTCGCCCACTCGCGCATAGTGGCGTTCACTGCGTCTTTTAGTGTTGCTGTACCGGATGTTACCGCTACGACTTTTGCGCCTAGCAGCTGCATTCGATAGACATTGAGAGATTGGCGTTCCATGTCTTCTGTACCCATGAATACTTCGCATTCCATTCCGAGAAGCGCAGCAGCGGTTGCAGTAGCAACACCGTGCTGTCCTGCTCCGGTTTCAGCTATGAGGCGGCTTTTTCCCATTTTTTGCGCTAAGAGCGCTTGCCCAAGAACATTGTTTATTTTGTGGGAGCCTGTGTGATTCAAATCTTCTCGCTTGAGGTATATCTTTGCTCCGTTTAGGTCATTGGTCATTTTTTTGGCATAATAAAGGAGCGAAGGTCTCCCAGCGTATTCCTGAAGGAGCTTGTGGAGCTCATTTGTGAAAACAGAATCCTTGCGCCATCGCTCATAAGCTTGCGCCAGTTCTCTGACAGCGCTCATTAGTGTCTCGGGGATGTATTGTCCCCCATACATTCCAAACCTTCCGTTTTCCATGTTCTTCTCTCCTTGTAAATAAAAATAAAAATCCCTGGCAAAGCATATAGCTTTGCCAGGGACGAATAAACTCCGCGGTGCCACCCTGGTTCGCGATTTCTCGCGCTCTTGAAAGAGTACAATCATACTCCCGACAACTAACGTATGTCACACGTCATGGAATACTCGGCAAAATCGCCTTTGACCATGCCCTCAGCGGCCCATTTGACAATCCGCATCTCCTACCCGGTTCTCAGCTGCCCGGGTTCTCTGTATGGCGCGCAAAAATCGTTACTCCCGCTTCAACGGTTTCGGATAATATACTTGGTTTCGATCCGATTGTCAAGAATTATTTTTAGTGTGGTTGATGATTTCTGAACCACACGTGATATTATCTCACCAATCCGCACGTGAATTTGTCTCACTTGAGAAATGCGGTACAATCATCCCATCCTGACGAAAGGGGTGGAGTCAATATGGAGAATCGAACTCACAGCGGAAGACTTCAATGAGTATGAAAAATTATTAAGGAACTTGCAGACCAAGGGGGAAACAAGAACACAGCCGCACTGAAGCTAGACTGCACGAGGCGCGGCAGTTTTACTTGATTATTGTCTCAGCGTGGTTTGCACATGATTTCATGGATTCTTGTTTCGAATATCTTATTACCGTGTGCAGGGGTCATTACGACCGCTGTATCAAGTCCGCGCCCTGTGCCACCCATGCAAATTATTTCTGAGCCATATGGGATAGCACCGGCATCAAGAGCCATACAACCGATTTCGACAACAACCTTGATTCCGGCGCAGAGCATCCGAAGCGTATGGGCGATGATTTCAGCAGGATAGATACCTTGGAACGTGGAACTTAAACCTCTCTCGACTCCCGATAAGACATGGGTAGCAGTCACGATATGTGCACCGAAGTCTATCATTGTTTTGCGATTTTCAGGCTTCAATACGTTAATTCCTGGCTCTCTCGAACCATAGGAATGGGTAACGATAATTATTTGTCCTTGATACCCCATTTCCTTCGCAGTTTCACAAAGTTTTACTCCAGCATCACCTTGGGTAGTTGCGGAAACTATCGGTGCTTTGAGTAGCATTGCCCGTTCAACAGCAATACGGCAGGCATCCTCAGTGTTTTCAGGTCCAGCTTTTTCATATACTTTCATTTCACAATACTCCATTTCAGTTAATTTCATCACTTGAGACTATCATTTCTTGAATGAGCTGTCAATAATCCGGTTGTTCCATGAATTCAGCTATCTTTATTTACTAATATCGATGAAGCTGCTTTCGATAAGGATTCTTTGCTGTTTTCGACAAGCTCATTGATCACCATATCCAATAGCCGATTCAACATTATCCCGATTTCCTTTCCCTCCGTAAATCCTAGCTTGAGCAAATCACTGCCATTGATAGCTAAATCCTTCAGCGAAAAGCATTGCTGCTGCTTGATTATCTCTGTCACGATGTCTGGTATTCTGCTCAATATTTCCAGCTTCTCGTTACGAAAAGGTTCTGCTTGCGCCATTGCATCCGCCTTTTGAACTTCCACCAGCTGCCGCAGTCTCGTTTCTCCTATTTTTCCTAGCAATCGTTTGATGTTTTTACTGCGCGGCTTCATTTCTATATCGTGATACAGAACTAGCTCTGTAACTGTTTTTATCGTATTGCTGTCGTATTTCAAGCGCAGCAATATTTCTTTTGCCATATCCGCGCTGATCTTTGGGTGTCCATAAAAATGACCTATTTCATCTGATTCCGTATAGCACATAGGTTTGCCAATGTCGTGAAACAGCATTGTCAAACGTATCGTTAAATCGTTTTTTGCACAGGCAATACTCATAACAGTATGTGTATAAACGTCATAGCCATGGTGCGGGTTGTTCTGCCGGAAATCAAACATGGGAATTATTTCAGGGATTATCTCGGCTATGATGCCTTTATGACCTATAAAGATTTCGTCGACTCCAGTCCCAAGAAGCATCCTGTTTAATTCGTTCGCTATTCGTTCTTTGGCAATTCTCTCCAGCAGTCTTCGATTATCATTCATTGCCATTAATGTTTGTTTCTCGATCTGAAACCCAAGAACAGAGGCGAACCTCATGGCTCGCATTATGCGTAAAGCGTCCTCTTGAAACCTTTTTGCAGGATCGCCAACACACCTTACAATTTTGTTTGCCAAATCCTCTTTGCCGCCAAACAAGTCAATGATGCCAGCTCGAAAGCTGTACGCCATGGCGTTGATGGTGAAGTCTCTGCGCGAAAGGTCGTCTGCCAAGCTTTTGGAAAACGCAACGGAATCCGGGCGGCGGTTGTCGCTGTAAACACCATCAATCCGAAATGTCGTTATCTCGACAGGTTCCAGCTGCGATTTTTGCATAACAAGCGCAAGCGTCCCGAAATTCAAACCTAAGTCAATTACGGCATATTCTCTAAAGACAGCTCTAGTCTGTTCCGGTAAAGCAGAGGTGCATATATCCCAGTCTTTTGGTGCTTTTCCCATAAGACTGTCCCTTACGCAGCCACCCACAACATATGCCTCGTATCCTGCTGATTCAAGGGTGTTTAGTATTTCTTCGATTTCATTTGGTAGCTCAATATTCACAGTCACATATCCTTGTTTGCTTCAATTATTTCGTAGTAGAAACAAAGGGTTGCAGTATTGCTTGCGTTTTTGCATTTTTTTGTTGGAATAAATCGTATCGGATCGAATAGGCAAAGATTGAATTCACTGTCCGTGAAATTGAATAAAATCATATGGTTTACTCCTTCTTTTTGCCAAAACCCTCAGCGCAAGAATCATTACACACCACTATTTACTCAATTTCATAAGACGATACCAATATGATAAGTCATACAAGAACCAAAGCAAGTAAATAATAACTAATACCGCTAACAAAATACTAAACCGTAGCAACAAATACACCAACATCGGTATCAGCACAAGAAATATAAGGTTAGCATAAAAAAACAGTTTTAGGTTCTTTGTCTTATAAAGGAGCAATGGACATAGCCCCATAAGCTGTATTATAGCAACCACTAAAATCATAGCGACAATATCTTTCACAACGGATAGGTGGTATAAAACATATCCGAAAATGCAGTAAAATCCGATTCCGATGTAGGTCATGTATTTCGCCATGAATGAATTGTCAGGATGATTTAGGTTATCAAACCATTCTTTGTTAGGCTTTTTGCTCGCCATGGTTCCAGCAAGTATCATTGAAACAAGACAGCAGCCAATCGAGAGTATAAATGCCAATATATTCAAATCCATACTACAAGCATCCCTTATATAGTTTTGGCGTTCTTCATCAATTGACTATTGAGTGTTTTCTTTATTGTCTATTTTGCATGTTCCGGCAGGAACACTTGGGAAAGGTCTTTCAGTGTACCTCCAAGTTACATTATCCTGAGTGAGGTACGTAGAAAAATCGTCCCTATGTTTCCTAACACAAAGCCCCCATAGTATACTATGCCATATGCGTTCCTGAAAGGATCATATCTCTCCACTGGTTTTCTAATGTTGAAATCCAGACTCATATAAAAGAAATATCCCGTGGAAAATGTGTAATATCAATATTGTAGTTATGACGGACATGCATAACAACATTCAATAAGTGACAATGCTTCTATTCCCTTAGAACCCACTATTTGCTAGTATCGAATAAAATGCCAAACGAGTATAAAACATAGCACGATAGTGAACAGGGGGAGATACCGGACTTGGATGAAAACAACGTAGTAAAGCATTTTTACTTGTCGATCTGTGGTATGGACGGCTCGCTCTTGCTTGTTGAGTATGATAACGAAAGCGACTGCTATTAATCAAACCCCATTATAGTTTTCCCATCGCCAACGCAGAGACTCTCGGCTTGTGAAGTCCGGGAGATATATTTTCGGTGGCACAGTAGCACCATAATCCTGAGACAACATTTGATCACTCCTCCAAGTAGCCATTGAACTGCTTTGCTACAGCATATGCTAACAACGGTGGAACAGCGTTGCCAATTTGCCTGTATATGGACAAGCGATTACCGGAAAAAACGTAGTCAGCCGGAAAGCTCTGAACGGTGGCAAGCTCGCTGCAGGACATTCTTCGTTGGTTGCTCGGGTGGTGCAAAACTACTACCCCGCCCTTATCATCGCCTCTTGCAGTAACAGTCGGCGCCGGCTTTTGAGCAAAAGGTCCGTCCCCCAGTTCATAATCTATAACAAACTATTTTTCGTACCGCACATAGCGCAGAACTGTGTGGGGTTTGTCTATGTCCATTTCCTTCTTTGTGCCGTCGAAAGAAAAATCAAATTTTTCGTAAAACTGTCTTGCTCTGCCGTTTGCTTCAAGCACCCAGAGTATCACTTCGGAATATCCCATACGCTGAAATTCTTCAAGGGAAAACTCCATCATTTTTCTACCTAGTCCTTTGTCCCAATAGGTATCAAGTAAATACATCGCTCCAATTTCAGCTGCATCGGGTTTGTCATCGTCTCGGCTATTATTGAGAACGAGACGACCAATCATTGAGCCGTCAAATTCAAGACAATAGTAGAGAACATCACCCGAGTTTTGTAAATACTGCTTGGTGCGTTCTCCCATTTCATCAACCGACATATTTTGCAGATATTCGTCCGATATTATGCCTTTATAAGCAGCTCTCCAACATGCGATATGGAGAGCTGCGTATTCATATGCATCTTCTGCGAGTACTTTACGTATTATTGGATCGCTCATTATGAAAACCTCTCCTGATAACTGAAATCAATCAAACGACTGCTTGTTACTGTTCTGTCTCTTCCGTAGATGAATTTGGTAATGTAATATTTTCCTTTGGAATTATAGATCGTTCCAAGCGCGAAGTTTGAACCGATGAGAATATCGCATAAATAACGAGAATTATGATAATAGCGTGAACAGCATGTATTAACCATGTCAGTGAAAAAATAATCCGCGCTGATAACAATAAAAACAGAATAGCTATTAAGAAGAACACATTTCTTCCAACACGATACTCTGCTTTTTTTATTCTATCGTCCATATTCGCCCGCTTTTCAGCTGATGCCCAAAGCCAAGCGTTTGTATAAATGAAACCAGTTTCCTTCTTTTGGTTATATGCTACATGTAAGCATACAACAGCAAGTATTCCAAGCAAAGAAGCAACTATTATTATGCCAATACTATTCATGTCTACTATTATTTTCCTTTCATAACATTTAGTTCCTTATCAATACTTCTTTTTCGTACATGATTCGTATAATGCATATTATATCGTTTTTTCTATTAGAATAGCATATATTATTATTGAAGTAAATATAATAGAATGATAAGTCAGCCTTCCATACATCTTTGTAATATACTACATGGTGGTCAATATACTAAATAATTCAATATTAGGCTTGACATATGTATCGGCTCTGTGTATGCTAACTACACAGTTACTAATTGGAGGGTTAGCAAATGTTCGTAGGCAGAGAAATGGAGCTCGACAGT
>Ga0099364_10012451_pt1 | contig 11464 bp, 8 predicted proteins | sample TergutTh196P3_FD_73070 | JGI IMG/M metagenome (GOLD analysis project Ga0099364, IMG submission 73070) | Microcerotermes parvus P3 segment gut microbial communities from Pointe-Noire, Republic of the Congo - Th196 P3 | ecosystem: Host-associated > Arthropoda: Insects > Digestive system > Gut ...
ATAAGCGGGGCCATTGAGGTCGAGGATATAACCAAAGGGGATCGCAGAGGACGCGGATGACGCTGGGGGTGCGGTGGAATACATTAGGGGGCGGGCATGGCTTTCTTTTAAGAAGCTTCTGCCCCAGTCATCGTCGGCGGCGACTGTTACGTCTTCCTTGTTTTGGTTTTGATAGATGAGGCGCTTGTCGTTCACATAGGCTTCCATAGTGCCGTACATGTCCAGGTGATCTTTCATGATGGGGGTTATTACTGCGGCCCTCGGTTTTAGAATGTTTTTCCCGCGTATATCGCCTAACTGCCAGCTTGAAAGTTCCAGTACCACATCGTCGCCTGGTTTGAGCCTGTCGAGAAAACTCAAGGGGGAACGGGTGATGTTTCCTCCCAGCCATGCCTCTCCGTTTAAGAGGCCGGCCTTTCTGCTTTCCGCAAGGACATGGTGCAGAGCTGAACTGACGCTAGACTTGCCCTTGGTGCCTGTTACAGCCAGGAGTCTTGCCGGGTTTGCTGCGAGAAAAAGGGAGATGTCCGTCTCTATCCGGCGGGCTGCTTTCAGGAATGGGGAATCCGGCCTGACCCCGGGATTTTTAATGACCAGATCCGCTTTCTGAAAATCGTCCATTTCGTGCTTTCCAAGCACATAACGAACGGAGAAGCCCTCAAGCTTTTGTATGGACGGGGCAAGAATGTTTTCATCCCTGAGATCGGTTACGGTTACGTCCGCACCCCGGCCTGCAAGGTATATGGCGGATTCCACACCGCCGCCGTTAAGGCCGAGGCCCATGACAAGAACCTTCATGCCGGAAAAATCGATGTCAATCATTTTTTTACCTTGTCCCTCTCTCTGCTTAGTAGTATGATATCAAATAAAATATTGCTTTGATAGATAAGGATTACATATATGACAGATAATTATACCAGATCTACCGGAGTTTTTCTTGACACCGCCACGATGGAAAAAGCAGGTAATGTAAAAGTACATACTGATCTGGAATCTCCGGTTATAATCACATCTCTGGAGTACGATTCCCGGAAAGTAAAAAATGGTTCGCTCTACTTTGCTCTGCCGGGAAATAATTTTGACGGCCATGATTATATTCCTGACGCTATAAGCAAAGGCGCTCTGGTAGTGGTTCACCAGAAAGAACTGGATACATACAAGAAAGGTGTTTTGTATCTTATGGTAAAGGATTCCCGTTTTGCAATGTCTCCCATATCGGCCTCATTTTACGATCATCCTTCACAACATTTGAAGGTTATAGGCGTAACCGGAACCGAGGGCAAGAGCACAACTGTATACCTAATTTACCAGCTCCTGAAACGGCTCGGAAAAAAAGTCGGGTTTATTTCCACAGTGCAATGGGATGATGGCAATGGCGAGCAGTGGAATCAGGAGCATCAGACCACTCCCGAAGCAACTGTGATACACCGCCTGCTTGCGGATATGTGCGATAACGGACTTGAATATGCTGTTGTTGAGAGCAGTTCTCATGGCCTATCAAAAAAGACCAACCGTCTGGGTGATGTTGAGTTTCATGCGGGAGTGATGACCAACGTGAACCACGATCACCTTGAATTTCACGGTAGTTGGGAGCAGTACAGGAGCGACAAGGCGGAGTTGTTCAGAGCTCTAAAATCATTTGGCGTTGTAAACGGAGACGATCCCAGTGCTGATTTCTTTACTGCTGCAACTGGGCAGAAATGTTATAGCTTCAGTACCAGCGGCGAGGATGCAGATATATCGGTAAAACTCATTCACAGTACAACTGCCGGAAACTGGTATGATGCGGATATTCTATCAACCGGTTCAAGTATTACAATAAGGGACAAGCTTCCCGGCACATTCAATGCCGGAAATGTTCTTGCGGCGATTTTGACAGTATCAAAATTGCTTTCAATCAGTATCGAAGAAATCGTTTCTCATATACCTCACCTTAAACCCGTGCGTGGCCGCATGAACACTGTTGTACAGGGACAGCCTTTTGAAGTACTTGTGGACTATGCACACACTCCATCTTCATTTGAGACTATTTTTCCCCCATTAAGAGAGAGATTAAACTTATCGGGCGGAAGGATCATAAGTGTATTCGGCTCGGCAGGGGAGAGAGACACAGAAAAGCGTCCCCTTCAGGGAAAAATCGCCGCAAAATACTCCGACATTGTAATCCTCTGCGACGAAGACCCCCGCGGCGAAGATCCAATGTCAATTTTGGAAGATATTGCTAAGGGCTGCGAAGCAGACCAAGGGTGCGAAACACCCTCAGGCTGCGAAGCAGACCAAGGCTTCGAAGAAGCTGCGGGTTGCAGGGCAACCCGAGGTTGCTTCGCAACCCACATGACCCGGGATGAAAATGTTTTTTTAATTACCGACCGACCCACGGCTGTCAGAAAAGCCGTGTCTCTTGCAAAGCCTGGTGATCTTGTTCTGCTTCTCGGGAAAGGCCACGAAAACTCGATAATCTACGCTAAGGAGACTATCAAGTACGATGAAATCAGAGAAGCAGAACAAGCTCTAAAAGAAGCCGGTTATTGCTTGTCGCCTTAAGCTTTTTTGGCTCTCGGTTTGCGGGCAGAAGTTTTCTTTGCCGCAGATTTTTTCGCGGCTGGTTTTTTCGCCACAGATTTTTTCACCGCTTTTTTTGCAGCGACTGGTTTTTTTACAGCTTTTTTTGAAGCAGCAGGTTTTCTTACAACTTTCTTTGCAGATTTTTTCGCAGTTGCAGGTTTCCTTTTTCCCTTTTTGGCGGCTGCCGATTTTGCTTTTGCGGCAGGAGTTCTGGCTGCAGGTTTTGCACCGGGTTTTTTAGCGGCAGTTTTCCGCTTGTCGCGCAAAGTGGTTTTCTTTTTCGGTTTTGCAACGGTTTTAGCTTTGGCTTTTGTTTTAGCTTTTGCTTTGGTTTTGGTTTTGGTTTTTGTCTTTGCTTTTGGCGCTGCTACATTTTTCTTGGCTTTGCCAATACGGTTCACAGCGGCTGTGAGTTTTTTATCCTTGGCGGCTTCAATCAAGTCGGCTTCCTTCTGTAAATCCATCCAGTAGGAAGGAGTTTTACCGAAGAATTTGCCCAACCTTAAAGCGGTAGAGACAGTGATCTTTGATTTGCCGATTGATAATAGACGAACGGCTGAAGGGCTGAGACCAATTCCCTTTGACAGGGAATGGACATTGAGTTTGTACTCCGCCATTAAAGCGTTAAGGGCGGCAGCAGGTGTTTTTACTGTTTTAGGCATAAAACTTCCTTATTAAAAAATATTTGCAGTAAATATATCATGATAAAAATATTTAGTCAATATGTTAATCAGAGAAATTCCTATTCACCGTATACTCGGGAATAACCGGAGAGATCGAAGCTGCTTCTAAACCTTGGAAGATAATCAACACCTGTGATAACCACTGCTTCACCTGTAAAGCGGTAATTTACATCTTCAAGTCTGACAACCTGATCAAAAAGAGCTCTTCCCATATCGATAAAATTCATCATTAAAAAAATATTTCCATGAAGACTGGATTTTCCTTCCACATCTGTTATTTCTCTTTCATATCCATCCGCCCAAAGCATGTCATTACCGTATAGCGTATAACCAAAGGCATGAAGATCAACCGGGAATGGGTTTGGATTTTCAATTACTATTCCCACCCTGAACAGTGTGTTGACAAGCTCTGCCTGCAGTATTGCAATGGATGTAATGCTGAACACCGGCGACTGTACTCCCGGGAATTCTGCAATGCCTGAAACTTCTAACCTGGGAAGTGTATCACCATAGCCGGATAAACCCAGTTCCAGAATGAGATTGATTATATAATCATCTTCCGGCGCAAGACCGGCTTGTATCAGTGCAGGAACATCCATACCAAGTGTCATTGGCACTGCGGTGACTATCATGAAAGAATCACCCGGGTAGTCCAGTGTAAACCCAGACGGGGCATCTCTACCGTTTACAACCACCCTCCACGCATATATTTCTGCTGGAATGTCTGTAGGATAATTATTCTGTACTTCCAACAGAAAATGCAGATAAAGATAATCCGGGCTTTCTGCCTCAATGTCCGTAAACAAAAGGGAAGTAATGATGGTATCTTCCTGAATTTCGGGCCTGCTTTTGCAGGAAAAAAATAAAATTGCAGTGAAAAGCAGTAAAACTGCCAGAGCATATCTATAAAAATGTTTCATATTTACTATGATCGGCTGATTTTGTGTTATTATTAGAAGATATTGGACATTTACTGTATACAACGGTATAATACTGACATGAAACTCCTTCTTCACTGCTGCTGTGCCCCATGTTCCATTGGCTGTGTTGAGTCTCTTGACGGAGAGGGGATAGAAACTGCTCTGTTCTGGTACAATCCCAACATACATCCGATGAAAGAATACCTTTCACGGCTTGAATCGCTTTTGGCTTATGCTGAAGAAAAAGAATTATCTATCATTAACGAGGGTAATCACGTACTGCATTCGTTTATAGAAAACACATTATCTTTCAATGGCAAGGCCGGGGATAAGGAAAACCGCTGTCATTATTGCTATAAAACAAGACTGGAATTATGCGCCATTAGGGCGATGGAAGCAGGATATGACGGATTTTCTACAACGCTGTTAATCAGTCCTTATCAGAACCATGAAGAAATAAAGCGGCTTGGAAATGAGATTGCATTATTACACAATATTGAGTTTATTTACCGTGATTTTCGTCCCCGTTTCCGGGAAAGCCAAAAACAGGCAAGGGAAATGTCATTTTATATGCAAAAGTACTGTGGCTGTATTTTCAGTGAGATTGAAAGCCGGACGGAAAAAAAGAAATGATCGATGCCCACTGCCATCCCTGGGATCTTCTGGAATATAACACTGACGCAGAAACTGAACGCAGGAAGACGGGAACCGCCACTGCCGCTAGTTCCACCAGCAGAGAGCAGTTTGAATACCACGAAGAACTTGCAAAAAAAGCCCACGAAGACGGAGAAGCACCCTTATACTGCTGCTTTGCCCTTCATCCGCAGCTCTCACCGGTAAAACCCGACATTACACAGGGGCTAGCTTACCTCCACAGCCTTGCAAAAGAAGGTCGATTGAATGGAGTTGGTGAAACCGGTTTTGATCTTTACAACGAGACATACAGGGCTGCAGAGAAAATACAGGACGAAATGTTCGCAGGACATTTAGAAATAGCGCTTAAATTCGGCCTCCCACTGATCCTTCATGTACGCAGGGCCATGCACAAAATTTTCCCCTTTGCAAGAGAGCTAAAAAAACTTCCTGCTGTGATCTTTCACTCCTGGCCCGGAAGCAGGGGAGAAGGTGAAGCACTTGAAAAAAGAGGAATCAATATCTTTTTTTCATTCGGTACAACAGTTTTGAATAATCACAAAGGAGCAATGGCCTCGGCGGCCAACTTTCCCTCTGAACGGATACTTCTGGAAACCGATGCTCCCTGGCAGCCGCTAAGGAGAAAAGAATTCTCCTCCTACGAAGATCTGGAGGCAATTTGCACGGGCATTGCGGCTCTCAGAAAAGAAGCGGGAAGTCAGTGTAATACCAGAGACGAACTTGAACAGATCACTACGGCTAATTTTTTCAGGTGTTTTGGATGAAATCAACAAGCCTTAAAACTAGCCCTTCGCAACCTGTCGTTAATCGCTGTGCCAAGACCGTTGCTTGGAGCTTCTTCAGCCCTAATAAGGCTGAGGCCGAGGCTATCGAGCTCGTGAAGCATATCGAAAAAATTTGCCGCCGCTTCCTGGAGATCTCCTGCCAGGGATAATACTCTGGTTCTGTCCGCAGGGCATTGGCTCTTATCTGGTACAGAAAAATAGAGCCGGCCTTCATCAACAGCATCAGGAATAAGGGACATCTCCCAACTCTTATGGATCACAATGGGCGTGCACGGAGCATAATGGTTTTTTAGCATTCCTGGGGAAGATATAACTTCTCTTGGAGAAGTTATATCTTCCCCTTGTGAAGCTCCAGCCTCACCAGGCAAAGCATAAGCCACTTCTCCAATAAGTGATTCTATTACTTCCTGCGAAATGCCTCCGGGTCTCAGTATGCGGGGAATGTTATGCGTAAGATCCAGTACCGTTGACTCAAGGCCGATGTCAGTCCTCCCCCCGTCAATGATAAAATCGACTCTGCCACCAAGCTGCTCTCTTACATGATCCGCTCTTGTAGGCGACAGCCGGCCGAATGGGTTTGCACTGGGAGCAGCCACGGGAATGGCAGCAAGGCAAATGAGTTTTTGTGCAACTGGATGGGAGGGAAATCGAACGGCCAGTGTGGGCAAGCCGGAAGTTGCGAGATCGGGGATTTCTGCTTTTTTGGGCAGCACCAGGGTAAGCGGGCCCGGCCAGAGCCGCTTTGTGAGAATGTTCAGCTTTTCTTTTATAGGTTTTGCGAGGCTCTTTATATCCGCAATGAGTGAGAGGGTTTCTGTATTGGCAATATGTATAATAAGGGGATCAAAGTGCGGCCTGTTTTTTGCTTCAAAGACTCTTGCCAGAGCTTTTGTGTTAAAGGCATCGGCTCCAAGGCCGTATACGGTCTCTGTAGGAAAGGCCACGAGAGCCCCGCCAGCAAGAGCTTTTGCCGCTATTTTAATATCATGCTCACTATCGGAAAGTAATTCCATGTCAAAGAGTAACTTTATTATCACAGCTTGACAATCCTCTTTTCAAAAATGTTTTTTTTATATAATATGTATTGGAGTGTATTCTATACCCGGGAGATTGATATGCGTCTAATTACACGATCTGATTTTGACGGACTCGCATGCAGTGCACTGCTCGATTCTCTGGGGCTAGTCGATGACTGGCTCTTTGTTCATCCAAAGGATATACAGGACGGGCTTGTCCAGGCCACCAGCAATGACATTGTTGCAAATGTTCCATATATACCGGGCTGCGGATTATGGTTTGACCATCATTCCAGCGAGGTGGAAAGACTTGGGAATAAATTTAATTTCGAGGGTGTATCAAGGCCAGCTCCCAGCTGTGCGAGGGTTATTTATGACCACTACGGCTGTGAAGAAAAGCTGGGACAGTTTGCCGAAATGATAAAGTATGTTGACAAAACAGACTCGGCGGATCTTACCCTGGACGAGGTACTGAACCCCTCAGGCTGGATACTTCTGGGCTTCCTGTCTGATCCCCGTACGGGCCTTGGCAGAATACGCACTTTTACAATAAGTAATCTGGATTTGATGAAAAAGCTTGCCAAAGGTACCTTAGGCAAACCCATCGAAGAAATACTTGCGTTAAGCGATGTTAAAGAGCGTGTTGATGTTTATTTTGAGCATCAGAAAAAATTTGTTGAGATGCTAAAAGAGCACGCAAAAATAGAAGGCAAAGCGACATTTTTTGATATGCGTGGCATACAGACAATATATGCCGGTAACCGCTTTTTACTTTACACAATTTTTCCTGAACAGAACATTTCCATTTGGGTTGTAGACGGCAGGCAAAATGTAAACACGGTAATTACCGTGGGCCGCAGCATATTCAACAGAAGCTCCACCGTGGATGTGGGCAGCCTCATGCTGAAGTACGGAGGCGGCGGACACAGCGCAGTAGGAACGTGCCAGGTGCCTTACGAAGATACGGACAGGATCATCCGTGAAATAATTGATGTGTTAAAATAGCATAGATGGATTTTGCACCGGTAGAGGCTGGGATTTTATCGATCCTGCCACCCATCATTGCGATTGCCCTTGCTCTTATTACAAAAGAAGTTATTTTCTCGCTTATCATCGGCATCCTTTCGGGAACCGCAATATACAGCTTTTCTACGGGCATGGGTGCTCTGGGCATTATAACGACAGCACTGGAACTAATGGTATCCAGAGTTGGTGCAAACGCAGAAATGGTAATTTTTCTTGTCATGCTGGGATCTCTTACTGCGGTTATATCCATAGCCGGAGGTTCCAGAGCTTATGGCTTGAGGGCATCAGCTCGAATAAAAAACGGAAGAAGTGCAGGTCTTGCAGCTTCATTCCTTGGGCTAATACTTTTTATCGATGACTATTTCAGCATTATAACTGCGGGAACAGTTATGCGTCCTCTTACTGACAGGAATAAAATCTCCAGGGAAAAACTCGCATACATAATTAACACCACTGCGGCTCCGGTCTGCATTATAGTTCCGGTTTCATCCTATGCCGCATCAGTAATTTCCTACTTCCCCGAACACTCATCCCTCAGCGGGATGCAGGCATTTTTAAGTTCCATTCCCATGAACCTCTATGCGCTTCTCTCAATATTTATGGTTTTCTGGTTCAGCGTCAGGCAAAAGGGCGACTATGGGCCAATGGCAAAAGCTGAAAGCCGTGCCGAAACAGGGCAGGTATCTCCGCCGAGTTCAGAAGAAATATCTGATGAGATTACAAAAATTATCAAACCAGAAACTGACAATGCAAAAAAAGGTCTTGCTCTGGATATGCTTGTTCCTGTGTTTGTTCTAGCAGCTGTTTCCATTATTGCCATGATTAAAAATACAGATGCGGGGCTTTCCTTAGCCATGGGGGCTTTCGTATCTCTTTTGTCCGCTTTCATTTTATATGTACCCCGGCGTCTAATGAAAGTAAAACATTTCTTTTCTTCAGTAACAGCTGGAGCGAAAACCATGGTTCCAGCTATAATCATTCTGTCGCTGGCTTGGACAATAGCACATGTGTGCCGGGATCTTCTTTCCACGAGTCTCTACATTGCAGGATTGGCTTTGCAATCAAACCTTCCCATAGCACTCATTCCGGCAATAATGTTCTTAACCGCCTGCGTTCTTTCTTTTGCCACCGGAACATCCTGGGGCACATTCGGAATAATCATCCCCATCACCCTTGATGTATGCAATATGGCCGCACCGGAATTGACCATAACAGCACTATCGGCAGTTCTTGCCGGATCTATCTTCGGAGATCATAGTTCGCCCATTTCGGATTGCACTATTCTTTCATCCACGGGAGCACAATGCCCCCACATAGCGCATGTGTCCAGCCAGCTTCCTTATGCCCTGACAGCAGGATCGGTTTGCCTTGCCGGTTATGTTATTGCCGGCCTGACATCAAGCCTCGGCTATGCCGCCAGTGTAGCAATCACCCTCCCCTTCAGTATTGTCTTGCTTGCAATAGTTATGTTGATAATACCAAAGATTAAAATAAAGAGTCATCGAATGAGCACAAATTACCACGAATTATAACCTTATTTTTCCTAACTATTATTCGTCTTAATTCGTTGCGTTTTATTAATCTTACTGCTTAGCTTTCGATGATCTTTTCCAAAATCTCCATTTCCCACTACATCAATAACTAGATAACTTTCACCCTTACTACGGCTCCTATCAACCCTAACAGTGTCTCCTTCTTTTATTTCTCCTGAGATAATGGCTTTTGCAAGGAGATTTTCCAGTTCTGCCTGAATACACCTCTTGAGTGGTCTTGCGCCATACAGGGGATCATAGCCACGCTCAATCAGGAAATCTTTTGCTGCTTTTGTTAGTATAAGGTTAATCCTCCGGTCTTCCAGACGAGTATGGAGATGTGCTAGTTGAATATCAAGAATTTTCACAATCTCATTCTCGCTTAAGCGGATAAATATTACCGTCTCATCAATACGGTTAAGAAATTCCGGGCGAAAACTCTGTAATAAAAGATCCATGAGGTTTTCTTTGATTTCTTCAAGATTTAGGGCATCCAGGATCATCGTCGAACCAAGGTTACTGGTCATGATGATTATCGTATTTTTAAAGTCTACAACCCTGCCCTGACCATCGGTCAGTCTGCCTTCATCCAGAACTTGTAAAAAAACATTGAACACTTCCTGATGTGCTTTTTCAATCTCGTCAAAGAGGATCACACTATATGGACGACGGCGGACCGCTTCGGTGAGCTGTCCGCCCTGCTCGTAGCCCACATAGCCGGGAGGTGCGCCAATCAGGCGGCTAACGGAATGTTTTTCGCCGTACTCGCTCATATCAATGCGGGTAAGGGCCTTTTCGTCATTAAATAAAAAATCGGCGAGTGTCTTTGCCAGCTCGGTCTTGCCGACCCCGTTGGGCCCAAGAAAGAGAAAGGAGCCCAGTGGACGGCCTGCGTCAGAGAGGCCGGCTTTGTTGCGCCTAATGGCATTAGCCACGGCAATAACTGCGGCACTTTGCCCCACCACCCTCTTTTCCAGAACATTCTCCAGATCCAGATACTTCTGCAGTTCACCTGAAAGCATCTTTGAAACCGGAATACCAGTCCAGACAGAAACCACAGCGGCAATGTCTTCTTCGCTCACTTCTTCACGGAGGAGAGGCACTTTACCTCTCTTCCCGCCGGTTTTCTGTTCCGCTATCTGATCGCTTAGCCCCTTCAGTTTCTTCTGCGCCTCGGGGATCTTGCCGTGTTTAACCTCGGCGGCTTTTTCCAGATTCCCCTCACGCTCATAACGGGTCTCTTCTATTTTAAGTTCTTCTATTAACTGTTTGATTTCCCGGATTGCCTGAACATCCTTTTTTTCATTTTCCCATCGCGCTTTCATGGTATCCCGTTCGGCAGTCAGATCGGCAATTTCTTTTTCCAGTTTTCCGAGCCTGTCTACAGAAGCTCTGTCTTCTTCCCTTGTTAGAGCCTGTTTTTCAATGGACAATTGGAGGAGCTTGCGCTCGAGTTTGTCCAGTTCCGTGGGACGGGAGTCCAGTTCCATTTTCAGACGGCTGGCAGCTTCATCTACAAGATCTATGGCCTTGTCCGGCAAGAAGCGGCTGGTGATATAGCGGTTGGAAAGATTTGCCGCTGCGACAAGTGCCTCGTCTTTGATCCGCACCCCGTGGTGAACCTCGTATCGTTCTTTAAGACCACGAAGAATTGCGATGGTATCTTCGACGGAAGGCTCGGCGGTGTATATCTGCTGGAAACGCCGTTCCAGGGCAGCGTCCTTTTCTATATGCTTCCGGTATTCATCAAGAGTGGTGGCGCCTATACAGCGGAGTTCCCCACGGGAAAGAGCAGGCTTGAGAAGGTTACTTGCATCGGCTGATCCTTCGGCAGCGCCTGCGCCAACAAGGGTGTGAAGCTCGTCTATGAACATGATGATTTTTCCATCGGAGGCTTGTACCTCATGAATAACCGCTTTGAGCCTCTCTTCAAATTCACCCCTGAACTTGGCTCCCGCGATCAGGGCACCAAGATCAAGCGCAAGAAGTTTTTTCCCCATGAGCCCTTCGGGAACATCCCCTGCCACGATGCGCCGTGCAAGACCTTCCACAATGGCAGTCTTTCCCACGCCTGGCTCGCCTATCAGCACCGGATTGTTTTTTGTTCGCCGGGAAAGCACCTGCATACAGCGGCGTATTTCTTCATCTCTCCCAATGACAGGATCAATTTTTTCCATACGTGCAAGGGCTGTTAAGTCCCGGCAATACTTTTCCAGTACCTGATACTTGGCTTCCGGATCCTGATCTGTAACTCTGGTATTGCCGCGAATCTGTCTGAGGGCA
>Ga0099364_10012452_pt1 | contig 11464 bp, 8 predicted proteins | sample TergutTh196P3_FD_73070 | JGI IMG/M metagenome (GOLD analysis project Ga0099364, IMG submission 73070) | Microcerotermes parvus P3 segment gut microbial communities from Pointe-Noire, Republic of the Congo - Th196 P3 | ecosystem: Host-associated > Arthropoda: Insects > Digestive system > Gut ...
GAAGGCGGAGTTTATTCCGGCTCCAATACGCCGCAACTCATGCTGTTTGGCGTTCCCCGCACTATGGACGGTTATGAATATCGTGTAATCGTATCATCGGTATGCGCTACTGAAACCTCTAATGCAGTGACTCTTACGGTTAATACGGCTCCGAATATAACGGTGCATCCTGTTACTTCGGCAATATGCGAAAACGGAAATGCCCTGTTTACTGTTCAGGCAGAGGGTACCGCTTTAACTTACCAGTGGCAGATTAACAGAAACGATGGACTTGGCTTTGTTAATTTGAGCAATGATGCAACTTTTGGCGGCTCGACTACCGATCAGCTTACGGTAACCAACGCTCCTTTGACTTTTAACAACTATTCGGTAAGAGTAGTTGTCAGCGGAACATGTCCGGCGCCTGCATACTCTAATCCTGCAAGTTTGGGAGTTACCTCTCTGCCTGTGGTTACGCAGCACCCTGTTGCTACCGCAACCATTTGTGAGGACGGCGGTCCTGTAACTTTGGGGGGATTTGCCAGCGGATTCAATTTATCTTATCAATGGCAGGTTAATACGGGCAGCGGCTGGACAAACATCACTGATGATGCAGTGTACAGTGGAACATCAACTTGGCAGCTGACGCTTAACAATGTACCGTTGAGTTTCAATGGAAACCGCTATAAACTTGTATTTACCGCTGCCTGCGCGACAGTAGAGACCACCGAAAATACTTTAACGGTAAATCCGAATCCTGTTGTGAGTTTAACTTCTCTCAATGCTTGCCGGTCTATTCCGATAACGCTTAACGGTAACTTTACAGGCGGCTCGGGTGGTCCTTACACGCATTCGTGGTCGGTGTCGGGATACTCGCCATTTGCATTCCTTAACGATCCTTCCAGCCAGAATCCTACATTCACTGCGCCGGTAAGTGGAACATTTACCCTTACCTACACGGTTACAGACGTAAACGGCTGTTCGGCAAGCGGCAGCATGACTGTTACGGTCGCTGATCTTAACGCTCAGTTTACGGCTAATCCAACATTGCAGGTTTACAGTTCTGCCGGCAATGCGGTAGCCTTCACCGACCAGACAACCCCCTCGGGAAGCTGGACGTATCTTTGGAGATTCGGCGATGGAGCAACCTCAACAGCGCAAAACCCGACTCATGTTTACAACTCTACGGGAGATTTCAACGTAACCATGATAGTGAGCAACGGAACCTGTTTGGACAGCGCTACTCATACAGTCCGCGTTATACCTCCGCTTCCTGTTGCAGACTTTGACTCCATACCTCCGGGTTGTACGCCGCTGGTTATTTCACTAAACAATACTTCGCTTAATGCCGATGTGCCGGGTACAACTTTCCGTTGGGATTTCGGCGATGGAAACTATTCTACAGAAAAGAATCCTACTCACACTTACTATAGCGCCGGAACATTCCGCATAGAGCTTACGGTAACAAGTCCGGACGGAATGACGCAGTCGGTAAAATCGCAAGTAGTACATGTTTACGCCTCGCCGAAAGCTTACTTTGAAGTGGCGCCTACATACGTTTATGTTAACGATGAAAGCGTAAGAACGTTCAACCTGAGTACCGGCGCAAGCGCTTATATGTGGGAGTTTGGAGACGGCGACACATCAAGGCTTAGAGAACCAATTCACAGATATATGGAATCGGGCGTATTTGACATCACCTTGTGGGCATATTCCGAAAACGGCTGTACAGACCAATTTGTATTATCGCCCGGAGTAACCGTTGACCCTGCCGGCGAACTTAGATTTGCAACAGTCTTCCGACCTAACCTCAGCGGACCGGTTGAACTCTCTTCGCTTCCTACCGGAGGAAACGAGATAGACCAGTTCTTCTTCCCGCCGATAAGAGACAGAGTGATAGATTACAGGTTGCAGGTATTTAACAGGCTTGGAGTGCTGATATTCGAAAGCCATGACATAAACATACCATGGAACGGCTATTACAGAGGACAACTTTGCAGCCAGGGAGTATATGTATGGTATGTAGAAGGCAAATACTCCAACGGACAACCATTCAAACAGGTAGGCGATGTAACACTGCTGCATTAGTGGAATCACCGAACTGAACAAAAAAAGCCCGCACAAGCGGGCTTTTTTTGTTGCTCCGTCAGGGCTCGAACCTGAACTTTTCTGATCCAGAGTCAGACGTGTTACCAATTACACCACGGAGCAATTTTCAGCCGGCAAAGATATATCATAATATATGCAAATTAAGCGTTAAACGCTATTTTTTTTTGACCTTGACGAATTTTTATAAGTTTTTTATGAGTTGATGCGCATGATAACTTTTATACAGGAAATGGGAGTACTTATTTAGAATTAATATTAAATATTACTTTTTTTTGATAGTATCCAAAAAGAGTTTTATCTTTGAGCGTTTTTTTACTATGAATATTTTAAGATAACCTAATAGAAGATATGTCTAATATTAAGACAGTTGAACATACGGGCATTGTTAAAAAACATGACAATAGGTTTGTTACCGTGCAAATAACTTCCCTTTCGGCGTGTTCGGGGTGTCATGCGGAGGGGGCGTGTACTGTGTCGGGAAAAAAAGATAAAACGATTGAGATTGCGGGCAGTTATAATCTGAAAGAAGGCGATTGCGTTACCGTGCAAATGGAAAAGTCGTTGGGGTATTCCGCCGTTGTTTTAGGATACCTCATACCGTTTATAGTTGTAATCGCGAGCCTTATTGTTTTTCTTGCTTTAAAAGTTAAAGAGTCGTATGCTGGCATTATTGCGTTGCTGTCGGTTGTCCCGTACTACTTTTTTTTACTGTTGTACAAAAATAAGATAAATAAAAAATTTGTATTTTCGTTAAAAGTTTAATTAAATGAGTTCTACAATAATTATAACAATTATCAGCTTAAGTTTGCTTGCCGCCGCTTTTGCCGTTATTCTTTACCTTGTTTCTCAAAAGTTTCATGTAGAGGAAGATCCGAGGATTGACGAAGTTCAGGAGGCGTTGCCTGCCGCTAATTGCGGAGGGTGCGGCTTTGCAGGGTGCAGAAATTTTGCGGAAGCTCTCGTAGCCGCCGAAACATTTGAGGGTTTAAACTGCCCTGTTGCCGGCAACGAAGTTATGAAATCTATTGCCGAGATGCTTGGCAAAACGGCAATTGAAGCCGAGCCTGTAGTGGCTGTATTACTGTGCAAAGGATCGCCTGATCTCAGGGCTAAAACCACTCATTATGATGGAGTTGAAAGCTGCCATATACAGCACAATCTCTATCTTGGAGAGACAAACTGCTCTTACGGCTGCCTTGGAAACGGCGATTGCGTAAAAGCATGCAAGTTTGGTGCAATTACAATGGACAGTGCAACAAAATTGCCCGTCATTTCCGATGATAAATGCACTGCGTGCAGCGCCTGCGCCAAAGCCTGTCCGAGAAATCTTATCGAACTTCGCAAGAAAGCGAAAAAAGACAGGAAACTGTATGTGGCGTGTTCAAACCGCGACAAGGGCGCAGTGGCGATAAAAGCGTGCAAGGTTGCATGTATTGCCTGCAACAAGTGTTTAAAAGTTTGCGAGTTCGGAGCCGTTACAATAGAAAAAAATATAGCTTATATTGATGCAAAAAAATGTACTTTTTGCAGAAAATGCGTAACGGAATGTTCCACCAACACTATTGTGGAAATTAACTTTCCGCCCCGAAAACCTAAAACAAAAGACGAGGTTCTAACAAATTAACAGTTGAAACTAATGACTTATAAAACGTTCAATACATTTCCGGACGGAGGAATTCACCCTCCCGACTGTAAATTAACCCCAAGCGATTCGATTAAGCCGCTGCCTGTTCCTAAAAGCGTGGTTATACCGGTGTCGCAGCATTTAGGCGCCGTTTCAACTCCGCTTGTAGCCAAAGGCGATAATGTCAAAGCAGGGCAGGTGATTGCCTCGGCAAGCGGTTTTGTTTCAGCCAATATTCACTCTTCCGTTTCAGGCGTTGTGAGTAAAATAGACACGATTATTGACGTTAGCGGCTACAGGCAGAATGCAATCTTTATAGATGTGCAGGGAGACGAATGGCTTAAAACGATAGACCAGTCGCCCGACCTGATAACCGAAATCAAACTTACGCCTGAAGAGATAATTGAAAAATGCAAGGAGTCGGGAATTGTCGGAATGGGAGGCGCCGCTTTCCCATCGCACGTAAAACTGTCTGTTCCAAAAGATAAGAAGTGCAACACGCTTATAATAAACGGCGTTGAATGCGAGCCGTATCTTACTTCCGACCACAGGCTGATGCTTGAAAAGGGAGAAGAGATGCTTGTGGGCATTACGATACTTATGAAAGCCCTGAATGTTGAAAAGGCGATGGTGGGCATTGAAAGCAACAAGCCCGATGCAATTGCGCACCTGAAGGAACTTTGCAAACGGTTTACGGGTATCTCGATTCACAGCCTTACCGTGAAATATCCGCAGGGAGCCGAAAGGCAATTAATAAAAGCATTGATTAACAGAGAAGTTACTCCGGGAAAACTGCCTATTGACGTAGGCGCCGTAGTTCATAATGTAGCCACGGTTTATGCCGTTTACGAAGCAGTTCAGAAAAACAAACCTCTGTTTGAAAGAGTTGTAACCATAACGGGAAAATCGGTTTCCAACCCCGGTAATTATCTTGTAAGGATAGGTACTCCAGTGAGCAGCCTTATTGAAGCCGCAGGCGGATTGCCCGCCGACACGGGAAAAATTATAAGCGGTGGTCCCATGATGGGCAAAGCGATACAAAACGTTAATATTCCGGTAGTTAAAGGAATGTCGGGCATTGTTTTGTTTCCCGCTTCCGAATCTACAAGAGAAGAAGCCGGACCATGTATAAGATGCGCCAAGTGCGTTGCCGCCTGCCCAATGATTATGGATCCCCGTTTACTGGCAACCGCATCAATGAAGGCAATGTTTGAATTAGCCGAAAGCGAGGGAGTTGCAAACTGCTGCGAGTGCGGCACATGCAGCTACATTTGCCCCGCCGGCAGACCTTTGCTTGATTATATGAGGCTTGGCAAAACAACTGTAATGAACATGATACGCGAAAGAAACTTAAAGGCTTAACGTATTATTAGCGAAACAGGTAGGGTAGGGGATAGCCTTAAACAGAAATTTGTTTTGAGGAAAACGCAATAAATTTGACGAAAGTGTTTTGAATTATACAAATGTTTTGTATTTTTGACACATATTGATATAGCTAAAAACTATGAACGATTAAGATTGCTGAATTATGAAAAAGTTTCTATTAATAATTTTAACCGTTTTAGTGGTTGCCTCATGCAAAAAAAATGAACGCACTCCCGAAGGTCCCACTGATGTGAGAATCAAAAATGTTTCGACATTTGCGCTTCACGATGTAACTGTTGATATTGATACGGTTGTAAACTACGGAGTTATCAACGTTCAGGCGACTTCGGGTTATATCAGATTTCCAAAAGCATATCCAAAGGTTAAAATAACCGCAAAGGTTAATATAGACGGTTCGTTGGTTACATTTGCCTCAGAAGCAGTTGATTATACCTATATGCAGTATATGGGACGAATGCGTATTACTTATATGGTTTCCATTCCCAATTCGGAGAATAATTTACTTGAAATGGAAGTAATTCCTGTGGAAGAGTTAATTTTTTGATCAGAAATAAGGGACAAGTGATTATCCATTATAAATCAACTCCAATCAATTGGAGTTATGCCGTTTTGGGTTAAATAATTATTGCATCTGCTGAAATGTTTGTTGCCGAAAAAACCTCTTGACGCCGACAGCGGCGATGGATGTACCGATTCAAGAACAAGATGCCTTTGCCTGTTAATGCTTTCGCCTTTTTTTTGAGCGTATGCACCCCAAAGCATAAATACAACATTCTCTTTTTTGTTGTTAATCAGAGATATAACTGCATCGGTAAATTCTTCCCAACCTTTCCGTTGATGCGATCCTGCCTGATGAGCCAACACCGTAAGTGTTGCGTTAAGAAGCAACACGCCCTGTTTTGCCCAACGCTCAAGGTTGCCTGAATTTGGACGACTGATTTCAAGATCGAGTTCAATCTCTTTAAAGATATTAATAAGGCTGGGGGGAAACTCAATGCCGTCTCGTACTGAAAAACACAAACCATGAGCCTGCCCCTGTCCATGATATGGATCCTGACCGATTAACACCACTTTTACATTCGAGAATGGACAAAGGTTGAAGGCGTTAAAAATCAGTCCTGCCGGCGGATAGACCGTTTTGGCGCGATATTCATTTTTTACAAAATCAACAAGATTGATAAAATAGTCTTTTTCAAACTCTTGTTGCAGAGCTTCTTTCCATGAAGATTCAATTTTTACATCCATAATTTCAGAATATATACGCCAAATATAATTAAAATCTTTAATTCCCGTAGATTGATGTTTTATCTTCTGTTCTGAAATCTCCCCACCGGCTTCTTATCTCTTCTATTATCAGTTTTATTTCATCAACATCGACAGCGGTTAGAAGGCGCAGCCTTGTCTCTTTGAAATGCGACAGACCTTTAAAATAATTTGAGAGATGCCGCCGCATTTCAAAAATCGCTCTTTTGCCGTTTTTGAATTCGAGCGATTTTTCGAGATGAAAAAGCGCAATATCGGCTTTTTCATTTACCGTAGGTTCGGGAAGCAGCTCGCCGGTTTCAAGATATGTCTTTATCTCTTTGAATATCCAAGGTCTGCCGACTGTTGCACGACCAATCATTATTCCGTCAACGCCGTAATTATCAAACATCTCTTTTGCTTTAAGCGGAGAATCTATATCGCCGTTGCCAATAATCGGAATTTTCATCTTCGGGTTATTTTTAACCTCGCCTATCAGTGTCCAATCGGCAGTACCTTTATATAACTGCGCTCTTGTACGTCCGTGAACGGTTATTGCTTTAATGCCTGTATCTTGCAGTTGTTCAGCCATTTCTACGATGTTCTTATTGTCTTCATCCCAGCCAAGTCTTGTCTTTACCGTTACCGGAAGTTTAACCGCATTAACAATGGCTTCGGTCATTTCAATCATTTGCGGAATGTTCCTTAACATGCCTGCGCCTGCACCTCGGTTGGCAATTTTTTTTACGGGACAGCCAAAATTTATGTCGATTAATTCCGGCGCGGCTTTTTCTGCAATGCAGGCGGCTTCAACCATAGCGTCAATTATATGACCGTAAATCTGGATACCGATAGGTCGTTCATAATCAAAAACATCTAGTTTTTTGACGCTTTTTTCTCCATCGCGTATAAGTCCGTCTGAAGAAATAAATTCGGTGTACATCATGTCTGCCCCCTGCGCCTTACAAACCATTCTGAATGAGGGATCTGTAATATCTTCCATCGGAGCGAGGAAGAGCGGATATTTTGGAAGCGGTATGTCGGCTATTTTCAATTGCTTAGGTTAAGAAGCCAAACTTGCGAATTCTATTTTTACAAGTTCGTGTTTACGGTAGAAATAGACAAGTCCGTATTCTTCATTCAATGTTTTCCTGTCATCTTCAGAGTTTGAGGCATGAGTTCTTTCCACCTCATTCCACAAATCAAATATCAGTCTGTCTACCTCTCTGCGTAGCGAGTTGTTTTTATCTATAAGATCGGAAATTCTTTTTTCCTGCGTGTTATTGTAATGTAACGCCTGAAGAAAACCGTCATACCATACTTTTACCACGGCTATCGTGGGATTTGTTATCGGAGTTCCGCCATTTCTGATTCTAAGTTCTTCACCTTCAATGATTTTCCTTCCACAATTAACAAGCTCATTTTCAGTGAGGAGAGACGGTATGGTAGAATCCTCTATATTCATACCGTAGAATGTTCTGATTTCTACCGGCAGGTCGCCTCTTATTACCGCCATATTCATTACCTTCACAAAATGAGACAGATACATACGCGCTTTACGCACTGTTTCAGCATAATCTTTGCTTTTACTGTTTAGAATACTTACGGAATACCTGTAATGTCTGATGTTGTTTTCAAAAAGAGGTAACAGCCTGCTCAATTCAACTGATAATTTTGACGAGAAAGCGAGTTTGTGCGGCGGTAACTCCTGTCCTTTTCTGAAAGCGGTCTTCATAGCCCTTATTCTGGCTGCATCGGTATTCGGTAATCTTCGGTATGGCATAAAATTTTATTTACTGTTGATAATAAGTTAATAACCGCTGCGAAGATAAAAATAATTTGTTTATAAAACAAACTATTCGCACCTAAAAACACTCATTATTAGTAGATTTAAATTTCATTTTAATTTTTTAATATGTTAATAACTTTATTAACAATTGGAAATTATTAATAATTGAAGATAATGAAAAATCGAAATTAATTATATTATCTTGTTGATAAACAATAAAATAACAATACAAGCAAAATGAATATATTAGTAAGAGGTCATATTAACTGGCTCTTTTAGACGTTGTTGAAAAATATATTTTAATTTATTTGTGGTAGAGCCATAAAAAACAAGTTCATAACTATTCATTTTATGCCTCTATTACTTTTTAATGTGTTGCCCCCCTGTCTGAAGTTGATGTTTTTTATTAGTTTTGCGCTTGCGTTATATAAACGCAAAAACGTTACAAAAATAGTATTTAAGTTGTACTTTTTTTATAATAAACGATTCTATATTTTGTGGCTGTTAATGGCTACTGTGTTTCCATTGTCAGCTCAGGAGGAACAGGCAGAAACCGATACTGCATTTGTAAGCATCGACTCGTTGTGGTTAGACACCATTGAGCCTCAACCCATGAGGGTGTCTTCAAGTGCAATAGATAAACAGGTAACATATTCAGCTTCGGGACAGGTGCGGAGAGATATTCGCAATCAGCAGGTTATTCTTACAAATCAGGCTGTTGTGCGTTACGGCGATATTGAAATTCAAGCCGACTCAATGGTTTTCAATATGGCAACCAATATATTGTACGCAGTAGGAATAAGAGATACCACAGGAAAAGTTACCGGATCGCCGGTTTTCAAAGAAAGCTCAAACGAATTTAATAGCGATGTGCTTACATATAATTTTAAAACCACAAAGGCGATTGTAAAAAATATCTCTACAAAGCAGGATGAAGGCATACTAAAAAGCTCCTACGCTAAACTGCTTGAAGACGGAACGTTTAACATTGCGCAAAGCACTTATTCAACCTGCGATGCCGACCCGCCTCATTTTTATATTAATATACCAAAGGGCAGGGTATATCCGGGAGAGAAGATGGTTTCCGGTCACGCTAATCTTGTTGTTGAAGGAATACCGTTGCCGCTTTTTATACCTTTTGGATATTTTCCGATAAATACCTCCAGTTCATCGTCCGGAATACAGTTTCCAACATACGGGCAGGAACGCGAAAGAGGTTATTCGCTGACAAATATGGGTTATTATTTCAGCATAAACGACTATATTGACTTGAATGTAACAGGCGATGTTTATACAAACGGAACGTGGCGTGTCAATGCTACGTCTAACTATAATAAATTATATAAGTATAGAGGAAACGTTAATTTCAGTTATGCAAATAATGTTACGGGAATTAAAGGTTTGCCAACTCATAATGAGGCAACTAACTATCAGCTTAGGTGGACATTTAATCAAGATCCTAAAGCGGCGCCCGGCTCAAACTTTTCGGCAAGCGTAAATATGAGTTCGAGTAATTACAGCAGACAAAACAGCTATCAGATTGAAGATCACACTACCACATCTCGCGGATCGAGTATCAGCTACTCGAAGACATGGGCAGGAACGCCTTTCAGCCTTTCAACAAGTATGGAACACAGACAAAATTTGAAAACTCAGACTGTAGATTTAAATCTGCCCAGAGCAAGTTTCAATATGTCAAGAATATACCCTTTAAAAATGGGCAGGCAAACCGGCAAAACAAAATGGTATCACGATTTAACATTTCAATATTCAGCGGATATAAACAACGAAATAAACACTTACGACAGTATTTTGTTTACACCGCAAACATTTGACAATATGAAGAATGGATTTAAGCACAACATTCCGCTTAGCCTTCCGCTGAAACCGTTTAAAAACTTCAATGTTTCCCCGTCTCTTACATACTCAGGCGTTATGTACACCCAAAGAATTGAAAAAACGTGGGACGCCGCTTCTGAAATGATTGTTAAAGACACTATTCGCGGAGCATTTTATGGACACTCCGTAAGACCAACTTTATCAGCGTCTTACAGTCCCCAAATATTCGGAATGTTTGCGTTTATTAATGAAAATGCCAGAGTTCAGGCAATTCGTCATGTAGTGAGTCCGTCTATAGGATTCAGCTTTACTCCTGAGGTTTTTGGTTCCGACCTGTATAAAACCGTTCAGACTGATTCGGCAGGAACAAGGCATGAAACATATTCCATATTTGAAGGCGGAATTTACGGAACGCCTACTCCGATGCCTTCTTCGACAAAGAGAAGCGGATCGTTATCGTTCGGATTAAACAATATATTGGAAGCAAAAGTTTTTTCAAAAGATGATACTACCGGCATTCCTAAAAAAACAAAACTTATTGATAATCTGAGCATGAACGCCAGCTATAATATTTTTGCCGACTCAATGCGGTGGTCTGATATTCCCATATCCGCCAGAACAACGCTAATGGAAAATATTAATTTAAACGTAAGCAGCAGTTTCTCGCTATATGCTCTAAATGAAAACGGAGGGCAAATTAATCAGCTGTATTACAATACCGACAACAAACTGCTTAGCAGACTGGTTCGATTTAAGGGTTTTAATACAAGTCTCGATTTTAGTCTTGACCGTCTGCTGAAGAGAGGCGGGCAGTCTCAAATCGGCGCTAATACGTCAAGTTCGGCATGGGATGATGATGATGACCACGATCATCATCATAGCGATAATAACTATGGGTATGATTATTTTGATATGCCATGGACGCTCAATGTAAGATATAATTTAAGTTACAGCAAACCTGCGCAAACATCTACGCTTACTCAAACGCTCTCAATGACGGGAAGCGTTACCTTTACCAAAAACATGAGCGCTAATATTACCACAGGATATGATTTTAAGGGTAAGGAAATTACAATGACTCAAATAGGCATACACCGCGATTTGCATTGCTGGGAAATGAGTTTTAACTGGGTGCCTAACGGCTCAATGCAAATGTGGAATTTTACAATACGCGCAAAAGCAAATATACTTAGAGATTTGAAATATGACAGACAAAAATCCCCTTTTGACAGACATTAGAAAAAATAACGCTAATATTGCATTTTATAAAAAACAACAGCCTTTTAACTGTTTTAATATAGTAAATGAATATATTACCCGATAAACAAATTGTAAAAGAGGTCATTGACCGGAGCGGAATAAAATCAATCGCCGCCGCTTCAATACGCGAAATAGTAAAACTTGTCAATAACTTGGAAAAGGCGACAGGATACAGATATGTCAGAATGGAGATGGGAGTTCCCGGACTTCCGGCGGCTCAGATTGGAGTAGATGCT